>Ga0153924_1000873_pt1 | contig 17439 bp, 20 predicted proteins | sample TSNJ008MetaG_FD_104709 | JGI IMG/M metagenome (GOLD analysis project Ga0153924, IMG submission 104709) | Attine ant fungus gardens microbial communities from New Jersey, USA - TSNJ008 MetaG | ecosystem: Host-associated > Fungi > Mycelium > Unclassified | place: USA: New Jersey, Wharton State...
AGATGTAGGCACATCGACTGGCATGGTACTGCTGCTGTACCATCATTGCATGGTGGAAATGAGGGGAATGAGACCGAAACAACAATAATGGCTCCACTTAATGACTGCGGAGGTACGTAGCTTTGAGTGGAAGTATACATCTGATCCACTTCAACAATTTCCACTTCTATTCCATGGAACGTGAAAGTATTTTTTCTCCTCCGGACGTATTATTATCTACGCGCATCAAACAAAGTCTCTGACTAATAGCTTGTTACTGGTGGTTACACTGTGAGTATAGCAATGTACACCATGCAGAAATTATATCGAGGCCTGCAATTCTCCAATTTTCCAATGAAAGCAGGATTTAAATTATTCCCATACTTAGTGACTAGGACTAGGACAGTAAGACTTTTTATTATTGATGAATGCAGAGGCGATTTTTTATTAAACGATAATGATATATACGAATAGTTCAAGCCTCCTTCTCCGAAGTAGAAGGGCTAGCAGGTGTTTCAGAGCTTGCCTGAAGGAGTACCATCGTCAGAACGCGATCACATGACAGAAGATCGGGCAACAGATCTTAAAGGATAAAATGCATTGTCACTCACAGATTCAACGGGAGCATCCGCCTCTTCTTTCGCAGATTCCTCATTCACAACAGAGGCATTTGGTTCGACAGCCTCACTGCCAACGGGAGCTTGTTCAGCAGCAACAGTGGTCTCTGCTACAGTCTCTGGCTACCGAGATTCGAGGGACGCATAAATTGGGCTGACTACCCAGACTAATTGTACTCACTGATTGGGAATCTTTAGGCACATCACTCTCCTGCCCCCAAAAAACTCTATCAACATACAAACCGACCACCAGGCAAGAAAAAAAAGCGTATAAGCGCGTACCTGGGAAAGAGCAATAGAGGCAGCAACATCAGTAGGGGTGCCCTCGTCGTCCGTCATAATTTCAGCAGATTTAGTTTCCTCTTGCTCAGCCTCAGAAACCTGCGAATGCGAAGAAGTTTCCTTTTGCAACGCCGGGAAATCATGATAGTCATTGTGAATCGCGTGCTCGGCTTGAGACTTGCGAGCAGATGGCGACAAAAGGTATAAAAACTAATGTAACGGTGAATGAATGAATCCAATTAGGTAGTTCTGACAGAGTTCGTCGACGTACGGCAGGGCCAAAAACAAGTGTAGCTCCGACCTAGTCGAATTGAGAATTAGGATGATAATGATAATTTCAGGGACTTACGATCCAGGGTGTGTCGGACTTTGGAACGGGATGTGACTGAGCACTCATATACCTTCTCATTTGGAGTCTGACATTCATGTTTACGTGTGTCCTCGCAGACGCGCAGAATGAGGGACGAGTGCTGCGGACGAGACGGGCAGACATGTTCAAATCTCTGAGAGCACACAGAGAAGAAATGATTTAGCGTTTAGTCGTCGTGGGACTCTGAAGCGGGTCAGACCGGATGATCTTGATCATCATCAGAACTATCATAATGTCATGTCCTATGCATTACCACTCTAGCCCTAGCTTCGACAGTAAAACAAGTCCCATAGCTGCTTGAAATGGCTCGTCTACAGCAAACCGCTCATCTAGCAAATGATTCACCACCCCTTCTTTTCCAAACAAGTATGTACTTTCTGGTAACCGAAATGGTTCCAAATGTTCCTGTAAATGAATTAGCGGGGCACAATCATAATTTAAACTCGAAAAATCCAAAAAGTCAGAACTGGTATTCCACTGTGTCCCTGGTGCCTCTGGTGTCATTGTCAATGAGGGATAACCCGATAATTCTGGGGGCACTTCCAAGTTAACTGGTCGATATTTCGGGCTGAAGGAGGAGAGACGTGGAGAGATATCTGGATCAGTCAAGGCATTCCCCCCAATCGAGCAATCCACAGAAACCGGAACCGAGATGGTAGGGTTATTAGAGGATGGAATTGACCCAGAGACAGCCAAAGCTCCAGCTGATGCCGGGAAAAGTGTCTGTACCCTTGAAAATCAGCACATTGATCTAACATAGATAATGGTCCAATGACCGGAAAGAGCGCAGCATGGTCCAATAGCATAGCACGATGAACCGCAGGATAATTCTGATACAGTCCCGCATACCCAGCCAATGTTTGTAAGTGAAGGTCCAAGAGCAATTGTTGATTTAAAGTAGCCGATTGGGCTGCAGAGCAAACTGGTATCAAATCAACGCGCATAACACTCGTATCTACTCCTACCAATTGAAGATCCAGCAGTCGATGCCAAAGCAGAATGAATGTAAGCAGGAACAGATTCAGAGGAAGCATATTCCGGATACTGGATTGGAGACGAGGTTCTGCGAGAATTAATTTCCGAATCCTTTTGGTAAGGAGAAGTAGCCTCAGCAGAAACAGGATCAGAGTAGTAGTTGCCTGGCACTGAATGCCTAAAGTCATTACGCATGACAGGCCGATTTTGTCGACGGTAAGAACTCGGTCGTATGTCCTCGCATAGTGTTACAGATTCTGGTTTTTCTCTTGTATCCTGTGAATATATGCTGTTTTCCTGAGGTCTGGATGCCATTGCGGAACGAGTAGGAAGTGGGATGGGTAAAGGAGGCTGCATAGGAGTCTGACGAGTCTGGCGAGTCTGTGCCCGACCAGATGTTGTGACAGAAGGAAGGAGCTGGGGAGGTTGACGTTGTCTGGAAGCACTAGAGGCGGTAGCAGATAAAGGTGCCTCCTGTGATTCTTTTTTGACAGTATTTTCGGATTTCTTTTTTGTCTTGCCTTTACGAGGAGGCCGTTTTCGAGACGCCTTGACTGGTCCAGCTTTCTCTGTGGTAGATACTATATGTGGATCCGGCATAGGTGGCGAGGAGGACCGGTTAGCCATCGACACGTCGAAATTATCCTCCTCGACTTTAATGACGGGCGTGGCACCAGTTATATCAATTATTTCTCCAAGTTTCCTAGACTTGCTTCTCTGACGGCTAAACCAGTTACTAATCCACTTCACTGGTCTGAGGCGAAATCCGCGTCAGTGATCTAAAAACGTAGAAAAGATGCGCATACAATCCAGTCCTTTGACTGAGCTCCGTAATAGCTAAGGGTGAGGGGTTAGAGGATACTGAAAATGTAGCCTTGAGCAGAGCAGTCTGTTCTGGTGTTGAGCGAATCGCAATGATTTTCGGTTTTTGCTTGCTCATGGTCAGTAGTCAAAGTGAACGTTGCAAATAAAATGATCTGCATGACATCATTTCCTTATCTGTAAACTCAATATGTCACACGGTTGAAAACTCGGGTGTATTCAACAAATGTAGTTTTTCACATGTTTCAACATTTTTAACATCAGAGGGGTTGCTAAAAGTAGATATTTGCCCTCAACATCAAGGCGCAAAAATGACGCTTCCAGCTGCCAGGACAACTCCACGCAACTCTCATGATGCCCGTGCAAGCTGGAAAAAAAAGGAAGTTCATCGGTAGATAAAGAGAACCTCTGCAGGAAAGTTGCTTGTCTATTTATACCTGGTCAAATCTAGAACATAGATTGTGGTGGTTCACTGGGAGATTCACTGCAGGCCAGATAGATGGATCAGGACAATGAGCGGAAAAGAGGTGAACAAGGGTCCCATTTATAATTATCACGTTGAAAGAAAGGCACATGCAAACACCCCTCAATACAACTGGAGCCCATACGGTAATCAGGATGGTCAGCTTAAGCCATTAGGGTTATGCTCCGAATGGGAAGGCGATTGTTCCTGTTCCCTCGTGATGAATCCAAACAATCCACGGGAAAAAATTGAACACAACATCAATGCTGATTTCCATGAAAACGTCACCCAGATTCATAACCATTGTCGGCTGCCTTTGAGCCAACAGCGGTCAATCTGGAATCCCGAGGGTGATCCGGATGCTATGTATCCCTATCCATTCGATTCCAGCTGTCATTTAGGAGTGTGGAGTGTCGTTTCCCCGCCCCAGAGTGATAGTTTGAACAACTTCAGGAAACCCAGGGCTCACTAGCCCTATAAAATGTGTAAAATGCATATCGTCTTCACCACAAATGACTGCCATCTATAGTCACCTAATTGTGAATCGAGTTTTCATCAAAACGAGAGATTTGGAAGTTGATCTTTTCCGGAGGAACCGCGGTGGAGTTCCCAGTCCAATCAGAACAAGTACATTCCCTGTGACAATGGACGCCAAAATAGCCCATCCTCAGTCGTGAAGTGTGTCAATAGACCCGCTGATATCTCGCTAATATACCATGGTGGAAAACCGAATAGGGTCAATTACAACGAGATGTCAGGTATTGACCACCGATCTATTTTTATGCTAGCTGGTAGGCTCTGATCCGGCGTAGTTCTCAAACCTGGGAGCCCACGTAACAGGGTTCACGAGATGAAGTAGCACAAAGCGACGAGTAGTGGCTCATGGGTATGATGAGCTTTTTGAATGTAAAGGCCTTTCTCTGTGAAATTCTGCGGAGGGAAAAAGCATATCAGTGTTGAGAGCGACGATCGCATCACTGCCATATATATGTCATCAACAATAGAGCGGCTGCTCGGGTCATCCGAATCTGATTGACCCAATATGATATAACCATCATTGACATACCAATAATCATCCAAACAAAGAGTGCTGCAGAATAGACAGCCACCGCGCTTAAGCAGAAATGCTTACATGTAAGGGAATCAGGATCGAATTTTTTGGTAACAATGCACGAGAAGAGGAGAACAGAAGGAACAAGAAATCTTTTTTGTGCTCTTAGCCCGCGGGGGCCACCACACCCTCAAATTAAAATCACTGACTTCAAAGCCAAAATAATGCATCCAATGTAGGATTCGAAATAAGAGTAGGCGATGCTCTCATAGTCAGGACTAAATATCGTCCACTTCAAGATGAAAGACAACCAATTTGGTTTTCTTGATTGTACATCATGAAATCGTCATTCTACAGTCTGAAATTACAATGGCCATATAACATAAGGAGTTCAAATCAAAATGCCCAGAAGATAAGAGTGAGCGAAAAGTTCCGTCCAAGCACCATCTAACGTCTTGTCCTACACGACAGAGTTACTGTGTAATACGTGCCAAGAAATGATGAAGCAGTGACGAGGTCGGTAATCAAAGAAATGAAACTAAAGTCCAAGTAGTCCCAAGAAAGTGGCTATTTCGTTCGTATATGCAGATAGCTAGTAAAGATGCAGGTGAATCGACAGCCTGCATGTGAAGGCGAGGTGTGGCAAAAAGGATAACAATAACTCATCGCAGAACTAACATGATGTCCTCTCCATCTCTACAGCAATAGCGAGGCGATAACGACAATAGCCATCCCCGCTGTCGTTATCACCATGACAGGCAATTTTTGTCCAGCTGCCTCCGATTCAGACCTTCGTTGCACTCCGGCTCCCGAATCTGAACTTGCATTGACACTCGACACGTTTCGTAATAGTTGCGTCGGCAACATAATGGGCTGATCGGACACTTTGAACATGGGAGCCAGAGGTGATCCGTCAAATTGGAACATATGCAGCTTGGGTCCTTGTTGTGGATCATCAAAAATCAGCCACTGCTGGTACAATTCTGAAGTGACTCTGTAATCTTCAATAAAGTTTGAAACGGCGGCACAAGGATCCTGAACTTGCTGGAAACCATCGGGTCGGGGGGTCATTGACATGGAGCCATTGGTATTGAGGCTATATGTGCCATGGGACCAGCCAATGACACCAGTGATACATGTTGGCTCTGAACCTAATTTACGAAACAGACATGTTACATGAGTGTATCAGGACATGGAGAAAGAGCTATCGCACCATTACTATTGAAGCGGTAACGCGCGATTTCATAGTTTTTTTCATCGCTGTACATAGAGCGGTCAGACGGATCCTGTACTCTGACAAGTCAAAACGCACAAAGAATAAGAGATCCCTGTTGTCGCGGGGTAGATGAAGGTCATATTAATGGGGTTGGCAAATCCCTTGTAAACAGAAAGGGGCAAGTCAGACTAGGAGCTCAATAAAAGTTATTCATGAAAACCCACAGAGCCAGTGACGACATTTTTGCTGCCTGAGCTCCAGGTACCAATCAGAGTTTGTTGCGCCGTCTCGAGGGGCTCTTGTGAAAGAACTGTCGGAGCAAATGAGACCAGCAGAAGACCGACAACAGGAAAGCAAAGCATGGCGAGCAATATTCTGTATATTCGGCCCTTCTGTAGAAAGACTATTGAGCAGCTGATATGGTAGGGAGAACAATGAAAGGACGTCGGCAACGACGAGAAAACGGGTGCAATGTCTATTTGTTCCTGTTTGCTGATTGTAGACTAGTGATCGGAGGGCAACCTCCCAAACCCAACACAGGATAAAGAAAAAAGAAAAAAAAGGCCGAGGCGAGAGTTATGTTCACCAGGGGGACTTGAAATGTTGTATGTCTCTGGGTAGTCACTAATCCGAATTATCTCCAACAAGTTTCCGAATTTCGTTACATTGGTGAGGAATACGGCATCAAATACCCGTATACAGCCGGCCCCACTGACCGACAAGTCGATTCTAACATCACATTGACGTCTAACGAGGCAAATAACTATTAACCGGGACATATATTCCTGTTCACGCAAGAAGGCTGCATCGGCAAGAAAGGTAATGGAGATGATGAATAATACAAAGTGTGCGTGATGATAGAATTCAATCTTTCTTGAGTTCGCGCCTGACGACAAATACTCGCTCGCCATTCTCCGTTGCAGTAAGTTCTGACACCCCTCGAACGTCCCGAAGGTCTTGGATAGAAGCACTTTCTTTGGAGAGCGCAATGTAAATCTCGAGTCCGTCACCAACCTGATAGCGAGATAGATTAGTCGAGTGCACCACAATATATCTCAGGTTACCTCACCTCAATGTGCCGTTCGGTGGCACTTGTAAACGAATCGACCACAAGGGAGAGTACTGTAGGCAGAGGAAGATGCTTAGGGAACGATGTGCCACTGGCAGGAGTTTGGTTCTTAAAGTAGATCTACGACACAAAATAGTATGTATCAGTAAGGACGAATTGATAAAAGGAAATGGGCGCGGGAATAAATCGGTGAAGAGTCGGATTGCACAAACACGAGACCCCGGAGGCAGTGGAGCGCTTGTGTCGAAAGTGTTTCTTCCTTTGAGCTTGAGGGGCCAACTGACCTGATTATCCAAGAAAGGCTGGACAAGCGATTGGGCGGCACCTGCGGCACGACATGCTTCGCGCTCATACGATCCAACAGGATCAAAGGAGTAGACAGCACCCGTTCCTAAAGGAAAGGGGCGAGTAATTAGTAAGGTGGTAACTGTCCCAACGACGACAAAAGAATCAAAAGGAACAAACACTCACCATCTTCCTCGATTCCGCCAAGGATGTTGTAAACATAGTAAGGGAAGAATCGCCTCGAGTATAGCATTGTTTGAATTAGGCGGGCAATTGCGCGGATGGGCATATCTTTAGCATGTGCATGACGATACCACTGCAAATACATTCTCGATACATAGAGGAAAATAGGCTTGCAAAAGACATACCTCTAAGCGCTGTCTCACTTTTTTCACGAACATATTCCCATCTGCAGCGAAACCATTTACAGCAAGGACAGCTTTGTCAGTCCTATGATAAGATGTAACCGACATCAACATAGATGATGATAGAGGTACTCACAATCGAAAGACCTTCGGTGCATAACGCGTTTGGATATTATAACCCTCGCTTTGTCTGGTATCGCCGGCAATGACACTAAAGTCTGCGCCCGCGATAGCGAGAATTGTGCCTCCGTTCTCTGTGTATGGGTTGAAAGCCTGCTGGTGAGGTTGGGACTGAGCTCCCGTGTGCATGTCAGTCATGAGGAGAAAAAGAGGGAGAACTTGGATGGGAAAGTGCAAAAACCCTAGGATATAACAAATCTGGAGGAGAGGCCGCGTAATTTAATTCAATGCATCCTTTGCGTGGGAACTTTGATCGCAGATCTGAATCAATTACTCCGAGCTTTCGCCAGCTTGTTAGCTACTCTGCACTTGCTTTCTGTCCTTCTCCATTTCTTTTTTGTGCTTATCTACACTCTCCACACTTGCTCACATCCAAAATTTTACCTGCAGAGGTTTTAATATTCAACCCACTTTTGCTTACGAGGACTCCCCAATCTGTAGATCTCTGACACTCGCCTAACTATTTTAGATAGTTGTTGAAATCCTATCGTGAACCGACTTACTGTTCACCGAGAAAGATTGAATCCTCGGGAACAATCACCTGTATCCAGATTCCTGCTTGGCCCGAATGAATCAAAATATGACCTACTGGCCCAGCCATGTTTGTAGGGCCCTTCAGTGGTGCATCTAACATCTCAATCTGACCATCTCACACAAGGTAACTGGAACTTGCCATCTACAGTGTCTTCTTTCTTCCGAATCTAAAAACATCTGTATCACTGAATCATTTCTCTCCTCCATACTAATGTTTGGTCTCATTCTCCCACCGTTTTCCTGGCTCTCACACATGCAGCGGGTATGTGCCATTACATTCTGAATCCGTCGTTCCTCCCACGATGGATATTGCACCTAATGCTTTGATAGACACCTTACAAACAAGCCATTCATGGTGAGGCGACTGTCAATATCCTTCCCCAGATTCCTCGAACACATCCTGCCGTGTTGGATCAAGACTGTTCAATTAAGCGGGACACTCAATCCGTTTCTATCAAATTATAAACGTAAATGACTCATTAATGCGCGTCTACACTTCTCACTCAAACTGAGCTTGAAAAATTCCTCTCTCTACCTTTGTGATTACTCCGACGACCTCACGGACCCCGTCACGAATTATCGGCCTTTCAAGTAATATTTTTCAAGTTCTCTTCCCATGATGCCCATCCTCGCATGCTACTTCAACTAACCATTGTCGAGTTGACGACGATAGAGGGCAGTACGTTGCTTGTTGACAATGTATTCGCAGCCCTTATTTTTTTTACAAAAATTGTACCACCTTCCTTGGGTGATTTCAAATGCTGGCTGATCTTTCTCACTGAAGAGACACTTTCACACCAGGCCTTCCTGTCAATTTAGACTTCAAACGATTTTTCACCTATTATTAAAGAGTTTTCACATCTACCTGAAGACGCAAGTTATTGTGAAATGATTGAACCCTGCAGTGTTTAACTCAAGAGCCCGGTATGGTTTCAAGTGTAGCAAACGTTCCCCCCCTGTATGTATCGCTCCGTCTCAGCCACAGGACGCGATACTGTTAAGCTCTGTAATTTTGTCATTGCGATAATGTGCTAGATTCTGATTTTCACGATAGACGTTTTGCCATTGGTTCACTAGTCTGACCCCCTAACTGGATCTTGAGTACGGTGTACATGCCTTTTTCTTTTCACCGAATTACACATGGACTACGGCTCGTGGGAGTAGACTTGACCCTTACGGTGCCGTAAGTACTCATGTTGCTTACAGCACTCGGCAATTCAAACGGATATGAATAGAGCGATGACATCGCGTGCCTTGAATTCGTTCTCGATTCTGTCACCTTGTGAACGCAACGGGACACTCACGTCCTCTGAAATTAGGCATTGATCCCAGGCACACATGAACAGATGTCAAAAGGCATGATCCCCTGTAATATTGAACACAAATCCTGCACTGTGGGATTCTTTGATATCTACCCCTTGTCCGCCACTGTGGCTATAGACGTGCCTATAGCCTGGTCATATCTTCTTTGGGTCGGGTCAGATTGTCCGAGGAACTCCCTTTACCCTGTGTTTTCTTAGTAATGGGTTTACATGTCCACTCGTATCCCCGTTTGGGAACCCGTTCTTTAAATGGGACAGTGAGCTTATCAGTGCCTAGAGAGGCTTTTTTGACTCTACATTAACCTCTATAATTGTCTGATCATTATAGCAGCTCATAAGCAGGTGGCTTGTGTTTTGCCGCTGCCCCTATACTGTGAGAGGCCTCATCCCTTGATTAACATTAGAGCAAGCCGTTTCTTTGCTTTTTCGTGCACGTATAATCACCGCCATGAACATTTCTTCCAACCTCAGTCGCTATCACAACATTTGGAACATCTGAGGTCAGCTTTGACAATAGCTATGTAGCTAACGATGTTTGTACAGCCTTGTAACTTGATAATAATTAGATATGTCAAGCTCCTTCATCACAAAATGGCAATCCTCGACCGACAAGTTGGACCCCTGAAATGTCTTCCCACCTACAGGCTCAGGACACGAACTGACACACATAGAGAGAAAGTGTGTGTGTTCAACAATACTAGAGTCCATGGCAACCATGAAGATACTAGCAATCATACTATCCCATCCACAGAGACGTTAAATCGGCTATCCTACTTGCGCTATCTAGATAAACTCAATAAAACCGCATTTTTGTTATCGATGGACACCCAGGGAGAGAGGGGACTTAGTCTGGCGTCGAGGTGACCTGTACTCTCTAAGGAACACTACTTCAAATCCATGGATGACTATGGGAAAACCGGCCCGGACAAAGAAATCGATGATCACGACATTCCATGCGACGTTTGCAAATGAGCGTATGACAAAGACGAAAATGTCAGGAATTAGCTAAGGCGAGGCGATTCTTCTCGATTAAATGGGAGGACATATCCCCTCCGAATTGGTCCAAGGTTTAAATTTACTTCAGGCACAACGGAAGACCAAGAAAACCGAGTTCGAATTCGAGGACAAATGGACCTATAAGATAAAGTCCAGAACTATAACAATCAGACCGATACAGACTTCAAGATCATGGTACGTCCGAAATTCTAGAACCATATATGACTTTTTGGCTGATCAAAGCAAGATATGGCTTCATCAGGGAGGCAACTCATCCGAGTCCTACGTTCGTAAACAGCCAGTTGCCCTTCGGAGCAGACTAAGGTAAGCTTCTTACTGCCATGCTCAATGACCAGACGCTGAATGGCTTCAAGAGCCTTCCGTAGCTTCTTAAGTGCTGGTTTCATCTGTTCTCGAGCAGTCTGAAAATCAGTTTGGGATGACAACTTCCGTTTCTCCACAGAAGTAAATCGTCCGCGAGAGTGAACAGCCAAAAAATGATGAGCAGTCTGGGACAAGAACAGCTGTGGGTAAGCATCTTGCCAACTAAATGTATCCCTACGGTATTCTGCCACTGTAGTCAATTCAATGGTAGACACCTGCGGCACATACGTGCCGGCATTGATGATGTTCAAAGTAGGCATAGTGCTAGAACTGAAGGGTGCAGCTGTGCTTGTGAGATTGATGTTTGACATTGCGTCTGCAAGACTATCCAGAGTTGACGCCTCATTTCTCGTGGAAAAGCGTCTGCGAGACTGTGGCATGCAGGCATCGACCTCGTATCTGACCACCATCTTGAGACCATTAAAATCCTAAATAGATCAGTTTTGGGATGTTGAACTAATAAAACAATCTTACATAGTAATTGATTCGATGATGCCCGGAACCCTCCTCGCAGCCCAAGGCATGATTGGTTGACGCCTTTTCGAAATTAAACCCATAGGTTCGTCCATTAGATTGCTCCTGTGTACGCTTCTCCCATCTGCTAAATAAAATAGTCTTCGTTCCAACAAGCTCTACGTCAATCCTGAATTCCCTGACTTCACCGCCGATGATCCATCGCAGTAGCTTTCGGAGACCATTGCGGTCAGTTACAAAGTCAACAGAACTCCAAGGAAAAGGTGATGTCCCTTCATCCTTCTGCTTTTGGTTAACAGCCACAATCAAGGGCAACAAATTGGCTGAAGGCATTCTATGACTATTCTGGTCGACATAATGGAAACCCATGTCAGGTTGGACGTTGTAGGGAAGGGCTCTGTTGGCCCATTCAGGGGGAGAGCCTGAACATATCGCAATATTGGCGTCGGTCAATAATGAAAAATTGAGTTCTTCTTACCTGGGACAATGATTGTGGCATGAGGTCTTTTTGTCCAATTATAAGAGCCGATGAGCTGGCAGTCCTTGATCTTGGGATCTTCGTTCATAAGTTCGTTGGACAATGGGACCTGAAGGATCTTGAGGCGCTCCTCAGTAAGACCATCATGGATTCGACGGTCCGGAGCAGAATACTCGGGTGCAGCGTGTGATACAAGACGTCTGTTGCTCAGAGGAAAAACCGGCGTGTTTCGACTTCGGTTTGGAGGTAGGGATTGTCTCTGCCAGTGGGATGAATATCCAGAGCTGGACATAGATGGTTGGGTAGGATCGAAAGATCCGGATGTATTTAATACGTGGCAGAAAAGGCACTGTGCCCATGGCGTCTTCTGGAAATTGCTAGAAGGGTGTAGAGTGGAACTTCTCGCCGTTGATTAGATTTGTATTTAGTCACTAAGAAAGTATTTTTGATTGTATATCTGTCGTTTGCATCAACATGAGGAGTTATCCGCAGTAACAAAATGATGTTATCCGCATCGAGGGGCGCCCATTCTGACAACATAAACCCACGGTACTGGAATGTCATTCGAAGAGCTTGGTGGGATAAAGTGGTTGTATGGCGGACAGATGAAGACTTCTTGAAAGAAAATTTCGCACGAACACAGCCACCAGCGTGTATCTTATCTCTATCTGAATCGCGCAACCTTTATGAAATGACTCATTGAATAAGTCATCGACCATCTTCATCAGAACACATACCAGATGCGTGAGTAGGAAAATGTGTAATGGTGCAATCTAACTGAAGCACCTTGGTGTAGACACAGATTCACTGGACGGCCGTTTACTATTTGCTATCCCAAAAAAGGGTACGTTCTTTTGCCTTTCATTTAGTCAATTCACGAGTTTAATCCAATGGAATACTAGGCAGACTGCACGAGAAGTGTGCTACTCTGCTTACTGGTAAGCCCTTGCTGACGGCAACATAAAAATGTTTTTAGCTCGTTGACTCCATCTAGGTGCTGACATAAAGTTTCGGAGACCCAATCGTCTCGATGTTTGTGTAGCTCAAAATCTGAATATTGCTCTGTAAGCATAGGATCTCGATGTATAACCTCTATTCTAAACACTGGATACTGTCTTTCTCCCTGCTGCCGATATACCCTCTTTCGTTGGCAAGGGGGATGTTCACCTCGGAATAACCGGATATGACGTTATCCTTGAATCTCAGATGGAGAAATTAGTGGCTGAAGAGTTAAGGCTCGGATTTGGCATCTGTTCGCTACAGGTCCAGGTACCTGAGAATAGTTCAATCAAGACGGTGGAAGATCTCGCTGGTAAACGTGTTGTTACTAGCTTCGATGTCCTCGCGGGACAGTATTTCGACAAAGTCGATGGCTCTCTGGGACTAGTTGACGGGCAAAAAACCAAGATTGAATATGTCGGAGGAAGTGTGGAAGCCGCGTGCTCTCTTGGTTTAGCCGATGGTATTGGTAAGTTTGAAAGAAGCTTAATGTCATTAACCTGATTGGGTGTACGGGTTTCTATAGTTGATCTTGTAGGTGAGTACAGCACCAGTATCTGGTTATCAGTTCAAATATGGGAATATTCTTCCAGAATCTGGAGAGACGATGCGTGCTGCCGGTTTGCATGCGATAGCCACGGTCATTGAAACGGAAGCTGTCTTGATCAGGACAAACAAACCTCTTTCATCCGAGCACGACGCTCTCATCAAGGTCATTACGAAGCGTATCGCTGGCGTCATTGCAGCGGAGCGGTACGTTGTATGCCAGTACAACGTCCACAGGGACAATCTTGCCGCTGCAGAAAAGATATCTCCTGGCAGACGTGCACCTACCATCAGCAGGTTGGAGGAGAAGGACTGGTTCGGTGTTAGTGTCATGGTGGATAAGACAAAAGTCGCTACTGTCATGGATCAATTGGAGAGAGCAGGAGCGGAGGACATCCTTGCTTTTAATCTTGACAATTGCCGGGTATGAGATATAATAATGTACTCGACAAGTCACACCTTGATTTGCTCTTGATTTGCTGTGACCCTATTCTGTTATTTGTGAGCCACTTGACCCTTTTTAAAATTATAATGAAGGATATTTAAAGGGCAAGAATGTCTTCTGAATTTATCGACAATTTCACCCAGGCTTTGAACGCCTCGTCTCCATCTCTGTCCTCTGCTAGGTTGGATTTTGACCCTGAGGGACCACGTATACAAGCCTCAGCACCACGTATACAAGCTTCAGCACCACGTATACAAGCTTCAGCAACAAAACACGCCCTTCATGCCCTTCTCGTGTCGTTCCCTTCCTCCCGGCCACTCAACGCACAGCAGATACACAACGCAATCTCCGTCCTTTCTAGGCTAGGGTCACAATATTTTTCACTGGTTTCTGACCCGGAAGAGGAGGCATTGAAACATGCTGTGGTAGCCAAGGTCATAGTCGGATTATATACCAAGGCACTGAAGATTTACTTGGACCAAGCAACCAAGGCCGAGGCCGAAGCCGAATGGTGGGGAGACGTAGAACATTCCAAGTTGAATGTTGCTTGGTATCTGCTACAGAGTGTGCTTTCTTTTTTTTCTCCTACAAAACGTAAGCTTATACCAGCACAAATTCAGCAACACCAATCCGTCTCTACAGAGCGATTGACGCTGTCGTCACCGCCGTCGGTTCTCGAAATCAGCGCCTAACTCTTTCTAATTTTACGCCCTCTTCACTGACAAGACTTTTCCTAAAATCACCCTTCCAGCCTAATACCCTGACCACCGCGTGCTTCCCCCACTTATCCAAGTCCCCTTTATCCGTTACAGCCTCGCTCTATCCTCCACAGGTGGCCTCTGGACCCAGGATTGGGTTATCACAAAAAGTCATATACACGTTCTCTTACTACTTGAATTTGATCGCCAACCACATCACCTACCCTTTCTCTTTGACTCTCCACGAATGTCGTTCCAGCCGACGCCATCTCGAGAAAGTTCGCAATCAACGTGCAGAAATCCTTGGGCAGCTTTCGCAGATGCGAAATAATTTATCTTTGATCCTCACTCACCCCGAATGCAGATTTTCAGGCATGACTCAGTTCTTGCCTGAAGTCCAGCGTTTTGTCGAGATCTTGGATCAAAAGAAAACTGTCGATGTTGTTTCGGTGTATCCGTCTTTCTTAGAAGCTCTAGTCCACATATCCAACGACACCCTTCCAAAGTTGAATAAGTCTCACCGGCAGACGCTCAAGGCCGAAAAATTGTTGCGGCCAAAAAGGTGGATCCTTATTTGGCCCAAAATTGTGCTCTTTCCGCCGCTGGTTTTTTATTTGTGCAAGTCTTTGTATGTATCCCGTGCCAATCTGGAAGATGTTGCTCGAGACGCGCTCGAAACCTTGAAAGGTTTTGTCAGAGGATGGTTGCTGGAACCTTTGCGGGATGTTTTGATGACCATACGCAGTGGATCTGATGATGAAACTGGCATGTTGGTCCACAAGGAAGGTGTCCTTGCTGATTTAGAGGTAAGCTTCCCCGAATTGAACGAATCGATTTCGCGATGTGGAGGTGGGAAAAAAATTTAAATTTGTTGACTTGTTTCTTCAGAGCTTGGAACGCATGACGCTTTCACTTGCAAAAGACGAACTTGGCTTTGATCATGAACAACTTGCTGCCCTCTCGCGACAAATTCGTCTGGGAGACATGACACCGGTGATGCAGGTTTATGAGGAAGATATTCGTACACCTTTGAGGAGTGCTATCGCGGGGACGCTTCTTCGGAATGTTTTCATCCAAGTGCAGAAAACAAAGGTGACGTTTTTGATAAATGACCTTTGACTGATTTTGTCTCAACATTTCTGTAGGTTGACATCGATCAAGCACTCACGGGAATCGATCGATTGCTCAGATCACAGGAACTCACTTTTGCTTTTGTCGGTGTAGCTCCAGCATTGGCTATCGTATACCTCGCCGGGGGTGCCATTAGTGGTATTTGGATCGGAGGAAGAGGAAGATTTCGGCATGGGCACTTACTGAAACGGAAGGGTGTCTGGGATGGCATGAGGTAAATGTCTTTCCCCCAAAACAACCTGCTCCAGTTTTGTAATGCATGCTGACTCTGTCCTACACAAGACGTATCGAGCGCTTGCTCATCCTACAACCTGCTGATCATCAGCAAGTCACAGCCCTAACCTCTGGTCTTTTGTTACTTTCTCTCGCTCGGCTGCGCACATTTGCTGTCAACAACTTCCCACTCAATACACGACTGCGCCATGGATTTCTTGAAGACTTGAGTGACCTAGAGAATCCTGATTTAGGGCGAGACGCAAAATTAGAGGTTGTTCACAGGATGTGGAGGTGCTGGGGTTCACAGCTGGGATGGGAACGATGTGGCGAGTTCAGCTAAAAGTTGAGATTCATCCTCACATTATTACGCCTTCATATAATTGTGAGCGCACACCCGGAGCCCCGTTGGCTTCTTGAAGCTTTTCTCTGTGAAAATCCGTTGATAGAGTAATGCGAGCTAAGTCGAATACACAGGAAAAAGATGAATTTTTCGGTGGAGAATCAGCTCCTAACACAGAACGATCCCACATCTCGAGAGTAAGGTGTATCTTGGCCTTTTTTTACCAGTAAGAGGAACGAAAAACAGCATGGTCAACGGAGTCGTCGTGAGGTGCGGCAAGATGGCAGCTAAAACTGAGAGTATAGGATAACTTGCCCATACAAAATATAATTGAAAAAATAGATGCGAGACTTTTAGGATGAGCAAAAACAATTCAGAGCTGTGGAATTTGTTTCCAGAGCTGCTGAATTGTTTTTATTTTTATTTTTTTTATTTTTTTAATTCTTCACACATTTTTGTGTGGAGTTCTTTATTTAGTGGTCAAGATGAGGTTCGAACGTCCAACCTGTTGCATCTGTTGTGTGACTTTCTGCATTCAGGTCTCATGCTCCAACAGCTCAGCTCAGCCACCTCGCCGACTGAAAGTTTATTAACTTCGTACTACACAACACTTTTAACAAATCATAATTGTCATGTAGTGGAAATTTTTGATTACGAATATCCCTACACATAGCTTCTGTGAGAGATTTTCCAAATTCCTTCAACCCCTCTTCACATCTTCTCAACCATCAGACCTGTCCAGCAATGCGTCATCCGAGCAAATGAGAGCCCAGAAGAGCCGATACTGTAGTTCAATGAACTGGAGAACACAGCCTTACAATTGACAAATGAATATACCACAAGACCATAGAGCTGCAAGTCACCAGACTATAGCTCTATGTATGCTGAGATGACCTCGATCAAACTCAGTTGATGCTTCGGAGAAGAAGCACGAACTGTTGATCGGGAAACAACCATGAAGCATTTGAACATGAAACCGTCCGTGATGTGGTAATGATACTTTAATCGCATTATGCTTCTCTACCTAGAATCTCGGCTATCTTGTCCTTAACACATTTTCCATCCTTTTCATCCAATTGCCATGCCAGAAATCTTCGACATATCTCTTCGGCCGCTTTCAGTTCCTCTCGTTCTTTCTCATTCATTGCTTCATCAAGTAAACGATTGATCTCATGTTGAGAAATCAGTTCGCTAGGCATCGG
>Ga0153924_1000875_pt1 | contig 17424 bp, 17 predicted proteins | sample TSNJ008MetaG_FD_104709 | JGI IMG/M metagenome (GOLD analysis project Ga0153924, IMG submission 104709) | Attine ant fungus gardens microbial communities from New Jersey, USA - TSNJ008 MetaG | ecosystem: Host-associated > Fungi > Mycelium > Unclassified | place: USA: New Jersey, Wharton State...
ACCGGCGAAATTACGGCTTCTCCCCCGGCGGGGCAGGCAATCGGAAATACCATCATCACGGTGACGGCCGGCAATGGCATCGGTTCGGACGCCAGGAAGGACTTTACGATTACGGTCACCGAGGCGTCTTCCGTTACCGGCGTAACGGTATCGCCCGATCAGGTTACCGTGCTAAACGGAGGCACGCAGGCGTTCACGGCAAATGTTACCGTCACGGGCAGCGCAAGCACGGCGGTGAATTGGTCTGTGTCGGGCGCTTTGTCACCGAACACGAATATAACAGAGGGTGGTCTTTTGACTGTGGGCGCGGATGAAACCGCGCAAACGCTGACTGTTACGGCAACGTCTGTATTTGACAGCACCAAAACCGGCAACGCGGCAATTACGGTGATTATACCTGTCACCGGCGTTACGCTGGATAAGGACACGCTCACGCTGGCTGTGGGCGAAAGCAAAACGCTGACTGCGACTGTAGCGCCACCAAACGCCACAAACAAGGCGGTTATGTGGAGCAGCAGCGATACCGCGATCGCTGCAGTGGACGATAACGGCAAGATAACGGCAGTCGCACCGGGTGAAGCCACCATAACGGTGACCACAGCGGACGGCGGCTTTACCGCGTCATGTGTGGTTACAGTGATTATACCTGTCACCGGCGTTACGCTGGATAAGACCACGCTTACGCTGGCCGCGGGCGGCAGCGGGACGCTCACCGCGACGGTATCACCCTCTGACGCCACAAACAAGGCGGTTATATGGAGCAGCAGCGATCCCACTATCATCACGGTAGACGCAAACGGTAAGGTGACGGCCAAAAAAGCCGGAACCGCTACGATAACCGCCACCACAATCGACGGCGGCTATACCGCCACATGCGTCGTGACGGTAACAGCGGCGGCCGGCCAGCCGCAGACTGGCGACGACAGCAATATTGGGCTGTGGATACTATTGGGGGTAAGCAGCTTACTGGCAGGCTTATATCTGCTGGGATGTAAGAAGCAGCGAAATACAAAGGCTAAATAAACAATACTTAACAAAAAAGCGGGGGCGCATCTGTCACCCCTGCTTTTCCTGCTTCCCGGGCTTTTGCCCCTATCCATCCGTCACAAAAGGTGACATTTGTCATGTTATGATGTGACCTGGTTCACTGGGATCCGCTCTGGAAATCCGTTACAATGGTACTATCAAAAAGAGAAAGGAATACTTCCATGATTCAGGTAGAAAATCTGGTAAAACGATATGGCGATCTGGTAGCGCTGGATCATTTTCAGCTGGAGGTGCAGGACGGAGAGATTTTTGGCCTGCTGGGGCCGAACGGTTCCGGTAAGACAACCGCCATTAACTGTATGCTGTCGCTGTTAAAATACGATAAGGGAGACATACGCTTGTTTGACGAACCGATGTCTGCGGATAATTACCGGTTGAAGAGGCAGATCGGAGTGGTAATGCAGAACGTAGCCGTCTTCCAGGAGCTGACGGTCTATGAGAATATTGATTATTTCTGTGGTCTTTACGTGCCGGATAAGGTACGGCGCCGGGCGCTGGTAGAGGAGGCAATTGCTTTTGTGGGCCTGGAAGATTTTAAAAAGTTCTTACCGAAAAAGCTCAGCGGCGGTCTTCTGCGCCGGTTGAATATTGCCTGCGGAATTGCCCATAAGCCAAAGCTGATCTTCCTGGATGAACCCACTGTAGCAGTGGATCCCCAGAGTCGGAACAGTATTCTAGAGGGAATTAAGGAGCTGAACCGCCAGGGAGCAACGATCGTCTACACCTCCCACTATATGGAGGAAGTCGAGCAGCTCTGCACTCGCATCATGATTATGGATAAGGGCAAGGCCATTGCCATCGGCACCAAGGAGGAGCTGAAGGCAATGATTCGGACCGGAGAGCGGCTTTCGGTAGAAGTCTATGATCTGCCGGAGAAGATACTGGGAGAAATAGAGAAGCTGCCCGGTGTCATCCACGCGGAATATGAAGAGCACTATCTGAATGTACGGCTGACAGGAGGCGGACATTCTCTGGTCACCACGCTGGATCTGCTCCGCCAGAGAGATATCTCCTTTGGACGCGTATTTTCCGAGCCGCCCACGTTAAACGATGTTTTTTTGGAAATTACAGGCAAGCAGCTGCGCGATTAAGGAGGGTCTATGTTCTGGAATATTTATGGGAAACGTATCCGCGGCACGCTGCGGGACAAAGATACACTGATCTGGACATGGATCTTCCCGATCGTGCTTTCGACACTGTTCTATTTTGCCTTTTCCTCTCTGGATAAAGAATACACTCTGTCCTCTATACCGACGGCAGTCGTAATGGATGAAGCTTATGAGGCGGACGCAATGTTTCAGGAAGTGATCGGAGCGGTCTCCGGTGAAGAGGAGGACGCGCTGCTGGCAGTAACCTTCGTCAATACGGTGGAGGAAGCAGATACCCTTTTAGAAACGGGCGAGGTGGAGGGCTATATTCAGGCCGGGGAGGTACCTCGCCTGGTCCTGAAGGAGAATGGCTTAAACCAGACCATTCTTAAGAGCTTTCTGGATCAGTATATCCAGAAGTACAGCAGTATAGAGACCATTCACCGGGAAGATCCGGATCATATGGAGGCAGTTACTGCATTGCTTCAGCAAGAGAGTTTTACCGAAGAGGTTTCTCTGACGGGTAATCCTCCGTCGAACGTCGTGGGGTATTATTACGCCTTGCTGGCGATGGTCTGCATGTACGGCGGTTTTCAGGGGATGCGTACCGTATCAAAGCTGCAGGCCAACCTGTCGCCGGTAGGGGCCAGGCAGACCATGTCACCGGCAGGCCGGTTTCGGCTGGTCATCTATGACCTGCTGGGAGGCATTACGGTACATTTTGGCTGTGTCATACTTGTGCTGGCTTATATGACGCTGATCCTGGGTGTTAACTTTGGCTCCAAAACAGGAGCGATGGTGCTGACCTGTCTGGTGGGCAGCTTAATGGGAGTGGCGTTTGGCGCTTTAGTGTGCGTCAGCTCCCGGCTGAAGGAAGCTGCTAAAACAGCCGTGCTGACCTCCGTGACCATGTGCTGCTGCTTCATGGGGGGGCTGATGGTGGGCGGAATGAATTACATTATTGCCCAAAATCTCCCGGTGCTGTCCTGGCTGAACCCGGCGGCACGGATCGTCGATTCGTTCTATTGCTTGTATTACTATAATGATTATGAGCGTTATCTGTTAAACATCGGAATTTTGGGGGCGATGGCAGTCGTTATGTTCTTCATTACCGGAATATTTATAAGGAGGCAGCGCTATGAGAGTATTTAATACATGCATCCGTATTGTGAAGCGGCGGTCAGCTGCCCTGATTATTTACTTTGTTATCTTTGCGGCGTTGTCGGTAGTTATGACGAATTTGTCCGTTGATAAGTACAGCACAGATTTTGTCGCCAGTAAACCTGCTTATACGGTAATTAATCGGGATCAGGAAAGCCCGCTTACCCAGGGGGCGCGGGAGCTGCTTGCCCGCTATGGGGAAGAGGTCCGCCTGGCAGATGAAGAAGAGGAGCTGAAGGATGCGGCCTTCTACCATGCCAGTGACTATATTTTAATGATTCCCCCGGGCTTTTCGGAAAGCTTTGGATCCGAGAATTCTTTAAAGCTGGAAACGATGACAACGCCGGATTCGGCAAAGGGGTATTATCTGGACAGTCTGGTGAACCAGTACATGAATCTGGTAGACTCCTGGCGGATCCTGCATCCGGAATGGACGGAGCAGCAGATTGTGGATACGGTGCTCCAGGATTTGTCGAAAGGGGCAGATGTGGAGATCCGGCCCTTTGGCAGTACGCAGCCGGTGAGTGAGCAGGTTCAGATTTTTTATATGCTGAACAGTTATATTATGCTGGTATTTTCAGTCCTTAGCCTTAGCGTTCTGTTCATGGCATTCCGTAAACCGGACCTGCATATGCGAAATCTCTGCAGTCCCCTAAAGTCAAGAAGCATGAATCTGCAGATTGGGCTGTGTGGGATGCTGCTGGGAACGCTTTTCTGGATTCTGTTAACCATCTTAGGCCTCTTTCTGTACGGCGGCCGGCTGGAGGGAACCGATCCCCGGTCACTCTTATTGCTGATGCTGAATAGCTTCCTCTTCTTACTGGTATCGCTGAGTATCGGACTGCTGGCCGGGAACTTTATTAAGAGCGGCAATTCCCAAAATGCAGCAGCCAATTTCCTGTCCCTGGGGATGAGCTTTCTGGGAGGCGCGTTTGTGCCTTTGGACATGCTGGGGGCGGGTATGCTGCAGGTGGCGCGTTTTGTCCCGACCTACTGGTATATAACCGCGCTGAATAAGATTTGCAGCCTAAGCTCTTTTGATGCTTCCTCCATGAAGGAAATCTGGCAGGCGATGGCGGTGCAGATCGGCTTTGCAGTGGCGATCCTCTGTGTGTCCCTGGTGCTCAGTAAGTACATGGGCCAGTCGGAGAAAAACTTTGGAGCCGTCCGCACGGAGGTGGAACTGTAGTAAATAAAAATAAACGAAAAGGAGACTGCTTTGACGACAGTCTCCTTTTCGTAATTACTGCTCCTTATTGGCGAGATGCTCGTTAATGTTCGCGACCAGCTGCTCGCAGTCCATACCGTGCACCATGCATGCTTCTTCCAGGGATTCTGCCTGTGCGGACGGGCAGCCGATGCAGTGCATGCCGGCCGCCATCAGAATCGGGGCAATGCTGATATCTTCACGGAGCATATCTCCGATTAACATATCCTTGCGAATCTTATCCATGTGCGTTAGCCTCCTTGTGAGAATTGTTATGGGACAAGTATATTACAATTTCATCCAGAATTCAAGGAGGTCCTAATTAATATTTTACTTGAAATCTTAAGGGGAGTGTATTACAATAGCTTTATAATAAGATAGGAGGAAGTACATAATGGCATACGTTATTTCTGATGAATGTGTAAGCTGCGGCGCTTGTGCCGGTGAATGTCCTGTAGATGCAATTACCGAGGGTGATAGCAAATATGTAATCGATCCGGATACCTGCATTGACTGCGGCACCTGCGAGGGAACCTGCCCAACCAGCGCGATTTCCGCTGAGTAACGGAGTTTCCTATTGCGTGAAAAAAACCCGACCGCCGGCCGGGTTTTTTTCATGTGGTTTTTCCGAATCGGCGTTTTTTCTTCATCTTTACCACAGGAGCCTTTGCAGCGGCCGCTTCTGCCCGGACCTTATTGTTCTTTTGCACGGTACGGAGGGCTTCATCCAAACGTTTAAAGCGTTCCTCCTCCTGCTCTTCCCGCTCCCGCAGTACGTAGTTCATCTCTTTTACCAGCTTGTCCCCTACCTGAGAGCTGACTTCCTGGCTTAATGCCTGATTATTGCGGGCCAGGGCTTCGGCCATGATGTTCGTCATAATGGATTGAAATTGCTCCATTTTAGCGGCCTGAATAATCTGATTCTCTTCCTCTGATATAGGGGGGGCGGCCACTTCGGTGGTGGTTTTCGGATTTTCCGAAGGTAATAACAGTTCGTTCTTGCTGAGCAGGTCCTTAATGGCCCGCAGCTGATACCCCTTGTTCTTTAAATCGCGAATTTCTTCGAATAGCTGTATATGAGCCTCCGTGTAATAACGGTGTCCCAGTTCATTCCTTGGTATTTTAAGCGCAAGCTCTTCTTCCCAGTACCGTAAAACGTGTGCTTCTGTTCCAGTTTTTTTAGAAGCCTCGGATATAAGATAATGTTGATCCTCCATCTTGTCCCCTTTCCGGTTACTGCAAACCCGTTGCTATGCTTATTATATTCAAAAGATACATGAAAAGCAAGGAAATGACATCGTCTCATTTCGACATCCTATGTATGCCCAACTTAAAAAAAAATATAAAAAACATCATAAAACGTATTGAATTAATGCGCATAATAATTTAAAATATCCCATGTAGGGAAAACGGCTAGTTAAAAAAGTCGATTTAAAAAATAATATTGCAATTATTCGTGAAAAGACTCATAATGACTACATGAGTGATTGCAGGAGGAGCGAAGGGTATGAACGTATCATTAACGGATTGTGAAGTTATTGTAATGAAGAGTGTCTGGGAAGCTGAATCGGATGTTGCTTTAAGAGAAGTTGTGCAACGCGCAAATCAAAAGCTGGATCGTCCCTGGAAGCCTCAGACCGTATCTACTTTTTTGGCAAGATTGGTGCGGAAGGGTTTTCTGGAGATGTATCGAAATGGGCGGATGTTTTTTTATGAGCCTTTGATCGGTGAATTGGAATATGGTAAGGGAGAAATTGTCGCATGTGCCAATATGTGGCAGAACAATGATCCCTGTGTCTATCTGGATGCAATTATTAAGAAACGTGCGCTAAGACCGGAAGAGATTCAGAATCTTCGCAAAATAATTGAGGAAGAGGGCTGACGCCATGAGTCAAAAAGAACCCCGGAGATATCCGGGGTTCTGCGTGCATTCCGCACGTTTCGAAACAGCTTCCGGAGGCTACAGAGCTGCAAGATATTGCAGTGCCGTATCCTTCAGGACACATTCATAATGCTCTCGGTAATAAAGTTCCGAACCGCTGCCGGTACGAACCTTTTGACCATATTCGGTAAAGATATTACAGATTTTGTTAAATTCTTCAGGGGTATGGCTGGATTTATGCGCGGCCAGATAAAAGTGGCCGGTACCAGGATCCTTATACAGCGTGTTGGTTCCTGTATAGGTTTGGTCCAGAACCTGTGCGGCTTGCGTAACATCTTCCAGACTTTGGAAGAAGAAACAGCGCGACAAGTCCGCGGTCTCCGGTGTTTTGTCATGGCTGGCAAATAGATTGTTCAGCGCATCCAGAATATCTTCCGCACCGGTTAAGGGGACTTCGTCTTCCTCGGTATCGGCCCCATCCTCAAGGCTCTCAAGAGCTGGTGCAAACTTCGCAAAACGTGTGTCCAACTCTTCCGGATCTTCAATTTTTGTTATGATCAGCATAATTCCTTCACTGGATAACGGAATCGCTTCGATCATTAACGGAATATCATCCGCATCAAATCCAACCTCTGTCATTGCTTTCTGGATCATTTCCCGGAAAAGCACCCGGGCTTTATCGGTTCCATAAGCAAGCTCCCGCAGACTGAGCTGGCGGGCCTGCAGATCGCCGCGGTTCAGCGTACAGCGGATCTGGTTTTCATTGATTCGTTCTATTTTCACATGATCACTTCCCATCTGTCAGGTCTTTTAATTTTGCATCTGAAACGTCACAATTCATGACGCTTCTTATAATATATTCAATACCGCAATGGAATTCTCATAGCCTCCTGCGTCTTGAAAAAAGTCTGTTTCTTAACTGTAGTATACCCCAATTAGCGCGTGAATGTAAAGGAAATATTATGTGAAAATAGCATTAAAAATTTATGTTACAAACTGTACCCATTTGTTGCGTGACGTTTTTTGTCAAAATTGATAAGCTTATGGCGAGAGGAGTGTTTCCATTCGTCGCCAATACGGGAAGCTCTGATGCAGCAGCCCCTCTCATTCTTTATAGGAGCAAAGGTTTATCGTATGAAAAAAAACATGCAAAAATGTCACGAAGAATATGAACCATTTTTGGATACACTGAAGGCATACCAGAGAGCCGGAGTCAGCCTTACGGTAGAGGGACGGCCGGTCTCAGCAAGAGACCTGGCCGATCTGTGTGTGGTAAGGGAAGCCGGTTCCTACATGGGTGATTACATTCAGGATAATCGGGGAAAGCTGGTGGAGATACGGTTTGACAAAATTGATAATGAGTAACTGCCGGGCGATATCCCTTCTGCCAAGAGAACCGTTTTCCCCGAAAAAAGTAAGGAGTATTTGAAAAAAAACGCTGCCTATGCTATAATGGCAAAGATTAAGGAGGCAGCATCCATGAATGTGAGACATAGTAAGAGACTTCCCGTATTGGTAGTTGGTATACTGGTACTTGTGGTACTTGTAATTGGTTTTATATATGAACTTGTAAGCCGGAATATTCCCACGAAAGAAACGGCAGACCTGAATGAGGTATATGCTGCTCATGAGGGAACCGCTGCATTGATCTCCAACGGAGTGCTGTCAGAGGCCCGGGGCATCTGGAAGAACAAGCAGATATATCTGAAGCTGTCCATTGTCCAGAGAGAGCTGAATGATCATTTCTACTGGGATGACTATGAAAAACTCCTGATCTGCACGACGGCGGATGAGATCATCCAGGCAGATGCGTCGACTGAGTGGGAGGGCGCTCCCGTATTTTTCCAGGAGAGTGAACGCGAGGCAGAAGAGGATGCCGCCGATAGTGTATACGTATCCCTGAATTATGTGGCACAGTATACGAACATTGAGGTGAATGCCTACTCGGATCCGCCGCGGGTATTTGTACGTACCCAATGGGGTGATTCGGCGTATGGTATCCTGAAGGAGGATGCCGCCATCCGCGTGAAAGCGGATATTAAGAGTCCCGTTCTGGTGGAAGCACCGGCAGGCTCACGTTTGCTCACTTACAGCCAGGATGAGGTGTGGGCTAAGGTTTATTCGGAGGCTGGATTCGTCGGTTTTGTGCAGAATGAATCTTTCGACTCTACGGAGACGGTAACGGATGCCGGTCCTTATCAGGCGCCCGGATATACCCGCCTGACCGCACAAGGGCCGGTTTGCCTGGTGTGGCATCAGGTATTCCATGAATCCGGCCTGGATACGATGGATTCTCTCCTGGCAAATACAAAAGGGCTTACGGTAATTTCTCCGACCTGGTTTTCGATTGTTTCTACGGATGGGACCATTGAATCACGCGCAAACCAGGAATATGTGGACAAGGCTCATAGCAGAGGTATCGCGGTGTGGGCTCTTGTGGAAAATATTAACACTGAGAATAAGCTGGACAATGCATCGCTCCTGAACAATACCTCCAGCCGCACAAAGCTGATTTTATCTTTGATTCAGGAAGCGTTAGCTTACGGAGTAGACGGGCTGAACGTAGACCTGGAAGGTTTGCCGTCTTCTGCCGGTGCTGGATATATCCAGTTTATCCGGGAGCTTTCCGTATACTGCCGGAAGCACCAGCTGGTCCTGTCTGTGGATAACTATGTGCCTTCTGCCTGGACCACGCATTACCAGAGGGACAAGCAGAGCGAAGTGGTGGACTACCTGATTATTATGGCTTATGATGAGCACTACAAAGGCTCTGAGGCAGGATCTACTGCGTCACTGCCCTTTGTGCAGGACGGAATTGAAGATACGATTGCAGCCGGTGTACCGGCAGAGAAGATTATCAATGCACTGCCTTTCTATACACGTCTCTGGAAAAGTGATGGCAATAGTCTGACCTCGGATACCATCAGTATGCCAAAGGCGCAGGAATTTATCCAGGAATATGCAGGAAGTACCGAATGGCAGGATGATGTCGGCCAGTATTACTTTGAGGCGGAGATAGATGGTAAACGCAGCCGGATCTGGGTAGAAGACGCCTCATCCCTAAGGCTGAAGCTGGAGGTCATGAATCAATATGACCTGGCCGGTGTCGCCGGCTGGAAGCTGGGCATGGAATCATCGGATGCCTGGGATGTAATTGCAGAATATTTGAGCCGGCAGTAGGAGTTCTATAAAGTAAGGGCGGGATTCGTGAATCCCGCCCTTACTTTATACCTACGGATTGTTACGCACTTTGTGCTTTCGCAATCCTGGTATCATTTAATCAATGTCCTCGCCGTTTAAAATCCGGATTCCTTTGCTTTCCAGCAGAGCTCTCGCCCCTTCGTTGTCTGCGACCCGGAGGATTACATAAGCGGTCTTCGCTGTCTGGCTTACAAATGCGTACATATACTCCACGGTGACATTCGCCTCCAGCAGGGCATTCAGCGCTACGGAGAGGCCGCCGGGGGTATCCTCAATTCCAATTCCGAGTACTTCGGTCTGCGAGACAGTGAAGCCTGCTTCCCGCAGTTCCCGCTCTGCCTGGTTGGGGTGGTTGACAATGAGGCGCAGGATACCAAAATCAGTAGTATCCGCAATGCACAGTGCCCGGATGTCAATATTTCCCTTACCCAGGATATCGGTAATCTCTGCGAGGCGTCCCGGCTGGTTCTCTACAAACACGGACAATTGTTTAATTAACATAGACTCACATCCTTTCTGAAAGCAGGTTCCAAGGTTTAGTAAAGTTTGCGGTTATCAATGACGCGGATGGCCTTGCCTTCGCTGCGCTTCAGGGTCTTTGGCGAGACCAGGCGGACCTTGGCCGCGATCTGCAGGTTCGAGCGTAGGGCTTCCGCAATCTTCTTCTCCAGATCCTCGATCATACGCACTACGTCGAAGGCGAAGCCTTCATTCAGTTCAATCAATACTTCCACCGTATCCAGAGCACCGGCCCGGTCCACAATAATCTGGTAAACAGGGGCAATATTCTCAAACTGCATCAGAACACTTTCCACCTGAGAGGGGAATACATTCACGCCGCGGATGATCAGCATGTCGTCTGTACGTCCCTGCGGCTTCTCCATACGGATGAAAGTACGCCCGCAAGAGCACTTCCTGCGGCTGATCCGGCAGAGGTCTCTGGTGCGGTAGCGGATAATCGGGAAAGCTTCCTTGGAGATGCTGGTGAATACCAGTTCACCCAGTTCTCCCTCCGGAAGCGGTTCACCCGTCTCGGGATCAATAATCTCCACAATGAATTGGTCCTCGTTTACATGCATGCCGGCCTGCTCTTCACACTCATAGGATACCCCGGGCCCCATAACTTCTGTCAGTCCATAGATATCATATGCTTTAATGCCCAGCAGCCGTTCAATTTCCCGGCGCATATTTTCGGTCCAGGGCTCGGCTCCGAAAATGCCGGCCCGCAGAGGGATATCTTCCGGGGCGATTTTATTCTCCTGCAGACATTCACCCAGATAGGCGGCATAAGAGGGCGTACAGCAGAGGATATCCGAGTGGAAATCCTGCATGATTTGCAGCTGACGGTTCGTGTTGCCTGAGGATACGGGGATGCAGGTAGCTCCCAGAGCCGTGGCTCCTTCGTGGAGTCCCAGACCGCCGGTAAACAGTCCATAGCCGTAGGCGATATGGACGAAGTCCCCTACGCCGCCGCCTGCCGCTACGATTGCCCGTGCACAGCATTCGCCCCAGTTGTCCAGATCCTTCTGGGTATAGCCGGCCACGATAGGCTTGCCGGTAGTACCGGAGGATGCGTGAATACGGGCCAGCTGTTCCTTCGGGACAGCGAATAATCCATATGGATAAGTATCCCGCAGATCTTGTTTATAGGTGAAGGGCAGTTTACGGAGGTCATCGAGGGATTGGATATCCTCCGGCTTTACGCCCAGTTCGTCGAAACGTTGCCGGTAGAAGGATACCTTCTCGTAGACATCCCTCGCGGTTTTTTGAAGGCTCTTAAGCTGCAGAGATTGAATCTCCTCCAGGGGAGCCGCTTCGATTGCATTATAGAGTTTTCCCATTTTTTGTCTCCTTTTGCGGTAGTTATTGACCGCGCAGATCCACGATGCGCCTGGCTTTTCCGACAAAGCGCTCAATGCTCTTGGGTTCTGCCAGGGTGACCTTGGCCTTTAAGCCAAGTACTGTGGCCAGCTTTGCCTGAATCTGGCTTCTCATGCGTTCCAGATTACCGTAGCTTTCCAGCAGGGAGGCATCGGTCAGCTCTACCTTTACCTCCAATGTATCTACATAGCCTTCCCGGCGCACATAGAGCATATAGTGGGGACTGGTCTGGTCAATATTCATCAGGACGCTTTCAATCTGGGAGGGGAATACGTTAACACCGCGGATCTTCAGCATATCATCGCTGCGGCCCATAATCTTATCCATCCGCGCTGTGGTTCTGCCGCAGGCGCAGGGGTCCTTAATGATTCGGGTCAGGTCGCGGGTACGGTAGCGGAGCAGGGGCATACATTCCCTGGCCAGGGTGGTGACCACCAGCTCGCCTACCTCTCCTTCCGGAACCGGCTCTAATGTCTCCGGGTCCAGAATTTCACAGAGGAAGCAGTCCTCATTAATATGAAGGCCGTCGCGTTGCTGACATTCACCGGACATGCCGGGGCCCATCAGTTCGCTGAGGCCGTAGTTATCGGTGGCAAATAAGCCGAGGGAATCTTCAATTTGGCCGCGCAGTTCCGTAGTACAGCCTTCGGAACCCAGAAGTCCCAGGCGCAGCTTGAAATCCTCCCGTTTATAGCCAAGTTCTTTGGCCATTTCGCCCAGATACATGGCGTAGGTGGGCGTTGCGATCAAGGCAGTGGTACCAAAATCTTTCATCAGCATCAGCTGCTTCTCAGAATTACCGGAAGAGCAGGGAATGATCGACGCTCCGATTTTCTCTAAGCCATAATGAAGGCCCAGAGCTCCGGTGAACAGCCCATAGCCGAAACAATTTTGGACAATATCGTCCCTGGTGGCTCCGGCGGCCGTTACCAGCCGTGCTACATTTTCAGACCAGACATCCAGATCGCCCTGTGTGTAGCCCACAACGGTCGGCTTTCCTGTAGTTCCCGACGAAGCGTGCATCCGCACCACTTCGGACTGGGGAACGCCAAACAATCCGTAAGGGTAGTTATCTCTAAGGTCCGCCTTCGTTGTGGGCGGTATAAATCGGAGATCCTCCAGAGCAAGGATCTTGTCGGGTGTCATACCTGCTTCATCCAGCCGGGCATAGTAGAAGGGTACATTGGTATAGGCATGCGCCACCATCTTTTGCAGCCGCTCCAGCTGCAGCTTCTCCATCTCTTCACGCGGCATGGTCTCCCTGTCTTTGTTCCAAATCACTTTTGCACACTCCGTTCTTTCGCGCATTAACGCTTTTGCGTAGAAAATTCATATTTGCATGATACCGTATTTTGTTTAAGAATTCAAGCAAAAATGGACTTTTCTTTTAAAAGAGCGCTTTCTTAAAAACCTGCCTTGTCCCAGAGGTGGGCTTTGTGGTATACTTTGTTAGAAACGGAGGAAGTATATGAACATACAAATTCAAAATCCGCTGGTACTTCTGACAGCGGAAAATGGTTTTGAATTACAGGTCCGGGATCTATATATAGAAGGTGGCCGGATCACGGCTATCGGCAGCGCTCCGGAAGGCTTCCTTGCAGACCGGGTACTGGATGGAACCGACAGACTGGTAATTCCAGGGTTGATTAATTGCCATACTCATAATTATATGACAGGATTCCGAAACCTGGCAGACGATGTGCCTTTTCAGGAATGGCTGTTTGAGCGGGTGATGCCAAAAGAGGACCGGATGAGTGGAGAGGACGCCTACTGGGCGGCGACCCTTGGCATTATGGAAATGCTCCGTTCCGGTACTACCTGTTTTCACGATATGCAGATGCATATACACCAGACTTCCCGGGCGGTGGCGGAGTCCGGCATCCGGGCTTGTATCGGGCGCGGGCTGTCCGGTACCGCAGAGGATGAGGGCGGAACCAGACGGCTGCGGGAGGCGGCAGAGGAGATCGACCGCTGGCAGGGGCATTCGCGCATGACCTTTGCCATAGCGCCTCATGCGCCGTATACCTGTGACGCCGCTTACCTGAGGGCGGCGGCGGCGGAAGCGGTGAAACGGCAGCTTCATTTGCATATCCATTTATCCGAAAGCCGGTTTGAGGTGGAGCAAATGAGGGCAGAGACCGGAATGTCTCCCATAGCCTATGCCAAATTCCTGGGGTTGTTTGAAGTTCCGGCGGTGGCGGCCCACTGCGTACATGTGGATGAGGAGGACATCCGGATTTTGGCGGACTGCGGTGTCAGTGTGGCCACGAATCCAGCCAGTAATATGAAGCTGGGAAATGGCTTTGCACCGGTTCCGAAGATGCTGGAGGCAGGAGTTAACCTATGCATCGGCACCGACGGTGCGGCCAGCAATAACGCCCTGAACCTGTTCCGGGAAATGGGATTGCTGGTGTTAATTCACAAGGGAGCCGCTCAGAGTGCGGTGGCTGTCAGTGCGTCGGAAGCGTTGAAGATGGCCACGATAAATGGAGCGAAAGCGCTTGGCCTTGAGCAGGAAATCGGAAGCATTGCCGCAGGTATGAAGGCAGATCTGGCGCTGTTGGATTTGAACCGGCCCCAGCTGCAGCCGAAGAACAATCTTGTATCCTCATTGGCCTATTCCGCGAATGGATCCGAGGTGGAAACGGTACTGGTGGATGGTGAAATCGTAATGGAGAAGCGGCGCTTTACAAAGATCGACGAAGAACGGGTCTTGCATGAGATCAGGCAAAGGTTTACATAAGAGTATCTTCCTAGGTGAGAAAAAACCCGCCTTTAAAAAGCGGCGGTGAATTAAGAAAACATTTAATGTGATTGTCGGCATGGCATATTAGGCTATGCCGACTTTCGCTATTTGTTGGTTGGATTGAGCTTGTAGGGTAGCCCTGCCAAAATCAAAAGCACCGATAAAGTTGTAGACGATTTCGATTTCCTGTACCTTGTCCCCGGCTCCGCGTCCTCTCTTGCCGGAATTTTTCGATACAAGGATTTTGTCGATAAACTCCCGCAGTATGGTTGCGTCAAGCTCGGTCAGGTTTGTGTACTTCTTTGCCGTAGTAATGAAACTCTTGACATTGAATTTACTTTTCTCCTGCTGCTTGACTTCCTCACGCAAGATTTTTGACGTTGCCTTTAAGTTATCCTGTTCAAGCTCATAATCACGGGACAGCTTAATAAATCGCTCGTCGGTCAGTTTCCCGGTGATGTTGTCCTCATATATGCGCTTGAAAATCACATCAAGCTCGGCAATCCGTTTTTCCGCTTGCGCAAGGGCATCCTTTTTCTGCGATAACGCCTTATCCCTTGCCCGCGTATCTGTTTCGGCAGCTTCCCGGATAAAATCATCTTCATACTGCATCACATACGCAATTGCTTCCCGCAGGTTCCGCAAAACGATTTCTTCCAATGGTACATTGCGGATAGAGTGCGTTGTACACAGGGTACGGTCTTTGCGATAGGTGGAACAAATAAAATATTCCTGTTCGGGCTTAAACTCGTTAGTGCGGCATTGATACATTTTACCGCCGCAGTCGGCACAAAACAACAAGCCTGAAAATTTACCCATATCACCCATTTTGGTAGGACGCCGCCTTGATTGACGTATATTCTGCACGATCAGGAATACATTTTCGTCAATAATAGGCTCTTGCGTGTTCTCGAAAATCACCCATTCAGACGGGTCATTCCACAGCTTTTTCTTGCTTTTATAGGATTGCTTTTTCGTCTTGAAGTTTACCGTATGCCCTAAATACTCGACGCGCTCCAAAGTCCGTGAAACGGTTTCATTCGTCCATTTGCAAGGGTCGGCAGTGGGTTTGTTGGCGGTGGGTAATCCATGCGCCAAGCAGTAGGCCGTTGGATTGGGGATATGGTTTTGCCGTAGCCACCTTGCAATCTGTGTCGGGCCTAAACCGTCCACGCACAAAGCAAATATCTTCTGTATGATTGCGGCAGCTTCCGGGTCTACAATCCATTTCTTTTTGTCCTCCGGGCTTTTGCGGTATCCATAAGGCGGGATTGTGGTAAGGTGTTCCCCGGATTTGCCCTTCGATTGCCATGTTGCGCGGATTTTCTTTGAAGTATCCCGCGCATACATTTCATTGAACACATTGCGGATTGCGGTAAACTCGTTATCTCCGCGTGTGCTGTCCACGCCGTCATTTACGGCTATAAAATGTACGCCAAAGTCAGGAAAGAGAATGTCGGTATACATACCGACTTGCAGATAATCACGCCCAAAGCGTGACATATCCTTGACGACAACGCGGTTTATCTTTCCCGCCTTAACGTCCGCAAGCATATCCTGAAAGCCGGGGCGGTTGAAGTTCGTACCGCTGTACCCGTCGTCCTCATAATGGCGAATACCTGAATACCCGTGGTCGCGGCAATAGCGTTCCAAAATCTTTTTCTGATTGGCTATACTATTGCTTTCGCCCTCTTGTCCGTCCTCTTGTGAAAGACGTTCATACAGGGCGGTGATACCCTCGGCGGTATCTTCCTGCGGTTGGTTCTGCACATAAAATTGCAGTACCGTTTTGCTTATGGCGGCGCGGGTTTCTTCCCTCAAAGGCGCGGTATTGGTGATACGCTGAAAGGGGATAACCTCACTTATCGGTGTTTGATTGTCAAGGTGCAATGTACTTGTTTGCTGTACTGTGTCCGGCTGTTTATTCATATCTGCCTCCTATTCCGGCAGCCGGACAAACGGTCTTAGTATTATGAATATTATACCATAAAAACCGCCGTCCGTCCGCATATAATAGGAACCCTTATTTTACTTCTTTTGCTTCCCTATATCGTTTCGTATCATGCGGCGTATTTTAGTCGCCGCGTCCTCGGTTGCGCCATCTTTAACGGTTGCTTTGACAATATATTTTGTGCCTCCAATATCGTACTCGCGCACAACAGGGGGGCTTGTTTCACATGATTGAGTTTTACTAACAGCACCCATGCGTGAAAACCTCCTTTTTTGCATAGTAAAAAATCTATACAATCAGACAATTAGCTTGCTTTTAATAAATATTCAGCTTCATAGACGGCTGCGTGTCAGGCAGCTCCACGGGAATTACACCCCTCCGAGGATCGCTCCGAGCTGCCCCCATTGGTTGCGACGGTTTTATCACGCTCGACCTGATAGCTGGGCAGGAGTCTCATTGTTTTGATATGCCCGTCGTCGCCCACAAGTTGACTTTTCTTGTTCCCCGGTCTGGTTTAATCGCTCCGCTTTTCCGGTAGGGAAAAGTATCATGGCGCGCCAGCCGCATAGCTCTTGGCATATCAGATGTGTCTATTTGCTGTTATGAGACTTATAGAAAAAGCCTGTTTGTCAAGGTGCAAGCAGGGCATATATATAAAGGAATTATCAGCCCGTAAAAACATACTGATGGGCAGTATGCTTTTACCGGAGGATAACGGCCATGCAAGAAAAGTGCGCGTGGAAGGGGTCACGCACACTTAACGGAAAATTACGCGATCTTAAATTTTAGAATCCTTGTAATGAGCTTGGTTTCCAGCCTGCGGCGCATTTCAGGATCAACGCGCATATGGACGGTTCCGGCATCATCAATGAACGGCCTTGCAGACAGCGTACAAATGTACCCGGCGTAATGCTTCAATACGGCATTGATCGCGTCCACATCGCCGCCTGCCGCCGCTTCAATGACAGGGTATGGCAGTAAGTAGGTATTCTGTTTCTTACTCATTGTTTTTGTCCTCCTTCAATAGATTTTTCAATAGTTTTAGTGAGCTTGTCCGGTGATGATGGATGGTACTGCGAACAAGGTTCATTTTTCGCGCGATCTCCGCGTCGGACATCTCCAAAAAATAGGACAGCAGTATCACGTCTCTCTTTTGCTTGGGTAAGGCGTCTAACGCTTCGGCTATCAGCTCGCTTTTGACTTCCACATCAAAGTCCAGCACATGGTATGTGCGTTTCTCCATCTCGTATTCGTCAAGCA
>Ga0153924_1000876_pt1:0-2500 | contig 17414 bp, 12 predicted proteins | sample TSNJ008MetaG_FD_104709 | JGI IMG/M metagenome (GOLD analysis project Ga0153924, IMG submission 104709) | Attine ant fungus gardens microbial communities from New Jersey, USA - TSNJ008 MetaG | ecosystem: Host-associated > Fungi > Mycelium > Unclassified | place: USA: New Jersey, Wharton...
CTAGGTATTTCTAGTATATTCTACTCAAAGTCAAAGGATTATTTTCATTAAAATCTAAGTATAAGATCATTCTTTCTATTGATTTGATACGAATCAAATAATATGTAAACATAATCTAATACATCGAATGGTTATATTTATTTTAGCCCCTTTCCTTGTCCTAGATTGAATTTCTATTTTTCTTAATTGATTTTATTAAATCCCTTGAGTTGTGAGGAACCTTTACTTTACATATAACAACTCATATCTTTCTATATCAAAAATAATCAGAAACTTTGAACCTGTCCTATCCCACTGGGACCCCCTCAGAAATAAAAAATCGAGTTATTTCATTAGAGAAATAATAACACATTATCGAACGATTCGACAGACCAAATCCCTCAACAAACTCAACTGATAGAATATAGAATAACTAAGGTTGATACATTTAGGACCAATTCATCGTCTCTAAAACAATCAATTGGAATTGTTATGTTGGTCTGCCAAACAACGATTAGTCAGAGGACTTCTACAAATACAAGACCAAGAAAAGAATGGATCCTAGGCCCATGTGACTTAGGATTAGATTTGGTTGGGTCGTCAGGTTGGAGTTTTTAGACAGCATCATGTCATGATTTTCACTTCATAAATTAGCTGATATTGCATATACCAAAGCAAAAGTGTATCACTAACCCTTTGATCGTGGACAAGAAAAGAAGAAAAAAGTCAAAAGTCATATGTCATTTATCCACGAAAATTAAAATTAATGAGGAGGGATGGGTATTTTATACGAGATTTGATAAATACTGTTTAGATCTATTGAAATTGGATCTATTAAAATGAATTGTTGTTCTTTTGAGTAAATAAAATCTATACAAAAAAATGTATTAGGGCTATACGGACTCGAACCGTAGACCTTCTCGGTAAAACAGATCAAACTTATTATTATCGAAATGATTCGAACTGTTTCAAAGACCCAACATGCATTTTTTTTGCATTGGGCTCTTTCATTAAGAGATGTAAAAATTTACTTAGTCCACCATATTTTTCTTTCCTTTTCCTTTACCGGAAGATAAAAAAAAAAGATAATAATATGGTTCCATGCGCTCTGATTCATTATTTGTATTCTAATCTAGGAGCAATACCAAAGTGTTTCAAAGAAGGATTACCTTGACTTAGGTCTGCCTCCGGCCTAAATCAACCTAAGTTAAATGGAGTCTCTACCGCTCCGCTCCAAGAGTCAAATATGAGACTTCATACACCTTAAAGTTCATAGAACGAAAAGAGGTTATTTTGAGGCCCTTAAACTCATTATGCCTGGCATTGAATGGGCTGAGTATTAACCTTATCAATTATCAATGTTTCTATTTGGCACCTGAATTCGCACCTGAATCAGACCAAACCAAATATTTGTCATGCTATTGTTCTCTTGTTTTCTCTAATTTTATTTATGGAGTAAGACATCGATTTCTCAATAAGAGAAATTATGTTCATTGCACAATTTGCTCCCCTGAAAAGCGTTGGCGCACGTGTAAACGAGGTGCTCTACCTAACTGAGCTATAGCCCTTGTTCATAGATATCTTAACATATCTATAATTTCTTGTCAAGATGAATATTCCATGATCCACATGATAGTTCTATGGCCCGTTTATTGTTAAAAAAATAAAGGATTGGTATTGCTTAGAAATAATATTCGATCTATAATTATCGAAGTAATGAGTCCTTTTTTGATGATAAATGACCTACTTAACTCAGTGGTTAGAGTATTGCTTTCATACGGCGGGAGTCATTGGTTCAAATCCAATAGTAGGTAAAACTTATTAGATACCATTGACTCCGGTATCTAATAAGTTTTTATACCATCTTCTTACTCCTTATTTTATTTTTTCGTTGTATCAGATTAGACTTGATTATGTTCAATTAGAAGAATGAAAATGTGGTGTGGTATTATTGGTATATTTGGTATATCATAATATCATACCATAATAAATAACTTCCACTTGTAAAGATAAAGAACTTCTTTTCTTTTGATTCATTATTTTGATTTATTGACTAGTAGAAAATATCATTGATTGATAGCCTCTACTCGTGTCCTAGCCCGTCTGAGAGCTAGATTAGCCTCAATTGTTTGTTTCTTACCTTCAGACCTACTTAAGTTAGCTTCAGCTATTTCAAGAGCTTGTTGAGCTTCGTGCGGATCAATGTCAGTACTCATCTCCGCATCATTTCCTAAAATAGTGATCTCATTATTACCTATTCTAGCGAAACCACCCATCAGAGCCACCGTTAACCATTGATCATTGAGACGTATTCTTAAAAGACCTATATCTACAGCCGTGGCAATAGGGGCGTGATTTGGTAATACACCAATTTGGCCGCTATTAGTAGATAAAATGATTTCTTTCACTTCTGAATCCCAAATAATTCGATTAGGGGTCAGTACACAAAGATTTAAGGTCATTTCTTCAATTTGCTCTCCACTTCTAAGTTCATAGCTTTCGCGGTAGCTTCATCAATGTT
>Ga0153924_1000876_pt1:7500-17414 | contig 17414 bp, 12 predicted proteins | sample TSNJ008MetaG_FD_104709 | JGI IMG/M metagenome (GOLD analysis project Ga0153924, IMG submission 104709) | Attine ant fungus gardens microbial communities from New Jersey, USA - TSNJ008 MetaG | ecosystem: Host-associated > Fungi > Mycelium > Unclassified | place: USA: New Jersey...
ATATTTTGATATTGAAAATCAGATTTTTGAGATTGACAATGATAGTTCTTTTTTAAGTGAACTAGAAAGTTTTTTTCCCAGTTATTTGAATAGCGGGTCTAAAAGTAAGAATCACTACGATTATCATTACATGTATGATATTCAATCTAGTTGGAATAATCACATTAATAGTTGCATTGATACTTATCTTCGTTTTGAAGTCAGCATTAATAGTTCTATTTCAGGCGGTACCGACAATTACAGTAACAGTTATATTTATAGTTGCATTTGTACTGAACGTGTAAGTCGTAGTGAAAGCGGGAATTCTAGTATAAAAACTAGTAGTAATGGCGACGATTTCAATATAAGAGGAAAGTCTAATGATTTCGATATAAATACAAAATACAGACATTTATGGGTTCAATGTGAAAACTGTTATGGATTAAATTATAAAAAATCTTTTAAGTTAAAAATGAATATTTGTGAACAGTGTGGATATCATTTGAAAATGAGTAGTTCAGATAGAATCGAACTTTCGATTGATCCGGGCACTTGGGATCCTATGGATGAAGGTATGGTTTCTATAGACCCTATTGAATTTCATTCAGAGGAAGAACCTTATAAAGATCGTATTGATTCTTATCAAAGAAAGACAGGTTTAACTGAAGCTGTTCAAACAGGCATAGGTCAGCTAAACGGTATTCCTATAGCAATTGGGGTTATGGATTTTCAGTTCATGGGGGGTAGTATGGGATCCGTAGTCGGCGAGAAAATCACCCGTTTGATCGAGTATGCTACTAATCGATCTTTACCTGTCATTATTGTGTGTGCTTCTGGGGGAGCACGCATGCAAGAAGGAAGTTTAAGCTTGATGCAAATGGCTAAAATCTCTTCCGCTTTATATGATTATCAATCAAATAAAAAGTTATTCTATGTATCAATCCTTACATCTCCTACAACCGGTGGAGTAACAGCCAGTTTTGGTATGTTGGGGGATGTCATTATTGCTGAACCAAATGCCTACATTGCATTTGCGGGTAAAAGAGTAATTGAACAAACATTGAAGAAAACAGTACCCGACGGTTCACAAGCGGCTGAGTATTCATTCCATAAGGGCTTATTCGACCCAATCGTACCACGTAATCCTTTAAAGGGTGTTCTGAGTGAGTTATTTCAGCTCCACGGTTTCTTTCCTCTGAATCAAAATTCAATAAATTAAAGTATAGCACGCGATTCAATTATTTGTAGCGAACGAGTATTTCTATTTAGTTCATCGTAATCAAAAAAATTTAAGTTATACTTGTATTGTAGTAAGAGTCAGAAGTTTCGGATAATTATTTTTTATTTTATCTTTTCCTTCAGATCTATTTTTTATCTTACCCCTATTCATGATTAGTAATCAGAAACCCTTTATCAATCAATAGGATAAAAAAAAAAGAAAAGAGTGAGTTTCTCCTTCCGAAGAATTGGGTAAAGGAAAGACAGAAAGAAAATAAAAAGAATTTTATCTGGCCTTCTTACGTATTATTAATTATTATATTAATTTAATTTTAATATAGATTTTAATATAGACAATAATATCAATAATATATATATCTTAATTTCGAATTTAAAATTTAATTAATTTATATTATTTTATAATATATAATTTCTTATACTTATAATTATATAAGTATAAGAAATTTAGAAGACATATATGGTATGGAAGACATATAGAAAGAAGTGATTTCTATATCTATCAAGAACCCCCGCTTTTTATTTTTTTATTATAGAATCGAGTCGCCGTTTTTTTTGTTGGATCGGATTATAGTGAAAGTCGTGAACTCATAATAAATAATAAACTTTTTAATCAAAAATCCCTTATTAGAAAAATATAAAGAAGAAAAGGTGGGGGAAGAAGAATAATAAAATTTCTTATCTTAAAGTGAATTATCATACATATTTATGTGGAAAGATGAATAGGTACACTTAATTCAATTCTACATTCCTTGCACTTATTAACGACTTAATATTATTTATAATAATAATAGATATACTTAATTTATCATAAGATATTTTTATAATAGGTACAAATATTAAATTGGGACATCCATTCTATGACAGATTTCAACTTACCCTCCATTTTTGTGCCTTTAGTGGGCCTAGTATTTCCGGCAATGGCAATGGCTTCTTTATTTCTTCATGTCCAAAAAAATAAGATTGTCTAAATTCGATGGGACCAAATCTCATCAATTTATTTCAACACTAGATCATAATACAGATATTTAGTTAGTGTAATATGATACGATATGTGGCTCTTTCCGAACACAAATGAAAGACGGATATGCATACGGATACATAATATCCACATAAATGCATGCATATTATATTATATGCAAGTACAACTGGTTAAAAATATATCGGCGAATACTTTATTTTATTAAATTTTATTAAATAGAAAGTCAATGTATCTAACCAATTACTCCTAATAGTTCCCGTCAAAATAGTGCTAGTTGATGAGAGTTACTTCGGGGTCAAGAAAAGTAAAGTCAAATTCATTTGGGTTATTCTCTCAATTCCAATCGAATACAACAGGATCTAGTATAGTATAAGTATAGTATGAACTGGCGATCAGAACATATATGGATAGAACTTATAACGGGGTCTCGAAAAACAAGTAATTTTTGTTGGGCCTGTATTCTTTTTTTAGGTTCATTAGGGTTCTTAGTAGTTGGAACTTCCAGTTATCTTGGTAGGAATCTTATATCCGTATTTCCATCTCAGCAAATCATTTTTTTTCCACAAGGGATCGTGATGTCTTTCTATGGGATCGCGGGTCTATTCATTAGTTCCTATTTGTGGTGTACAATTGCGTGGAATGTAGGTAGTGGTTATGACCAATTTGATAGAAAAAAAGGAATAGTTTGTATTTTTCGTTGGGGATTCCCTGGAATAAATCGTCGTATTTTCCTTCGTTTCCTTATGAGAGATATCCAATCCATCAGAATAGAGATTAAAGAGGGTCTTTATCCTCGTCGTGTCCTTTATATGGAAATCGGGGGCCAAGGAGCCCTTCCCTTGACTGGCACTGATGAGAATCTTACTCCACGAGAAATTGAACAAAAAGCTGCCGAATTAGCCTATTTCTTGCGGGTACCAATTGAAGTATTTTGAAATGAACTGAAGAATTAATGTTTTCTCAGATTAATGTTTCCTCAGTATGAGGGAAGTAACTTGATAATTCCATTTTTAATACAATTGAAGTTTATTCAGAAAGTTCATTCGAGCAAAACATATTAGGATTTGATTTCCCACACTTCCGTTGGCGGGACAATTCATATAGAAGAAAACAAAAGCGGGAGCGCGTATACGGAACAACTAAACTATAATAAAAAGCAACTTTTTGTATACCAAAAACCATTTTTTGTATGTGTATCGGGCCCAATTTATACTAGTAAAAAGTCTAATAAGTATGCATTCATCAAACACATCCGAACAGTTATTTCGTAATCGTAATACAGAATTCATCTTTTTATAACCAAGATGAATTGATATGTTACGTTATTCCTAAACTGTGGTTAGGCGGTGAAACATTTCGAAATAATTAATTGATCCTGGAGGCTTTTTTCGTCTCGAAATTCGAATAATATTCCTTACTTCAAGCAGGTTTTCGAGTATTCATCGACAGACAGGAACAAATGAAGATAAAATTAATTGAAATTTACCCAATTGAGATATCTCTGAGAATTATAAAGGACCCTTATTCTATTTCTATTTCTATATTTTTTATAGATCTAAGGACTCAATTTGTAAACAAAAATGGGAATAGATCCATAGGTTTGATACCTTGTTATAGTTATAGAATTCGTGTTCAGAGAAATAGAAATATCAGTATAGAATCGACGAATGGAGCAGATTCATTAACAATTCACTAAAAAAAAAAATGAAAAAAAGGAAAGCGTTGACTTCCCTCCCATATCTTGTATTTATAGTATTTTTGCCTTGGTGGGTCTCTCTCTCATTTAATAAAAGTTTGGAACCTTGGGTTATTAATTGGTGGAATACCCGGCAATCCGAAACTTTCTTGAATGATATTCAAGAGAAAAACGTTCTAGAAAGATTCATAGAATTAGAAGAACTATTCCTGTTGGACGAAATGATAAAGGAATACCCGGAAACACATATACAAAAACCTCGTATAGGAATACACAAGGAAACGATACAATTAGTCAAAACACAGAAAGAGTATCATTTCCATATCATTTTTCATTTCTCGACAAATATAATATGTTTCGCTATTCTAAGTGGTTATTTTATTCTGGGTAATGAAGAACTTGTCATTCTTAATTCTTGGGTTCAAGAATTACTCTATAACTTGAGTGACACAATAAAAGCTTTTTCGATTCTTTTAGTTACTGATTTATGGATCGGATTTCATTCGACCCATGGTTGGGAACTTATGATTGGTTCGGTCTACAATGATTTTGGATTGGCTCATAATGATCAAATTATATCCGGCCTTGTTTCCACTTTTCCAGTTATTCTAGATACAATTGTGAAATATTGGATCTTCCATTATTTAAATCGTGTATCTCCTTCACTTGTAGTCATTTATCATTCAATGAACGAATGAAGAACTCATTTGATCCCCTGATAGCAATCAAATAAGAATGTTTCTTCGCGTATAAAGAATAAACAAAGTATTTTCAATCTTACTTATTCTTTAGACTTCTACCTGTTCAGGATATTCGTCCTATATTTCAGTACAATGGCAGACTCGTGGATAGGGAACTATACTAGCTAGCTACCTTTCTAATTTATTGTAGAAATTCCGGGATCAATGATTGGACCATGCAAAATAGAAATATTTTTTCTTGGGTAAAGGAACAGATGACTCGATCCATTTCTGTATCGATCATGATATATGTAATAACTCGGGCATCTATTTCAAATGCATATCCCATTTTTGCGCAGCAGGGTTATGAAAATCCGCGGGAAGCAACTGGCCGAATTGTATGTGCCAATTGCCATTTAGCTAATAAGCCCGTGGATATTGAAGTTCCGCAAGCTGTGCTTCCTGATACTGTCTTTGAAGCAGTTGTGCGAATCCCTTATGATACCCAACTGAAACAAGTTCTTGCTAATGGGAAAAAGGGGGCTTTGAATGTGGGGGCTGTTCTTCTTTTACCCGAGGGATTCGAATTAGCCCCCCCGGATCGCATTTCTCCTGAGGTGAAAGAAAAGATGGGAAATCTATCCTTTCAGAGTTATCGTCCAAATAAAAGAAATATTCTTGTGATAGGTCCTGTTCCCGGTCAGAAATATAGTGAAATTGTCTTTCCTATTCTTTCCCCCGATCCTGCTACGAGGAAAGACGTTCACTTCTTAAAATATCCAATATATGTGGGTGGCAATAGAGGAAGGGGTCAGATTTACCCTGATGGGAGCAAGAGTAACAATACAGTGTATAATGCTACATCGGCAGGAATAGTAAGCAAGATAGTACGTAAAGAAAAGGGGGGATATGAAATAACCATAGTTGATGCACCGGATGGACATAAAGTGGTTGATATTATACCTCCAGGACCAGAACTTCTTGTTTCAGAGGGTGAATCTATCAAGCTTGATCAACCATTAACAAGCAATCCTAATGTGGGGGGGTTTGGTCAGGGAGATGCAGAAATAGTGCTTCAAGATCCATTACGCGTCCAAGGCCTTTTGTTCTTCTTGGCATCTGTTATTTTGGCACAAATTTTTTTGGTTCTTAAAAAGAAACAGTTTGAAAAGGTTCAATTGTACGAAATGAATTTCTAAATCCAGAGATCCTTTAACATTGAGTTGGTAAAGTAAAAAGCGCAAATTTTTGTCGATCGATACAATTATGTATGGTCAAAAATTCTGTAAACCCCTTGTTGCTTTATTTATATTGTTTTCGTCGTATGTCTGGAATTCATTACTTGTATCCCATTCTTAGTAATAGACAATAGGCATACAAAGGAAAATAATCTAAGGAAAGGGCAGGATAAAGGAAAGAAACAAATATTTCTAGGAGGGATTACATTACGAGTCTTCCTAATCTTCTATTCGACACAAGAAAGGATTGATTTTCTGCCCTTTCTTGTGTCGTCTTATATCGAAATAATAATAATTTTTTCTCCTTTTCGTCTGTTCGTCAAAGATTACTATGCCTTCTTTTTCGTGTCTATCGACATCCCCCTGTTTAGATTTATAATTTAGATTTATAAAAAGTAGTAAGTAGTGGACAAATAAAAAGAGATTAAGGGGGAAGTAATTCATTGAGCAAATAGAAATTCGTCAATTATTCAATTAACTTTTTTTACTTACTTAATCTTAATAAAAAAATAAATAAAAAATATTCAAACAAAAAAAGACTTTTACCCTTCTGATTGAAAAACAGATTATATTTTGACGTATATCCAAATTCTTATTTATTATCTCGTCGCAGTTTTTTTTTTTGTTTTATCTTTAGAGTAGAGTTTTTATAGGGTAAGGTTCTATCTATTACTATTATATTAGATATATATATATTATATGATTCATATGATTCATACAGATAAGACATCTTGCAAATAAATCATTTATATACTAATATGGATTAGAATATGGATTCGACAGAAAATCAATTGATTCTTTCTTTTTCTTTCTTCTTCTTTCGTAAGAGTTAATATTATGGAAAAACGACAAAAACTATGAATCAATCAAAATCAATAGATTCAAGTCTTCAAACAAAAACATCACATCATAAGAAACAAAAGAAAGAATGTAGTATTTTAAAACATCAGATCAGAGCCAGGGATCCCCTTTTGTAATTTCTATTAATATAATATTTTGATTATGTTGACTGGCTTACTTTCCACATTGTATGTTATGGAATACATTAAATGGAATAGATCAAAGTCTCACTCTAAGATAAGAGTAAGAACTCAGCGGGGCCTCACCCCCCCCTAATCAGAGGTGGGTGAGGCCCCGCTGAGTTCTTACTTTTTGATGTCTACAATCTGGTTTATCTGATTACTACAGAGATGAACCCAATCCGGAATATGAACCGTAAAAGAAAATACCTAGTAAACCGATCACAGTAATACCGGTTACAGTACCTATCAGCCAAAGAGGAATCCTTCCAGTAGTATCGGCCATTTCCCCCGCTTTCCTCCACATTTTATCAAATTAAATTGTCATACTAGAGACAAAAACAGTCATGGATCATTATGAAGACGGTACCCCTCCGAATGGGATAAGAGAATTTCTATTATTCTTTTTGTTTCTCTCAATTGAAAAAATAATTGGAAAATAAAACAGCAAGTACAAAAATAAGTAATAAACCCCAGTATAGACTGGTACGATTCAATTCAACATTTTGTTCATTTGGGTTTGATTGTGTCATAGTTCTATAATTCGAATTAGGTTTATCGTTGGATGAACTGCATTGCTGATATTGACCCCAAAAAAGAAACGGTAGGTACAGCTAGTCCATGAACAGCTAACCATCGCACTGTAAAAATTGGATAGGTTCGATCTATGGTCATTGGAAACCTCCTAAAAGGATCTACTAAATTCATCGAGTTGTTCCAAAGGATCAAAACGGCCAGTTATTAATGGAATCCCTTGTCGGCTCTCTGTGAAATATTCGTTTGGCCGAGGACTTCCAAACACATCGTAAGCTAAACCCGTACTGACGAATAACCAACCCGCAATGAATAGGGAAGGTATAGTAATGCTATGAATGACCCAGTATCGAATACTGGTAATAATATCAGCAAAAGAACGTTCTCCCGTGCTTCCAGACATGCTGAGCTCCACAAATTCTTGTACATTCAAAAAGGGGAATCGATTCCGCGAAAGATGGATCGGATCAGTAATATAGAAAACTACTGATATCTCATCTTTGTGAGATCGTCAATTTTGTACCGAGGGTATATTTAGAGTATATCGAATCAGTATAGCTATCCTAACCCCGGCGCAGCAACGCAGTCTCAATCCGTACCAAAATGAAATGCTACATAATTCCGTTCTTCCCTTTTTGTTTCTTGTATATGCATAAACCGTATGTTATGGAATAAATTAATACAATAGAAAATTCCTCAAATTACTTATAATATTTCACGATTTTCATTATAGGTTTCGTATAGAAAGTCAAGATCTTGAAAAAGTGTGAATCGATGGGTTCTAATAATTCATGTAAAGATATTATCATATTTACACAATTCAATTATAAATTATATGCGAAATTTATAAACACTTTTTATGGTTAAAGGTTTCTTTGTTTGAATCCTTTCATTTCAAATACTTAGTTAGTCGTACAATATCAATACAATATAATAAATAATAAATATATTATGATAGTATTTGATGAAAAAACAGAACATAGTTGGGTTGGAAAAATCAATATAATATTAACAATGCAACGACAGTTGCATTAGATTCAAAGAAAGGTTCTTTCTTGGCCGAACTACAATTACAAGGATGGAACTCCATGATATGGAAAGACAGAATGTATAAGTTAAAAAGATAATAAAAGTTGCTCGTCTTCGAATCGAATTGGACCCGAAATAAAATTAAAATATTAAAAAAAAAAGTAAGGGTTTTATTTTTCGATGTATCGTGGGACACCTTTTTTTTTTATACTATGTTACTCTATCTTTTTTAGTGTCATCTAGAATGTATAATGACTGATGAATCAAGATGGAACTAAATTAATATTTTCTACTGTCAATTGGTTTTTATTACTGTCGTATCTGGGAAAAATTTTGAAACTTAGGTAAGTGTTTTATCAACATATGTAGTATAAAGAACATATCTAATTTAGCTCTTTCATGCCCACTATAACTAGTTATTTCGGTTTTCTACTGGCTGCTTCAACTATAACCCCAGCTCTATTGATTGGTTTGAACAAGATACGACTTATTTGAAAAATAAAAGAATGAACTATTTATAAAAATAAATATTTCTCTGAAATTCCAGGTATTCCATAGTTCCTTCCTGCGTCCGCGGGAATTGCCAATTCTCGGTTATTGAGATTCACGGACAATTCAGATTAATATTTAGGGATGGATCTTACCTCTTTTTTTATTACCTCAAACAACAACAACAAATCGAAATGATTGAAGTTTTCTTATTTGGAATCGTTTTAGGTCTAATCCCTATTACTTTGGCAGGATTATTCGTAACTGCATATTTACAATACAGACGTGGTGATCAATTGGACCTGTAATTGAATAATATATTTTTTTTTATTGACCTCCTCCTCTTTGCAGGAGGGTCAAATTCAAGTTTATTAAGTTATTTTATTGTATGTGATTCGACATTCGACATAACATAAAAAGAATCACGCTCTGTAGGATTTGAACCTACGACATCGGGTTTTGGAGACCCACGTTCTACCGAACTGAACTAAGAGCGCTTTCTTATGACAGGGGATACAACTGTAAAGAAAAGGATTTTTTTTGTACCCAAAAATATCTTGATAGATATAGTTGATAGATATAGTATATCTATGCAAAAATGAAAGATTATATCCAATTTTAATCGAGATCGATTAATCTCCCGTTACTGCCCGTAGGAGAAGTAATAGGTAGGGATGACAGGATTTGAACCCGTGACATTTTGTACCCAAAACAAACGCGCTACCAAGCTGCGCTACATCCCTTTTCCAAATTTTTGTACAATGTCATTGTATAAAATCCTTGTTTTGTTTTCCACATTGTTATTTTATCCCTCATTTATATACAATGACAATATCATTTTTTTCCCATTTCTTCTTTTTTTCATATAATTCATATAATAATTTCGAATATAACTAAATATAACTATATAATAATAATATAAATAAAAATAATTTTATTTAGAATTTTACTTAATATATCTGATATATACATCAGAAACTTAACGTAAAAAAAAAAAAAAAAAAAAAAAAAATTTAAAAAAAAAAATAATAA
>Ga0153924_1000878_pt1 | contig 17366 bp, 18 predicted proteins | sample TSNJ008MetaG_FD_104709 | JGI IMG/M metagenome (GOLD analysis project Ga0153924, IMG submission 104709) | Attine ant fungus gardens microbial communities from New Jersey, USA - TSNJ008 MetaG | ecosystem: Host-associated > Fungi > Mycelium > Unclassified | place: USA: New Jersey, Wharton State...
CTGGCGCTGACGCGCTGTCACTTTAGTGACAATCTTCTTATGAAGCGTCATGCGCATCCTTAGCGGAGCGCTTTTTTGTCTTATAGGATTCCATTCCTAATATGGAACGAAATGTAGTACTTTTCTATAAGACAAGAATAGAATCTCGCTCTGCGAGATTCTCCGCCTGCGGTGGATTGCATTAGCAACAGATACCACTCCGCTGCAGTGCCTTCCTCGCGGAGCGTTTTTTATTTCATAGGAGTACTTTCCTATGAAATAAAGAAGCTGCCGCACTAAATAATTAGTGCGGCAGACATTTATGATAAAAATATCAGTTGATATTTATTTTTCACAGTCAAGATCTAAGGCTTCAATGATATTGCGTAAACCTTGTTCAATATCACGGACTCCTTCACGAATTCTAATGATGCCTTCTTCAATCTCACATTCACGAATATCTTTAAGGCCCTTACAAATATCGTCTATACCCTCTTCGATCTCTTTGAGACCTTCTTCCAACAATTTTTCATCTATACAATGTATGCAAAAACAACCGTGTTCTAATCCCTTAATTATATCAGCCAGACCCTCTTTTATATCGCCTAAGCCTTCACAAATTTCTTCTGCACCTTCTTCGATTTTTCCTCTTTCGATTTCCTTTAAACCTTCAAAGATATCTCCAAGTCCTTCTCTTATATCACGGATTCCCTCGCGAACTAGCTGGTCTCCGGATTCACACTTACATTCTTTATTACACATATTAATTTCTCCTTTATCATAGTAGTTTTACACTTTATCAGTGTACTACATTTTATGCAGAAATTGGAAAAGTGTAACTGCAATTAATTAAAAATGTTAATTAAGTGATAATTGACAGTTTATATAATGTAAAGTAAAATGAATGAGAAAGCGGCCCACATAACTGAAAATGGTATAGAGCAGTTAATAACTAAAATATGTAGGAAAATTCTTTCATTGCATTAAGATAGATATAAAGATAAGGAGAAAGCATAGATGAAGAAAGCAAAAGCAGTATTTGACAAAGATTTTATAATAGGTAATATAGACGAAAGATTAAAGGGGTCTTTTGTGGAACATTTGGGTAGATGTATGTATAATGGGATTTACGAGCCGGAACATGAGACTGCAGACGAAAATGGATTCAGAAATGATGTAAAAGAATTGATTAGGGAATTGGGTGTCACTGCAATTCGTTATCCGGGTGGAAACTTTGTATCGGGATATGACTGGAAAGATGGTGTCGGACCAAAGGTGAAAAGGCCTTGTAAAAAAGATATGGCATGGAATGTAATAGAAACGAATGAAGTGGGAACAGATGAATTTGCAAAATATTGCAAAGAATTGGATGTTGAACTTTTAATGGCCGTTAATCTTGGTACCGGTACACCAAAGGAGGCAGGTGAATTAGTTGATTATTGCAATACCGGCAGTGGAACTTATTGGAGTGATCTAAGAAGAGAAAATGGTACACAGAAACCGCATGCTTTCAATACATGGTGTCTAGGAAATGAGATGGATGGAGAATGGCAGATTTGTATGCATACGGCAGAGGAATATGCTCGTAAAGCAAAAGAAGCAGCAAAGATCATGAAATGGATGGATCCGGATATTTCTCTTGTTGCCTGTGGGACCTGTACCAATGAAATTGGGCATAATTCTTATGGAGAATGGGATCGTATTGTATTAGAAGAAACATATGATTATGTTGAATATATGTCACTTCACCGTTATTATAATTATGATCCAACAAAGCAGTTATTCTATAAGATGACCGATAATATTACTGATATTCCATACATATTCAAAAATTTGCAGGAGTTCATCAATACAGTAAAAGCAGCAGCAGATTTCATTAAGGGAAAAAGATTTTCAGAAAAGAGTATAGATATCTCCTTTGATGAGTGGGGTGTTGTAACACAGACAGGTGCAATTCCCGGTGGAAATGCACAAGAGTATGGGTTTGCCAGTTTCAAGTTGCTAGATGCAGTTATTTATGGCGGAATCCTTTGTACATTTCTGAATAATGCAGACAGAGTTAAGATTGCATGCCAATCCCTTCTTGTAAATGAAGGTGGTATGATCTCTACACAACCTGGTGGAAAAGCAATACGTCAAGCAACTTATTTTCCATTTCAAGATTTTGCAAAATATGCAAAAGGAGTATCACTTAAACCGGTTACTAGGTTTCCAAAAAGGAAGACCGATCATCATGGAGAAGAAGAGACAATGACAATTTCATCTGTATATAATAAAGAAACGGGTGAAGTTAAGGTTTTTGTAATGAATTGTGATTTAGAGGAAGATGTGGAGCTGCAGTTGGAATTGCGTTCTCTTGGAAAGTTAACAGGAGTTAAACAGACACTTCTTTATCATGATGATCCATTTGCAAAGAATACATTTGAAGAAGAAGCGATGATACAGCCAGTAGAGATTCCTCTGGAATCACCGATAGATGGCAATTTAAATATAATTATTAAGAAACATTCATGGAATGTACTGCATTTTAAGACACAGTCATAAATTTAACGAATTGCCACAATAATTCTATATGATTTATTATAAAAGATGAAAGGAATTACCAAAATTGAATAAAAAAGAAGTACTGGAGATCAAAAAGCAATTTACACCAGATAATTGTACTATTACCCGTATCAGTGGCTGTTATGTAGATTTTGAAAAGAATAAACAATATGAATCTAAAAGTGCATTTCTTTCTCTGCCAGAGGAAGAAACATTTAAATATTTTGAGATTTTTAAACAGACTTTATCAGGGACTCTTGGGAAAAATTTACTAAATATGGATTTTCCATTAGAACAAGAGAAATTCGGTGGCACACAAGAGTTTTTATTAAAACTAAGGGATAGTAAATTAAAGGAGGATACACTATTAGAAGAATTCTATAATATGATTATAGAAAATTATATCTATCCGGAGAACTATTACATATTTCTAATTCATGCTGCATACGATATACCTGGAAAATCTTCAGATGGTATAGAAATGTATGATGCTTCAGATAAAGTTTATGAATATCTGCTTTGCAGTATCTGCCCGGTAAAATTATCAAAGCCGGGATTGAGTTATAATTATGAAAAGAATCTTATCGAAAACCGAATTAGAGATTGGATGATAGATGCGCCAATGAAAGGTTTTTTATTTCCGGCATATAATGACAGAAATTCAGACATCCATAGTGTATTATATTATTCAAGGAAACCGGAAGATATCCAACCGGAGTTCATAGAGCAGGTGCTGGGAAGCGGACTTCCTATGACAGCAGAAAGTCAAAAGGAGTCTTTTCATACAATTATAAAAGATTCTATTGGAGATGACTGTGATTATGGGTTGATACGAAATATTCATGAAAATCTTCAAGATATGATAGAAGAGCACAAAGAAGATCCAGAACCCTTTGAACTGTCTAAACCAGATGTAAAGCGTTTGCTCGAACATAGCGGTGTACAGGAAGAAAAACTGGAAGTGTTTGAAAAAGAATATGAAAATGCCGTTGGTGAAAAGGCTTCTTTGCTTGCTGCCAATATCGCCAGTACTAAGAAGTTTAATATTGAAACACCGGATATTGTTATTAAAGTAAAACCAGACAGAACCGATTTGATTGAGACAAGAATTATTGACAATCGAAAATGTATAGTGATTGCAGTAGATGAATATATAGAAGTGAATGGTATTACAGTAAAAACAGTTTAACATTTAATTTTTGAACTATTTAGCATTTATATCATAGTATAAAGTATATTATAAAAAATGCTATAATAAATAGGAGAAATTGTATGGAACTTAATGATTTTGCTGCTAACTACCCAGAGTTATATACCAGTTTGAATGAATATATTAGACTAACGATTGAAAATAACCAGATAAATGGTGAAGTATCACTTACAAATTGGGATAACATGGTCGATCACATTGTAAGTCAATTTGACCAGCAGGATTACAATGGATATGCCAGCGCTTCGGTTTCAGCGCAAACATTTCGCCATGATGGCAATAGATGTCATGGTCGGGACTGTAATCGTGATAGAGACTGGGATAACAGAGATTGGGATAACAGAGGCTGGGATAACAGAAACAGGGACAATAGATGCCGCAATGGATTCTGTGATTTTGATTTAAGAGACACAGTAAGAATTTTGTTTTTAAGAAATTTGTTTGACAGACGTCGTCGGTAATACTACTAACTCACTATTATAGTAAATATTGTTGAAATATGGAATGCATAGAGGAATCAAGGCCTAAAACTTTGATTCCTTTACTATTTCCTCTAATACATTTGTTAGGTCATCTAATGTTACTAATGTTACTTCGCGCTCTAAAATCATATTTTTTAGATCAACAGACAGACTTTCAGAAGAAATCTTTTGAATATTATGTTATTATTTATATTATAAAATTACAGCCTGGAAATATCTCAAATTAGTGTTGCTATCGCCAAATCTGGCATTTGGCTCGGCGGAATGGAGTGGAAAATGAAAATAGCGGCAATCCAATTAAATGTTGTTTTAGGTGATGTTACTACAAATTTGAAAAAAGTTGAAAATTATATCATACAAGCTGCTAATAGTGGTGCAGAACTAGTGTTGCTGCCCGAATTTTTTTCATCTGCAATAGGATTTACACCAAAAATGTTAGATGTGGCAATAAAAAATAATAATGTATCAATTTTTTTGCAGCGACTATCAAAACGGTACCATATCATTATCGGTGGATCATATCTAAAATTTAACGGAGCACATACCCATAATCAATTTGAACTGATATTTCCAACGGGTGAGTTATTTGTACATAAAAAAGATATTCCTACACAGTTTGAGAATTGTTACTATACAAATGGCGATGATAATCATATTTTAAATACACCAATTGGGAATATAGGAGTAGCTTTATGCTGGGAAATGCTTCGATACGATACCTTAAAGCGCTTATCGAAGAAGGTTGATATTGTTTTATGTGGTTCATGTTGGTGGGATTTACCGAAAGAGGCCCCATCAGAAAGAGAACCGCTTAGAAAATACAATCAAAAACTTGCATTAGAGACACCGGTAACATTTGCAAAGTTGATACATGTACCAGTGATACATGCGAGCCATTGTGGTGCGATAATATCCTTTAATTTTCCAAAAGAAGATGCATTGCAGACACGGCAGTTTGTAGGTGGAACTCAGATTATTGATAAAGATGGGAATATCATAGCAAGGCGTAAATTTGATGAGGGTGAGGGAATCCTCCTAGAAAATATCTCATATGAGACCACAAATCATAAATCAGCAGATCTATTAGATGATAGATATTGGATTCCAAATCTACCAGAATCTTATATTCATGCATGGGAAACGATAAATCCTATGGCAAAGATATATTATGAAAATGTGTCTTTACCATACTATAAAAACAATTCAATTAAGGCATAGAATCAAGTCAAATATCATATTACTCCCTTTAATCGAGAGATTGTAAAATGTGTACAAAACCCAGTAAACAATCCGGTAATAATTCCACTGATCAACAGAACAGGTAAGTAAGCAAAAATACTGATGGACTGAATGATAATCGCGGCTGCTATGATTTGACCTATATTATGAAAGACAGCTCCAAATACACTGGTAATATAGAGATATTTACTATGCAGCAGTCTATTAATCAGGCACATTGACACAAGGCAGAGAAATCCACCAAATAAACTATAAATTAGTGAAATTACTTGCCCGCTGACGATGTTAGCCAGAATAATTCTTATGAATAGTACTATAAAAGCCTCTTTATCTCCATACTTTACCATAACAAAAAGAGTTATGATATTAGCTAACCCTAGTTTTACGCCGGGAATCGGAACCAACGGCGGGATAGCGGATTCTAATATAAAGATTGTTAAAGCGATAGTAGAAAAAAGGGTTAATGTAACCATCTTTTTTGTATTCATACGATAGAAGTCCTCTCTTGGAAATGTTAGTGCTTTTAACGAAGTCAAAAACTATTAGTAAACAATTATGTCAATATCATTTTCCGTATTCTCCGCATCAGGCTGTGAGGTGACTGTAATTAAGAGACGATTTGGGAGACATGTAATCGGAATAGAATTATTATGATAACCCATATGAATACAGACCGAATCCGGACAATTGGAGTCGATAATATGGATTTTTTTATCATGGATTTCGATTATATTAAAAGCATCTTCATCACTGGTCACTGTAAATGTATAATCTTGACTGACCGCTGATAAATCAATTGTTTTTATTAAATTTCCATTCTGATAGATATGTGCATAGTAATTTTCAGTTTCAGAATGATCCATGAAATATAATACCATACAAGAAACCATAAACAGGATAAACAATAGAATGCAGCAAATTAGTGCACGCCGCTTGATTACCCATTCATTATCTACAGAGCGGGCATTATTTAAAATGATAGATTTTTGTTTTGATATACGATGCAGCATTAGAACCTCATCTTTCATATAGGTGTGGAGATTATTATTTGAATATATAAATTGTACAGAATTCCTCGATAAAAAACAATAGGTAATATAATCATTATGCTATTATTGACAACAAAGCATTAAAAGGGTTATGATATTGCATGAAGCAGTAATAACCAGAAATGAGAACGAGGAATATAGTAGTGAAAATAAAATTTAAATTAAATTTCATATTTTGCATTTTCAGCTTTCTCATTCTATTAACAGGGTGTCAGAGTATAAAGGAAGATGACTCGACACTGAACAATGAACAGAAACGAGATACTGAAATATATACACATACTGATATAGCAATGGGTACTGTTATTTCAGAAGTGCTGTATGGTGGAGATGAAACCATTGCCAAAGCAGGAATGAATAAATTAACAGAACTTGAGGAGGGCATACTTTCTTGGAGTATAGAAACCTCTGAAATCAATAAAATCAATACACAAGCCGGCTCAGGAGAAGATATAGAAATATCCTGGCGGCTAGAAGAGTACCTTGCTAAAATATTACAGGTTTCCAAGGACAGCAATGGAGCTTTTGACCCAACGATAGGAATGATTACAAGGTTATGGGGAATCGATAGTGAAGATCCAAAAGTGCCGGACGATAGTGAAATCCAAGCGCTACTAAAAAACGCAGGATATGAAAATATAGACTTACAGGGTAATGAAGTTAAGCTGCCTTCTGATGTAAGCATAGATTTAGGTGCTGTCGGAAAAGGGATTGGAACCGATATTATGATGGATTTTATGCAGGAAAATGAGGATATTAAAGCAGGGGTTATATCAGTAGGCGGCAGTATCGTTACTTATGGAAATAAGCCGGAAGGAGGAGCATGGAAAGTAGGAATTACTGATCCAAGAGATAAAGAGGGCGGATTATTAGGATCTTTGCAGCTTGAAGGAGATCATTATATATCGACATCGGGAGATTATGAAAAGTATATCGAAGTGGAAGGGAAGAGATATCATCATATAATGGATCCCAAAACGGGGTACCCCGCAAACAGCGGACTCATATCAGTCACTATAGTGTGTGATTCAGGTTTGCTTAGTGATGCATTATCCACGGCGTGTTTTGTTCTTGGTTATGAAGAAAGCTTACCATTATTAGAAACATATCATGCACAGGCAGTCTTTGTGGACAATAATCAAAACGTTTATATAACAGATGGACTAATAGATTGCTTTAAATTAGTGAGTGATAACTATATATTTGTGGAGTAATCCTTTGATATGATAGCTTTTCTATTGACAAACAGAGCAGATATGGTACACTTGTACTTAAAGTAAGTAAGAAGAAAGGTGGATTATAATGAAGAAAATAGTCTTATCAATTCTTGTTGAAAATACTTCAGGTGTACTGAATCGGGTAGCCGGTCTGTTTAGCAGAAGAGGTTACAATATAGATAGCCTTACCGTAGGTGAAACAGAGGATCCTGCATTTTCCAGAATGACAATTGTCGTTGGTGGTGCAGATGAAGTCTTAGAACAGATTGTAAAACAAATCAACAAACTGGTGGATGTAAAAGAAATAGTTGAATTAAAAGGCGGCTTGTCGGTTTGCCGAGAACTTATTTTAGCAAAAGTCAGTGTAACTCCTGAACAGAGGCAGCAGGTAATTGCAATTGCCGATATTTTTAGAGCGAAGATAGTTGATGTGGCACACGATTCAATAATGCTTGAACTAACAGGTAATGAAAGTAAATTGAATGCTTTTATTGGATTGTTAGAAGGATTTCAAATAAAAGAGATTGTAAGGACAGGTATCACCGGGCTAAAAAGAGGCAGTACAGATATCATCGGGGATTCCCTGGAAGATTAATCACAGCTAATCACTACAGTAGTAGTATTAACAAATACATATTATATTTTGGAGGCAGATAAAATGGCAAAGATTTATTATCAAGAAGATTGTAACTTATCATTATTAGAAGGAAAAACAATTGCAGTTATTGGTTATGGCAGTCAGGGACATGCACATGCACTTAATGCAAAAGAATCAGGTGCTAATGTAATTATTGGTCTGTACGAAGGCAGTAAATCATGGGCGAAGGCGGAAGCACAGGGATTAGAAGTATACACAGCAGCAGAGGCGGCTAAAAAAGCTGATATTATAATGATTCTTATCAATGATGAGAAACAGGCAGCGATGTATAAAGAATCAATTGAACCAAATTTAGAAGCAGGTAATATGCTGATGTTCGCGCATGGATTTGCAATTCATTTCGGACAGATTGTTGCCCCTAAAGATGTTGATGTAACAATGATTGCGCCTAAGGGACCAGGACATACAGTAAGATCTCAATATCAAGAAGGAAAAGGCGTTCCTTGTCTGATTGCAGTACATCAGGACGCTACAGGAAAAGCACACGATATGGCGTTGGCATATTCATTAGCAATCGGTGGAGCAAGAGCCGGTGTTTTACAGACAACATTCAGAGAAGAGACAGAAACAGATTTATTCGGTGAACAAGCTGTTTTATGTGGTGGCGTTACAGCACTTATGAAAGCTGGTTTTGAGACATTAGTTGAAGCAGGATATGAACCGGAAAGTGCTTACTTTGAATGTATTCACGAAATGAAATTGATCGTAGACTTAATCTTTGAAAGTGGTTTTGCAGGGATGAGATATTCTATTTCTAATACTGCTGAATATGGTGATTATTCTACAGGTAAGAGAATTATTACAGCTGAGACGAAAAAAGAGATGAAGAAAGTTTTGACTGAAATTCAAGACGGAACATTTGCCCGCAATTGGCTGTTAGAGAATCAAGTAAATTGTCCAGGCTTTTTAGCGACCAGAAGAAAAGAATCAGAACACCAATTAGAAAAAGTTGGTGCAGAACTGAGAAAGCTATACAGCTGGAATGATGGAGATAAGTTAATTAATAACTAGTATACTAGTTTAATAAAATGAAACAGTTGATTTTAGAATTAGTTGATAAAAGCTGTCGATATACAATTTATCGACGGCTTTTTATACTTAATTGTAAATTTACTATTTATAGTTTGACAGAATAGTGCTATGATTAAATTAAAGTACAACTATGAAAAAGGAGGGTCTTACTATGCCGATAACAAAGCAGGCACTAGAACATTTAGATGAACTAAAGTTACGTCCCGAACGATTGGAAATGTTAGAACAGCTATTACAACGTTTTATTGATGAAGATAAAAGACAGGCAATTGTCTTTAAAGCAACAAAGAAAGGAATACCTATATTTGAAGGTGTTTATGGTAATAATACAAAAGAATATGGTCTGAAATTGGATACGATGTTCAGTGTATGTTCAGTTACTAAGCCAGTATTCGCAACATTGCTGATGTGTATGCAGGAAGACGGTCTGATTGATTTGACGGAACCTGTTTATAAATATCTTCCAGAATTCACAGGAGGTGGACGGGAAAAAATCTGTTTATGGCAATTCATGACACATACGAGTGGTTTGATGGAGAATGAGACTTATGATGATTTCAATAACTATATTGAAAATGAATTGGAGATGGGAAAATTAAATGAGAACTGCACTGAGGAAGAGCGAAAGGCTTACTATGATGAAGCTGCTAAGAAAATGGGAATAGCTCCGAATGCGAAGGGCAGAGAAAAGGATTTATTCTATCAAATATCTTTAAAGACGCCAATCAGACATGAGCCACGCAGCCATATGACTTATAATAACTATGGATATAACAGGTTAAAAGATATTGTAGACGAAGTGCTGGACGAATCAATTGATTCCTACGCTTCCAAAAGACTGTTCCATCCATTGGGAATGTATGATACCATCTGGAAAGTACCTGAAGATAAATGGTATAAAATCATAGGACGTAGAGATGATGCTTTAGCAAGTAAATGGTTTAACTCCGAGAGTAATTGGGTGTTAGAAGGTGCATCGAATGGACTTAAGACAACAGTGAATGACATGGTACGTTTATGTGAAATGGTTAATAACGGAGGGATTCTAAATGGTGTTAGAGTATTATCAAAAGCCAGTGTCAGACAAATGAGAATCAACTATAATAAAGGCGTTAGTAGAGGTGGATTCGAAGAATATGTTGGTTGGTCTCTTGGTTGGAATTACCATGGTAGAAAAACAGATGATGCAGGAATGCTGCGTTCAGAAAGCTGTATCGAACACGGTGGATTTGGCGGAACGAAGATATTGGCAGACCCGGAAGAGGAGCTTGCACTGGCCAGTTTTTCAGTAGAGATATTAGAACCGACTGAACCGGATTTTTATAGTATGCAGGGAAGAGCAATCAATTTATTATATTCAGCATTTGAATAGGATGGAATCATTGGCTGAATGGTGCTTTCGTTGATAAATTATGACTTATTAATAAGAAATTCGATTAATGCAGTGATTTGGGAAAGGTGGTTTTTATGCTAAGCAGAAAAGTAAGAGATGCGTTAGAAGAAGCAGAATATGAGATGAATTTAAACTTGGAAAACAACTATAAGGAATTAGCATATGAGAATTTTTTAGATTATGTTAAGATTCTAAAAAAGTTCAAAGATCAAGGTCTGATAAAAGAAAAAGATTTAGTTAAATTAGAGAAAAAAGTAAGTGATTATAAAGAATGGTTTGTAGAAGATGAAAACTTTGAGAGAGGTAAAAAAGAATAGTAATAAAATAGCATAATAGTTTATTGATACCACGGTCTGCTCGTTGAATACGATAATTGATCGTGGTATTTATATTAAAATTAATTTATTTTTGATGCAACAATACCAGATGAAATTTACACTATATATATAGATGAATTCATTTTAGTGTACTGACACACTTAGGTCTACACAGGTTTTGCAAAACAGTGGTGAGGGAGGAAAAGGTATGGAGTACGACGTACAACAGGTAATTAGCGCTAAAAAAGGTGATGATTTAAGCTTTTCTAAATTGTATGAAAGTATATATAAAGACTTATATAAGTTTTCATATTACACTTTGGGTTCTAAAGAAGATGCAGAAGATGTAGTCAGTGAAACGATTATAGATGCATATAAAGGCATTAAAAAGCTTAGAGAACCGGAAGCGTTTGGTGGATGGATTATGAAAATTATATCTAATAAATGTAAAAGAAAATTAAAATATTACATAATGGATAAGAAAAATGTAAATTATGATGTACTTCGTTTATCAGATAGTGAAAGTGATTTTGATACAATCCATGATGTAAAAAATGAGTTTATGAAGTTGAGTGAAGAAGAAAGGATGATTATAGCATGTGCAGTGTTCGGAGGTTATAAAAGTGACGAAATCGGATGCATGTTAGATATCAATTCTGCCACAGTCAGATCGAAACAAAAAAGAGCGTTAGAGAAAATGAAGAAAGGATTGGTGGATCAATATGAATGAAGAAGATAAGATGATACAGGCAATTAGAGACAAAACCAATGAAACTGAGATTCCGGAAAGTCTGTCTGCGGATCATATGATGCAGAAAGTAAAAGCCGAGACGAAAAGGCGTAGCAGAATTAAGAGATATAAGAGTATTACTGCTGTAGCAGCATGTATCAGTATATTTTTAGTTGGGCTTGGAGTATCTGAAATATTAGTTAATCAAGGAAGTGATATAGTTGGAGAACCGGGAGAAGTAGTGGTTGATAAAACCCAAACTTATGATGATATTTATAGATGGGTAAAAAAAGTTAATGATAATTATAAAAAGCAAAATAGAAGCTATTCTAAATCAGCAGATATTGTGGAAGAGACGTCATCAAGTGCTTTAGGACAAAATGATAATTCTGATACAAATGTGCAGGTAGAAGGCGTAGATGAAGCAGATATTGTAAAAACTGACAACAGATATATTTACCTGTTAGATGGTATCTGTGTCAGGATTATTGACACTGAACATACAATGAGGGAAGTCAATAAAATCGAGATATATCAGGATATTCAAGAAGAACAGGAAATTACTGTTCATGACATGTATGTTAATCAAGATAAGCTTCATATTATTTATACTATATGGAATTGGGAGGATGATAGCAGTGTCATTGTAGTTATTACTTATGATATTACAGATAGGAATAATGTGAAAGAGAGCGGAAGAGTAACACAGACAGGGGAATATCATACAAGCAGAAGGATAGATGATATATTGTATGTGTTTAGTAATTATTATGTATATGATTCAGATAAAGAAAGTTGTGTACCTATTATAAACAATAAAAAGATTGCAGCCAGAGATGTATTGCTTATGGGAGGCTGTAAATATCCCCAATATACCACGATTATTTCTATAGATACAGAGTCTCCTTCAAAAATATTAGATTCGCAGGCAATTTTAGCTGGCTATGGAGAGATTTATGTCAGTAAGCAGAATATGTATATAGGGGTAAATAGGGACGAGGAGGTAAAGGAAAATAAAAACTTTAAAACCTACCAATCGGTAACAGATATTATCAGAGTAGAGTATATAAACGGTCAAATTGAATATAAAGGGATTGTTACAATAGACGGATTGATTCATAATTCATTTTCAATGGATGAATATAACGGATATCTAAGAGTCGTGACAACATCTAATGTGAACATGCAATCCAAAAATGCTTATATTTTAGAGGATTCAATTGCAAGTAATGAGAATAATCAATCAAATAATCTATATATTATCAATGCAGAAATGAAAGTTGTTGGTTCTATAGAAGGATTAGCAGAAAATGAAAGTATTCAATCAGCCAGATTTATGGGGGATATAGGGTATTTTGTAACCTTTAGACAAGTTGATCCGTTATTTTCAGTAGATTTATCCGATCCGGAAAATCCGAAAATAATGGGAGAATTAAAAATTACAGGTTTTTCAAGCTACCTGCATTTTTGGAGTGAAAATTTATTATTAGGGATTGGCCGTGAAGCAGATCCTGTTACGGGCATAACAACAGGTGTTAAACTATCTATGTTTGATATTTCCGATCCAACAGATGTAAAGGAAATTAATAAAAAGGTCTTAAAAGGAGATAATTATGTTGAGGCTTTGGATAATCATAAGGCAGTGTTAATTGACCCGGAGAAGAATATAGTTGGATTTTCTATTGAATCCTACTATGATATTAATGAATATAAACATTATTATTTATTTTCATATGATGAACAAAATGGTTTTCAGGAAGATTTAAAGCATATATTTAATGTACCGTATAATGTATATTATGACTGGACATATGCGAGAGGTGTATATATAGGTAACTATTTATATGTACTTTGTCAAAATATAGGAATCAGCCAGTATACATTAGATGGTTATAAATTGATAAATACACTGGATTTTTAGAGAAGGTTCATGAATTGCTGTATCACATTTGATTTTATTTTAGTTTTATTAAAAAGAAAGCCGATTTTTCTGGACGGAATGGGAGCTGACAATGGTATTTCAGTTAACTGCCCTAACATTAAGTCATTTTGAATAAATTCTTTAATAACACAGCCAATCCCCATACCGATTTTAGCAAAGTCTACAATCAGATCAATATTATTGACCTCCAATGGATTGGATATTGACAAATGATGTTCGTTTAAATAATTATCAATATGCTGTCTGGAAATATTATCTTTATCTAACAACATGATGTTGCCATTTTGAAAAATAGATTTTTCGCTCGTAATATTGCGGATTGTTAAGTTGTCAAGATAAGATTTATTGGCTGCAAATGTATAATTAATTTCTCTGAGATAGTGAAAATTACTTGATGAAATTTGCTTTGTAGAACCAATCAACCCTACATCGATTTTATTTTGATCAAGCAGTTCTAATGTATGTGCGGTAGAATGACATTCAATCGTGATTTGAATATGAGGATTTTCTTTAATAAATTCTTTTAAATAAGGTAATAAAATATATTTACATAAAGTAGAGCTTACGCCTATGGTAATATGACCAATGCCAAGCTCTACTTTTTGTTTTAGAGAATTTTCACCTTCTTCAATTGTCTGAAATGCAAGCTCCAGATGATTAAATAAAAGACGTCCCTCTTCTGTCAGCGTTACTCCTCTGAAATTACGGATGAATAGTGTCACGTTCAATGATTCTTCCAATTTCTTTATAGATTTGCTAATTGCAGGCTGACTGATATATAACGCATTTGCCGCTTTAGATATATTTCCGATTTTGGCAACAGTATGAAATATTTTATATTGCATTAAGTTCTGGTCCATATAATCCTCCTTCTTGTCATGCGTTCTGCATGCCGACACGCGATCCAAATGTCAGATTTAGCTATGCGATAATAATTTGAATAGTCATTACGTAATTACTTAACTTAGTATAACTTGAAGTTATATCAAATATTCATAATATGTATTTGTATCATATCATAATTTATGATACAATTGCAAGCATAATAGAAATAAGAAGGAGGTATGCCTTATGGGAATGACTATGACACAAAAAATTCTGGCAGATCATGCAGGATTAGAAGAAGTGAAAGCCGGACAATTAATTGAAGCAAAACTGGACTTGGTTTTGGGAAATGATGTAACTTCACCGGTTGCTATTGGGGAAATTAAGAAAATGAAAGTAGACGGTGTATTCGATAAGGATAAAATCGCATTGGTATGTGATCACTTTACACCAAATAAGGATATTAAATCAGCGCAGCTTTGTAAATGTACAAGAGAGTTTGCACAGGAAAATGATATTACGCATTTTTATGATACAGGGGAAGTTGGTATCGAGCATGCATTGCTGCCGGAAAAAGGGTTGGTAGTAGCAGGAGACGTGATAATCGGAGCAGATTCTCATACTTGTACCTATGGAGCGTTGGGAGCTTTTTCTACCGGTGTGGGAAGTACGGATATGGCGGCTGGAATGGCAACAGGAGAAGCCTGGTTTAAAGTGCCGTCAGCAATTAAATTCATCTTAACCGGTATCCCTGCAAAATGGGTTAGCGGAAAAGATGTGATTCTGCATATAATCGGAATGATTGGAGTAGATGGAGCATTATATAAATCCATGGAATTCTGTGGCGACGGAATCAAAAATTTATCCATGGATGATAGATTTGCTATGACCAATATGGCAATTGAAGCCGGAGCTAAAAATGGTATATTTCCGGTGGATGAATTGACAGAAGAATACATGAAGGAACATTCTGAAAGAGAATATGTTGTCTATGAAGCAGATGAAGATGCAGAATATGATGAAACATACACGATAGATTTAAGTGCGTTAAAGCCAACAGTTGCATTTCCGCATTTGCCGGAAAATACAAGAACGATTGACCAAGTTGGTGATGTTAAGATCGATCAGGTTGTAATTGGATCATGTACCAATGGCAGAATTGAAGATTTAAGAATAGCAGCAGATGTATTACGAGGGAAAAAAATTGCAAAAGGTGTCAGAACAATTATTATTCCAGCCACACAGGCAATTTATTTACAGGCATTAAAAGAAGGATTATTTGAAATATTTGTGGAAGCCGGTGCAGCAGTCAGCACCCCGACCTGCGGCCCATGTTTAGGCGGACATATGGGAATATTGGCAGAAGGCGAAAGAGCCGTTGCTACGACCAATCGAAACTTTGTTGGACGTATGGGACATCCGGAGTCAGAAGTGTATCTGGCTAGTCCGGCAGTAGCAGCAGTAAGTGCGGTTACCGGTAAAATTTCCGGTCCGGAAGAATTAGGATGATAGGAGGCATAACCATGAAAGCATTAGGAAAGGTTTTTAAATATGGTGATAATGTAGATACAGATGTAATTATTCCGGCAAGATACTTAAATGTACCGGATGCGGCGGAACTGGCAAAGCATTGTATGGAAGATATTGATGCTGACTTTGCAAAGAATGTGAACAAAGGTGATATTATCGTTGCCAATAAGAATTTTGGTTGTGGTTCATCCAGAGAACATGCACCGATTGCAATTAAAGAGTCAGGCATCAGCTGTGTTATTGCAGAAACATTTGCAAGGATTTTTTACAGAAATGCAATCAATATTGGACTTCCGATTATCGAATGCGTCGAAGCCAGTAAAGGAATCGAAGCCGGTGATGAAGTGGAGATTGACTTTGATAGTGGAATGATCTATAACAAAACGAAAAATACCAATTTCCAGGGGCAGGCATTTCCGCCATTTATGCAGAAGATTATTGAAGCAGAAGGATTGATTAATTATATAAATAATAAGTAAGCTTATAAGCACAAGAGCTGCGTATTAGTTGCAAAATACTAGTACACAGCTCATTTTTTGCCTGCAATTTTATTTTTTTGAAATATTTTGTAAAATAATGTTGTGCTTTGCCATTCCCGTTCGTCTTATATAATGTAGAGTTAAATTCTAAATTAATTTAAGGAGGGATAAGTAATGTTTCACATTCCATGATTCTGGTAGTATAACTACCGTTATAGACACCCTCTATTGACAATAGCGGGTACAAAAATACGAAAGGAAGAGAAGAGGAAACGTTTCATGATGAGAAAAGGGACAACACTAGCAGGCTTAAAGAAAGTGATCGCATTATTATTACTGATCGCAATTGTGACAACCAGCGTTCAGTTAGAAGCCTTAGCAGAAGGAAATGTACAGGAAGTATCGGCTGAGGAAACCGTCCAGCCGGAGGTTACCTCAAAAGAGGAGGAAAGCAGTGGAGAACCACTGGTAGTAGCGGAACTCGAGGAGGAACGGACACAGAACTCCAACACCTTTTTATTGGACAATGGAATGAAGCAGATTGTCCTCTATTCAGACGATATCCGGTATGAGGATGAAGACGGGAATCTCGTCGATTACAATCCAGAACTGGTAGAGACTGATATAGACAGTATGGATACAATTAAAGAGCTTGCAGCAGATTCAGAGGTAATAGACCAAAGCACTGCGGCAGATTATATCTATGAAAACAAAAGCGGTGATTCAAAGCAGTACATCCC
>Ga0153924_1000879_pt1 | contig 17350 bp, 21 predicted proteins | sample TSNJ008MetaG_FD_104709 | JGI IMG/M metagenome (GOLD analysis project Ga0153924, IMG submission 104709) | Attine ant fungus gardens microbial communities from New Jersey, USA - TSNJ008 MetaG | ecosystem: Host-associated > Fungi > Mycelium > Unclassified | place: USA: New Jersey, Wharton State...
ACAAATAAACAAAATCGATTTCATGAGAAAAAATTGAACCGAATGGCTGCTTTCAGTTATTAGTAACTAGTTCCTGGATAGTTACGGAATCAAAACCTCTCGAATACCGGCTTTCCATAATTCGTTCATAGAGTGTTTGATGCTTGCGACAAAATAGTGCGCCGGCAACTCAAGTCAATGTCGAGTGAATACCAGCTTGAGAATTATGGAAAGCCAACGCTATATGTTGGGTACCGGTAACCTTCTTCATTTGGAAAATCTATCTACCATTTCAAATTTGTATCGATTCGCCCTGGTTCTCACTAAGAACGCTTTGCAGGCAGAGCGTTTGGTGGGAGAATCAGTGCGGGAGGTTTTGTATCGAGGAAGTGGTGAAAGTGCGAGAAGAATTCGGTGGTTAATTTTTCAAAAAGTTCGGCAACGGGCTCTGAGTCAAATAGCTAACGAAGAAACAGGAGATATTTCATCGAATGAGATTGTGACGGCATTGCATGCGCTTCCCGAACCGTCGCGTAGTGCAATGACTCTACTTTGCTTGGAAAGCTTTTCATTACAAGATCTTGAATCTTTGTTAGATTTGTCTACTCAAGAGTTGGGTGAGGCGCTTAAGGCTGCCAGATCAAGACTCAAGCATTCGCTCTCCTTGGCCCAAACGCCTAGCTAAGCTTTCACTTTACTGCATTTGTGACACTCAACCAAATAAAGAATCTTTTATTGGCTTGTCCGCCGACAGGTCGTGATGGCGGAGATCCACGTCTGAGAAAAGCGTTACGAGCTGCTCAAAAAAGCCCCGAACTGCAGGCCTCATTGGATACTCAGGTCAAATTCGATGGTCATATAGCAGATAAATTGCGTGCTATTCCAGTACCTGTTTCCCTCACTGCGGATGCTACAAAAATAGAGTCATTGCTTTCTCATCAGACGGTGCCGTCAATTTCTTTCCGAGATCCGGCCATAATCTCTGTAATCGTAGCGACCATCCTTTTAATGGGATTGGGAGTATGGCTTGTGTTTGGAAAAATGTCTTCTTTTCCCGGAACGTCGGATACCTGGAGAGTGGTTCTGGAAGGCAATACTACTCCATGGGACCGATTGGAGCCGTTGAAATTAAAAATGGATGTTTTAAACGATTGGTTTGCCATGAAAGGCATGGACCAATTCTGGGCACCATCAGCTTTCGGAAAGCTGGATATTATTGGTGGAGGCATCTTCAACGTCTCCGATATCCCCGTGGCGATGGGCATAATCGATCACCCGAGAATGTTTTTTTATGCTTTTAATGGAACTCGGTTAGGAATTTTGCCGCCCACTGACGGTCGATGGAAAATTTTAACGCACGAACGAAAAACCATCGGCGTCACCCGCCAGGGCGATTCAGTCTTTGTGATAGAAATTGATGGCAGTCAAAGAGATCTCCAGCAAATTTTACATAGCTCATTAGCTCACTAGGTTATAGTCAAAATCGTATAATGGTTACAGATTTGACTCGCTTGGCTCCCGCCAAGTCTCGCCCCTCCGGGGCTTTGCGGCGAAGCCGGAAAGTCTATCCCGACCGTGCCCACGGTCCGGTGTTGGCTGAAATTTTGGCTTTAGGCGAGGCGCAAGAAAGCGGTCATCCGGCGGCTGCCGGATGTAATCATTTTATACGGTTTTAAGTATAGAGCGAAATACGTTTAAAATGAGTTCGACTTTGCCGTTCTTTTTGCCACAAGCTTTGTTGGAAAAGCAAGTCCGTATCGTCAGATATGGCCTTGCTCTTGCCGCCTCGCTTGAGGCAAAAATTCCGAGTAAATTCATCCTCATTTTAAAGGTATTTCGCTCTAGCGATAGAAACTGCCGTTATGGGAAAATTCCCCTCATTCGCTTGGCGGCTCGGACCCGTTCGACGCCGATCGAAAGAGCGGAAAGTCGATGCGAAATATTTCGTTCTTTTGCCCGACGAATTACTGCGGAAAAAGCACTTTCTAAAATTCTGCACAGCCGATCGATTACCTCTGTGTCTGTCCAGAGAAAATTTTGAATGTCTTGAACCCATTCAAAATAGGAGACTACCACGCCTCCCACATTGCAGAGAATATCCGGAATAATAAATATTTCGTCATTGCGCTGATTGAGGATGGCATCTGCATCCGGTGTGGTGGGACCATTGGCTGCTTCCGCAAGGACGCGGCACCGCAGTTTCCCGGCATTTTCCTCCGTGATGACCCGCTCAACGGCGGCAGGAACCAGCACATCACAGGGAAGAGTGAGTAGGTCTTCCGCACTGATGACTTCGCCTCCTTGAAACCCTTCGAGAGATTTATGCTCTGCTACATAATGATCGGCCGCAGCCACATCAATCCCTTTAGCATTATAAAGCGCAACCACTTGGTCGCTGATCCCAATGACCTTCATCCCAGTGCGATAGGCCAAGCCACAGGCTGTCACGGAACCCACGTTTCCAAACCCCTGCACCACAGCAGTTCCTCCCTGAGGACTGATTTGCAGATGGTTGAAAGCACGTTCTATGAGGAAGACGGCGCCGCGCCCCGTAGATTCCCGTCGTCCGGCGCAACCACCCAGGGCAACTGGTTTCCCAGTGACGATTTCGGCGACAGACTTCCCGGCATGCGAGGAGTAGCTATCCATAAACCACGCCATAATCTGCTCGTTGGTACCGAGATCCGGCCCCATAATGTCAGTCTGAGGTCCGACAAAAGGAATCATTTCCAGCATGTATCTGCGAGAGACTCTTTGGAGTTCAGCTGGAGTCAGGGTTCTGGGATCGACTGTGATGCCTCCCTTTGCTCCGCCGTAAGGCAAACCTGCTAGCGCGCACTTCCAACTCATCCAGACGGCAAGGGCGGCAGATTCTCCCAAAGTTAAGGCAGGAGTGAAGCGGGTTCCTCCCTTTGTAGGGCCCAAGGCAAGGTGATGCTGGACCCGATATCCACGGAAGACGGCAACGCTACCGTCTTCCTTATGAATCGGGATGGAGATGGATATTGCACGTTTCGGAAATATCAGTTGGTCGCGTTCGCCACCCTGAATTTCCAATAGATCAGCTACAGCATCAAATTGCTGTCGAGCCATTTTAAAGACAGGATCAAAGTTGAGTTCTCGTTCCATAAATTGATTTCAGAAATTGCAATTGAGGCGTGCGCCCGAGTTTTTTGATTACTTGCTGCAGCTAGCAGCATCCACCGGCCAGGATTCCGTCACTTTTTCGCCCTGCAAACAGTAGACTTCTCGAGCGAGGTTGACAGCGACACAGCAGTGAGCCATCACCAAGCGAATACGATCGCCTATGCGAAGCTTGGAAACTCCCGGCCCAGTTAACCAGCCATGTTCTTCGCTCACTCTGCGGATTTCACACGACGGATCAGGCCAGCTCATCGCAAATACTCCATCTAATGTTTTGTCACTTCCCAGGGTCTTGGAGCCTGCGTCCACAATTGCCATTTCAGAGGAAGGTCGATCGACTACTGTGGTCAATACCGTCAGTGCAAGGTCCGGGTATGGCATGACTCCCGCTGTGACAGACAGGTTTAAGTCGCCAAATACATAAGTGCCCGGCCGAATTCCTCGGACACCTGGCAGCCCAGCCATAAAGCGAGCAGTAAGCGAACAGCCCGGCCATAAAGAATCCGCACAACCGATGGGCTCCGCCAGCTTTTGCAATCGTTGGTGGGTCTCAAGTGCGACCTTTTCGACCTCCCGGATGCCACGAGCGGCATAGGCATGCCCTTCATGAGTGAAAACGCCCATAAGCCGAGTGTATGGGGATTTTTGAATCGCTGCACCTAACTCGGCGCTGGCTTCAGGAGTACGGACCCCCTCCCGACCTAGCCCAGAATCAAGCCCTACAAGAATGGGAATTTCCGGTAGTCCGGATGCAGCCAATCCCTTTTCTAAGACGCGGAATTGCTCCAAGCTAGTCGCGGCGAGAACCAATTCATCCACTGATTCGTAAATGTGGGTAATACGGGCTGGAAAATCCGTCATTGCGGGGGAATAACCAAGAAAGAGCCGCGACAATGGCAGTAGTGCTTCGACTTCAGATATTTTTGAACAGGTTGCTCCCTGCGACCCTATTGCTTGTTGCCATTGCCATACCTTTCGCATTTTGTGCGTTTTCAAATGAGGCCAAAGCTCGACTTGGGCTTCGTCGGCAATACGCTGCATAGAGCGCAAGTTGTGATCCATCTTCTCTAAGTCGATCAAAAGGCAGGGAGTGAGGAGCTCGTTCATGTTCATAGAACAGCAATAATAAGCAAAAATAAGCAAAAATAAGCAAAAAAATCCTACCATATCGCAAAATGGAATCTTACTGTAATCTTGCAGAAAAATAGGATATTTCAACAGGTTGATAATTTTATAATTTACTGAAGTTTTTTGGATTCTGTTATCCAATGGATTAGGATTTTCCTAATTGTCATTAATGGATTCGATAACGGCCGTCCCCGACACTAAGTACTTTAATGCGGACCCGCGCGAGACCGCTACGATAAAATCCGAGCTTTTTGGCTGCAGCTGGAGTAACATCCAGAATCCTTCCCCTTATAAAGGGGCCGCGATCATTAATGCGAAGAATTACGGATCTTCCATTGCGGAGATTCGTCACCCGAATGCGGCATGGCAGAGGAAGGATGCGATGGGCTCCTTCCATGGCAGAGCCATCAAATCGCTCCCCAAGAGCTGTTTTTCCGGGAAACAGCAACCAGCCCTCAGTATAATGCGAGGCCGTGCCATATTCCACAAAACCCACGGCTCTTCGAGGGGCTAAAGGACAGTAATGGACTCCGCGGACAGTATAAGGTCGATACTTATAGCCGCTATAAGAACGAGTTGCACAGGAACAGAAGCAAATAACTAATAGAAAAGCTAAAAGTAGTTGGAAAACGCTCTTTATAAGATTCAAAATCATAGGCAGCGGATGGCGCTATGATTACTGTCATTAGCTAAAAACCAGGGAAGCCGGGAAACTTTAATCCTGCGGTGATTTTGCCCATTTCGTGTTCGGCGGTTTGACGTACCTCTTCACTGGCTTGTTTGAGGGCGGCTAAAATCACGTCTTCTAAGGACTCTACATCATTAGGGTCTACTAGATTACGGTCGATTTTTAAAGACAGAAAATCTCCCGCGGCATTGCAGCTGATTTTAACCATGCCGCCTCCGGCCGAAATTTCCACCGGGATGGTTTTGAGCTTCTCCTGAGTTTCTTTAAAGCGTTTTTTGGCTTTTTCAGCTTCTTTGAGGAGATTTCCCAGATTTCCAAGATTCATGATGAGATGGTTTGAATGGTTCCTTTGAAAATTTCCAGCGCTTTGTGAATCAGTGGATCATTTTTAAAGTCCTCCATGGGATCAATGGCTGCTGAGGATGTGGAGGAAGTATTACCTGGAGAAGCATTAAGCAACGGAAGCAAAGGGGTGGAAGGTGTGATTTCTACAAAATCGATTTTCAAGCGTGTTGCAGATCCTCGTTTTTGCGAAAGCTGTTTCTCCAATAAAGATTGGATATCTCCAAATACCCTGGTTTCGAAGTATGTTTTGAAGGCATTTGGAAGACACACACGGAAGTCATTCCCATCAAAAGCCGCGTTGCTTGCTGCGTTGAGCCAACCAAATTTCAGAGGGCTTTCGGCCACAACTTCCTGCGCAACTGTTTCCCAAATCGTAATTGCGGATGGTTCGGTATTAGGAAATAGGGGTGCGATCTGCGCAGGCTTCTCTTTACGGGATGGTTCTTTTTTGCGTTTTTTGAGTCTGACAAGTTCCTCCGATTTCTCCCTGTTAGGGGATGTGGCGGGAAGGGTGAGAGGCAAATCCTCGCTGCTTGAAATTGGAACTGTTGGTGCAATCGTCATAGAGGGAAGGGGAACGTCGGCGTGTGCGATAATTTTGGTGGATGAGTTGGGAACGTTCACCGGAGCTAAAGGGGGGCCAGCGTCCCGGATCTTATCACCGGATTCCCCCAAAAAAGAAAGGGCGGCTAAAACGTCATCGAGGCTTGCCCGTTCCAACAAGTGGGTAGTTTTTATGATGGCGATATCCATTTGCAGCTGAGGGTCAGAAGCCCATTTCATACGAGATTGAGTTTCTGCCAAGAGATCTAGCAATTCTAATAACTTGCCGTGGTGGATCAGCGACGCTTGAGTTTGAATTCTCGGATCAGCAGCTGTGTCAGTTCTTGCTTGTTGAATGAGGAGGTCCCGTAACCAGCTAATCCAATCTCCCAATAAACGAGCGAGATCCCGGCCGTTTGCTGCCTGATCGGCGATGAGTGCCAAGGCCTCCGCAGTTTTTTTTTCAAACACCAATGCGGACAGATCGCCGACTACCTGACGAGGAGTCAAGCCAAAGAGAACGAGGACATCCGCTTCGGTAATCCGATGACCAGAAAAAGCAACCGCCTGATCAAGCATCGATTCAGCATCCCGCAAAGCCCCATCTGCAGCATTGGCAATGGCCTGGGCAGCCCCCTCATCCAGAGCGATATTTTCTTTGAAAGCAATTTTCTGTAGGTGCGAAGCTATGAGTCCGGGAGAAATCCGCTTGAGGTCGAAACGCTGACAACGACTGGAAATGGTTGCTGGGACCTTCTGGATTTCCGTGGTGGCAAAGATGAATTTTACATGGGGTGGAGGTTCTTCCAAAGTTTTCAGCAAAGCATTAAATGCCCCGGTCGAAAGCATATGAACCTCGTCGATAATATAGATTTTAAATGGACCGCGAATTGGGGAAAACGAGACATTTTCACGCAATTCGCGGATGTTCTCCACCCCATTGTGGCTAGCCCCGTCGATTTCCAAAACATCCAGTGAGCGGCTCTCCACAATTTCCACACAGGAATTGCAAGCCCCACAGGGCTCCGCCGGTGCTCCATTTTGACAATTTAAAGCTTTGGCAAGAATTCGAGCTGTCGAAGTCTTGCCGATCCCGCGAGGGCCAACAAAAAGATATGCCTGGGCGAGGCGATTCAACCGAATAGCATTTCGTAGAACAGTTGTAATAGAGTCCTGCCCAATCACCTCATCAAAGGTTTGAGGACGGTACTTGCGGGCAAAGACTCGATAATTCACAAAAAAAAAAATAAAAAAATCTTGGGGATGAGACAAGTTTTTAGAAATTTTGTGATCCAAAAGGCGTAATTTGCAAACGGCGGCTTCTAGAAGATACTGACGAAGTCCGAGCGTAGCTGGTAATAAAATGATTTTGAATCATATAAATGACTTTGAATCTTATCAACTGATTCACTAAAACGCCTGTCATGAGAATTTTGGTGACAGGCGGTTGTGGATTTATCGGAAGTAACTTTATTCGATTTATTTTAGAACACTATAAACCTGAATTTGTTACCAACGTAGATGTCCTCACTTATGCCGGCAATCTGGACAATCTGCAAGGCGTAGCCGAACAAAATGGGGAGCGATATGAATTTTTCAAGGTGGACATTGCAAACCAGGAAGCAATGGACGCAGTACTCGCTCAGCACAAGTTCTATGCCCTTATAAACTTTGCAGCCGAATCACATGTCGATCGAAGCATTGATTCTCCGCTGAACTTCATTCACACCAATGTGGTGGGCACAGAGATTCTCCTTGAGTGTGCCCGCAGGCACGGGGTGAAACGATTTGTTCAAGTATCTACAGATGAAGTATATGGCTCCTTGGGAGCGGAAGGCAATTTTACGGAAACTTCGCCATTGGCTCCCTCTTCACCTTATTCCGCGAGCAAGGCGGGGGCGGATTTATTGGCCCTTGCTGCTCATCGTACCTTTGGTCAAGAAGTACTGGTGACTCGTTGCTCCAATAACTACGGTCCCTATCAATTCCCTGAAAAATTAATACCGTTGATGATCACGAGGGCTCTTTCCGATCAGCCTCTACCAGTTTATGGGGATGGACGGAACGTTCGTGACTGGATTCATGTGGAAGATCATTGCCGGGCAATTTTGGCCATCCTTTTGGAAGGCAAGCCGGGCTCTGTTTATAACATAGGAGCAAATTGCGAGCAGGAAAATATTGATCTGGTTCGAAAGATTTTAAAAATTCTCAAAAAGCCCGAATCGCTGATTCAGTATGTGGAAGATCGCTTGGGACACGATCGTCGCTATGCCATTGATGCTTCTCGATTGCGTTCTGAACTGGATTGGAAGCCGCTTCATACTTTCTCAAAAGGACTGGAAGAGACAGCCGCTTGGTATCTTGAAAATCGTGAATGGTGGCAACCCCTGACGAAAACCCACAGCTAAGGCTCTACGGCGGCTTTGCATCCAAGGATCGACCTCGTGTAGCAATTTTCGGTAGCAGAGGCCGTTTAGGGAGTGCTTTGACCCGGCTCTGGAAATCGGATTTTCAGATTCTACCTTATTCTCGCGAAGAGCTCGATATTGCTCGGCTGCAGGATGTTGAGAAACTGCTGAAAAAACTCCCCTGTGATTTTGTGATTAATTGTACTGGTTTGACCAATGTCGATTATTGTGAAGATCATTCTGCGGAAGCTTACCTTCTGAATGCCTCATCGCCGGCGCTCATGGCTCAAATTTGTTCCGCACGGGGAATTTATTTCCTCCATTTCAGCACGGATTACGTTTTTGAGGGGAAATATCCGAAGCTACTGACCGAGAAACATCCTGCCCTTCCTCTCAATCAATATGGTAGCAGTAAACTGGAGGGCGAAATGGAAGTACTCCGAGCTGGCCAGACCGCGTTGCGCGTTTCCTGGGTATTTGGCCCTGATAAGCCCAGTTTTATAGATCAAATTCTCCATAAAGCCCTAACAGAAAACAAGGTTGAAGCCATAGCAGATAAAACGTCATGCCCCACCTATACCCATGATATTGCTAAATGGGCAAAATTCTTCATTCAAAATGAGCCAAAGGGGAACCTTTTTCATCTGTGCAACTCGGGAGAATGTAGTTGGCTCGAGTATGGTCAGTACGCACTCGATTGTGCACTCAAGTATGGAATCTCCCTGAAGACCAAAAGCGTTTCAGCTTTAAACTTGGACGAAATGCAAACTTTCAAAGCAATGCGTCCGCGGCATACGGCAATGTCCACAGAGAAATTCGCGACGCTTTATGGACAACCCCTGCGCTCTTGGAAGGAAGCCGTGTGTGAATATATTCGCACTTACTCGCACAAAGTGTAAGATCCTAAAAAGCGAGTACTTATAGGCAGAGTTTTTCATTGACAATCGACGAAAAAATCCAAGAAGTACTTTTTTTAGTATGTTACAGGAATGCTGTCTGTGCGGCGATAAAACTACGACCTTGATCTCTACCAGATGTAGAAAAGGAACTCCTTTAAGAACAGTAATTTGTGATGGTTGTGGCCTGGTCCATCATGATCCCCTCCCTAAGGAACAGGAGATCAATTTGTATTACGAAAAAAAATACCGCTCTGATTATAAGAACGCTTATTCTCCCCAATTCAAACATGTTTATCGTGCTGGGCGTGTTGCACTGAATCGCATTCAAAAAATTCGTCCATGGCTCACCAAGTGTCAGGACATTTTGGATGTAGGGTCCGGAGCAGGGGAATTGTGTTATTTACTAAATGCACAAGGGCATCGCTGTATTGGCATAGAACCTAACGAAGGTTATGCCGTCTATGCCAAAGACCAGTTGGGTTTGAATATCCATGTAGGGTCCTATGAAACCGCCCTTTTTAAATCGGAAGCCTTTGATTTGGTAACCATGTATCATGTTTTGGAACATATTCTGCAACCAGTTGCTTTATTACAAAAAGTTTATCAATGGCTTCGACCGGGAGGTTTTCTCATTGTGGAGGTACCAAATATTGAGGCTACCTGTGTGACACCCAAAAACAAATTTCATTACGCCCATATTTATAATTTCAATATTCTGACGTTGGAATTTGTCGGAATAAAATGTGGATTTTCTGTTACAAAAAGTTGCATGACCGAGGATACAGGGAATATCCGAGTCGTTTTCTCGAAAACAGACCAGACGACCCCTTGGTCATCTATTGGTTTGAGGAATAATTCTATGAGGATTAGAGCCCGGCTGAATCAGCATACGATGGTGAAACACTACCTGAGCCTGGCGCCCTATAGGAGGCCGTTCCATAAGTTGAAGCAAAATATTATCGAGAAAATGCAATTCTCGAAGCTGAAAAATGGAACAGAAATTTTAGATGAACTCTATGAATCATATTTGACATGATTGAATAAAGAGTTCTCTCCAGATTGATGCAATCCGTGCTATCAAAAATGGCATGCATCGGTTTTTTTTACCTGTCGATGATTTCCGCCAAAGCAACCCGATTTTAAAAGGAGCGGAGGCGCACCACTGTCTGGACGTATTGAGACTTCAAAAAGGAGATCGGCTCGTTGTGTTCGATGGGCAGGGGAACGAAGCGACCGCGACTATTGGAACCGTCCGTAAAGGGGAAGTTGAATTGGACTCTCTTCTGCGCAATTTTACTCCACGTTCTTCCCTTGAGATCACACTTGCGCAGGCAATTCCAAAAGCAAAAAACATTGATTGGATTATTCAGAAAGCAGCGGAGCTCGGAGCAGCTTGCGTGGCACCATTGATTTCCGAACGTACGGTGGTCCAAATCGATTCACTGACAGCGAAAAAAAAGCAATCTAAATGGGAAAGCATCGCCATCGAAGCTTGTAAACAATGTGGGCAAAACTGGGTTCCGCAAATTTTGTTGCCCGCGTCGCCGAAAGTCTTTTTGGAGTCGGTCGTGCCCCAAGATCTCCTGCTGATCGCCTCTCTTCAACCAGATGCCTGTCGTTTAAAAGAAGTCCTTGCTGTCTACGAGCAAGAATACGGTGCTCTGCCCAGCCGAGTGGCAATACTTGTGGGTCCGGAGGGTGATTTTACACCGGCAGAGATCGCTTTGGCTAAGAGTATGGGATGTCAGCCGATTACTTTGGGCCCTATTGTACTTCGCACGGATACCGCCGCAGTGTACTGTTTGAGCGTCCTATCTCACGAACTGAATAAGAGCCTTGAAAAATCTCAATTTTGAGGATTTAATAATATGAGGTTACGCAATCCGACGCTGCCAGATTGGGCGAACGTTTTTTGAGCTCCTAAAAGTATCTAACGTCAGTTACCATGTCCGAGTCCAACGATACTCCTAAAGCTATGGATACCCCCACCGTGATGAAGCGGATCGTCTTGCCTCCCCGTCAGCGGTCTCCCATATCTCTATCAAAGCCAGCAGCACCGGTCCCTGTGCCAACGGAAACACCGCCAAAGCTGCGTACAGCCCGGCCTCCACTCGCTATTCCTCCCGTTGTGTCCCCCACACCGCCACAAGAGAAGTCTGCCTTCGCTTCGCCGCCCCCAGGAATCGCTCCGATCTCCGGCATTCCACAGCCTTCCTCTTTTTCTTCTCCTGTACAGGAGAAGGAAAAAATCGAAGATGTTGCTGAGCTAAAAAAAGCAGAATTTACTGCCCCCCAGGCGCCGAGACAATTTACGATTTCCGACTCCCATTTCGAAGAACACGGTGTGTCTTCGATTAGAAGAGTGAGCCCGATTCCGGTTTATTTGTCTTTGGCTGCTTCTTTGATTGCATTGGGGATTCAAATATGGATGTTACTGAGTGCGCAGTCCGTCGGACAATAACGAAAACAAGAATTTTTTATGGCAAACGAATATGTGATCGAAATTACCGATTCAAATTTTGAGGCTCAAGTTACCAATGCACATTTACCAGTATTAGTAGATTTTTGGGCTCCTTGGTGTGCTCCTTGCCGCATGATTGGTCCGATTATTGAGCAAATTGCTTCGGAACTTCATGGGAAAGTCCTCGTGGGCAAAGTCAACATAGACGAAAACCCAAAAATTTCAGCGCGTTTTGGGATTCAAGCCATCCCTGCCATTTTTATCTTTCAAAATGGTCAAGTGAAGGAGCAGATGGTCGGTCTCAGCAGCAAGGCAAGTCTCCTTTCCAAATTGGCTGCAATCTCTTAACCAGTTTCGCTGGTTTCTATTAGAAGCCGCAAGTGGAGTGAGGGCCTTTTGTTAACTACAGGTCAAATCTCAGAAACAGATGGAGTCAAATCAGACTCTTCATTTCTATAGGAGCGTAAGTTGTAGCTCAAAAAGATGTTTCTTTGCAATTTCTGCGGTCTAAAAGAAACCGACAAAGTCGGCGGTCTAGAGGAAACCGGCGGAGACAGCGGTTATGCATTTTGTGGGATTCGGATGACCGGTAGCGGAATTCTGAGCTGTAATTCTCCATTGAGGAGCACCTCGATCGTGTAAGTGCCGTGGCGCTGAAATTGGACGCCGCCAAATACATTGACGTTGGTTGTATTGGCCTCAAGATCCTGTAGAGTAAAATTCACATCGGATTGAGCAATTGCAGCTTCCTCATCAGGGCCAAAAATGCGAGAAGTCTGCGTAAACTCCCCCGTGCCGCCGCACCAGCGCGTCCACAAACAAAGTTTAAAAAAGCCAATCGGTAATCCAGGAGCAGCAATAGCGCTGATCACACCAATAATGGATTGTTGACCTCCGATCTCTGCTCGGACATCCTCACAAAGGACGCATGCCTGCAGATCCGGAACGATGGATTCCTCGGGCATCAGATGGCATTTTCACCAAGTTCACCTGTCCGGATACGGATTGCCTCTTCGACATTAAAGACAAAAATTTTTCCATCCCCAATTTTTCCTGTCTTGGCTGCGGAAGAAATAGCGGCAACGGCCTTTTCAACCAGGGAATCGATGACCACTAGTTCAATCTTTACCTTGGGAAGAAAATCTACGGTATACTCACTGCCTCGATAGATCTCGGTGTGCCCTTTCTGCCGGCCAAATCCCTTGACTTCGCTGACCGTCATACCTTCGATACCGATCTCGGCGAGGGCCTCTTTTACGTCCTCCATTTTAAATGGCTTAATAATGGCCTCGATTTTCTTCATACTTTGAAAGTCTTATTTCAATTTTACATGAGATTTGCAAGAGGGAGATTCGTCGCCGATCTTTTTTTACAAAAGTTTACTCAGTATTTTGTATTGAATGATTGTTAAACAAACCCCAAATTAGCGCGCTTCTTTGAAAAAAGAAGGGGGCGTAGCTCAACGGTCAGAGCAGGCGGCTCATAACTGCTTGGTTCCCGGTTCGAATCCGGGCGCCCCCATGGTTTCAAATGCTCTGGATACAGCCCGAAGCTATCGATCAAAGGCAAAGAGTCCATAAGTTGTAATAAGCTTATATAAATGCAATTAACTAAATATGAGCGTGAGATTTCTGACTTCGGAAGACGCTCTCCGACTAGCGGGAGACGAAACCGATGCCTATCGGATTTTTGTCGCGCCGGGGGTTTGGGGTGAGCGCTGGGGGGAATGCGTCCTCATTTCTTATCTTCATGAATCTGATCTCAAGGCTGGCGTAGATCATTTGGACGCATGGACAAAGAGGAACTCATGGTATCCACGGCACATCTTCGCCCGTCAGATTGTGAAACAGCCGGGAAAAGAGAACACGCCTTACCTGGTTCGGGGTGGCGGAGGGGGGCCTGTAAATCCAATCATCCGAGAAAACGGCCTGAAATACGAACTCGATTTCTCGTCCGGATATTCCGTTGGTTTTTTTTATGATCAGCGATCCAATCGCAAAATCCTCATGCGATATCGACCTAAAAAACTGCTGAATTGCTTTGCGTATACCTGTGCATTTTCGGTGGCAGCCGCATCAGTAGGCAGTCAAACCGTAAATGTTGATTTATCCTCCAGGATATTGACTCGAGCTCGAACAAACTTCCTTTTGAATAATATTGTTACTATCGGTCATCGGTTTTTGGCCGATGATGTCTTTGCGGTTCTCAAACGAATGGCCAGGCGAGGAGAAAAATACGATTGCATCATCCTAGACCCGCCCACATTTTCTCGCTGGAGAAAAAAATCTTTCCAAGTCGAACGCGATTTTCCTTATCTGCTTCGAAATGCGCTCAGCTGTGCGACACCGGAGGCCCACATCCTGCTCTCTACTAACTGCTCTTCTATTCAAGTTACTGACTTGCAATCGATTGGGTCTCAGATTGCTGCCAGCTATGGAGTCTCTGCTAATTTTCATTGTCCGGAAGTGCAATGTGATATCCTAGGCGGACACTCTCCCTCGACGTTGTGGATGGAACTAGAGTAGTATGAGAGTCCGATGCCCAACCAGCAGCAGACTTCTATTTCTCGTGTGAGCATTGACCCAAACGGCGTCCTGAAACTGGAGGGGCGATTAGATGCCGAGGGTATATCTAATATTTGGTTTGATTCTAACAACTTATTCAAAACCCACAACGTTTCCATAATAGATGTGCACGGAGTGGACTACTGTGACAGCTCCGGAATAGCTCTTCTCATGAGCGTTCAGAAAGACGCTAAGAGGCGGGGTGTAGAACTCAAAATTCAAGGCCTCTCTCCCCAATTTCAAATACTCTTACCGACGACCACCCCACAAGAGGACCCACCTCGCCTTCCCGCCTCCTTGTCTGAAAAGGTGGGCCGTGAAACCGTTGCCGTTCTCCAGGACCTGCAAGCTCAAATTAGCTTCGGAGGAGAGCTTTTTATTACACTCCTCTTGACGCTATCACACCCTTCTCGCATTCGTTGGAAAAGCTTTTGCAATGTATTTGAGGTTATGGGACTTTATGCATTGCCCATCATCGGCTTAGTCGGATTTCTGACGGGCTGTATCTTGGCTTTTCAAGCTCTCGCACCCCTCCGACAGTTTGGAGTAGATATCTTTGCAGTAAATCTAACAGCCCTAGCGCTTTTACGGGAATTAGGGCCAATCATGACTGCAATAGTATTAGCAGGGAGATCCGGTTCGGCATTTGCAGCTGAAATTGGCACAATGAAAGTGAATCAGGAATTAGATGCTCTTGTTACGATGGGTATAGCACCGCTGCGCTTTTTAGTCGTGCCCCGCATCATCGCCGCCCTCGTTGTGACACCACTTCTCACTATTTATATGGATGCCATTGGCGTTGCAGGCGGATTTTTAGTCCTGATGAGCATGGGATTTCCTTTCGCCGCTCTATTGACTCAATTGTTAGGAGCCATCAACATCAACGACATTCTTGGGGGTATCGTGAAATCATTCTTTTTCGGATTCCTGGTATCCTCAATCGGCTGTTTGCGCGGACTCCAGACTAGCAAGGGGGCCGCTGCCGTTGGAACTTCCACAACCCGGTCTGTGGTGAGCAGCGTTGTTCTCATTGTTGTAGTGGATGCTATATTTTCCGCTGTATTTTATGCCCTAAAATTTTAGTATATATCGTACCCAATACATGCTAAATTCTTAGCTTCTGCCCAGTCATCAAAAAGAATGCTGCATTATCCCCAAAGGAGGCGGCGGGGAAAGGGGCAGGACCATTACTATAAACCACAATTCGCAGAGAGATAGTCCGATGAAATCAGTGATATTATGCAACCTATTGTTAATTAATGCATAACGCTAATTATCAATTCATTGCACTAATCTGCTGTTGAATAATATGACCCGGCGACAGTCATGGAACCCTCACCCATCTTAAGCGTTAGCAACCTGAAAAGTATATATGGTGACCAAGTCATTTTGAAGGACATATCCTTTGAGGTGGGGCGGGGAGAGATTCTGGTAATTTTGGGAAAGTCGGGGTGTGGAAAGAGCACTCTGCTGCGTCATCTGGTAGGTTTGGACGAGCCTACTGAAGGGGTAATTTTGATCGATGGCAGGAACATGATCCATGCAACGGAATCAGAACGGACTGCATTATTGTATCGCATAGGGGTGATGTATCAAGGCAGTGCTCTTTTTGGATCCATGACACTCCAGGAGAATGTACTTCTGCCCATCGAAGAGCTGACTCATTTGCCTGAGGAGGTGCGGCAGTTACTTGCCTGGCTCAAACTAACGGCCGTAGATCTTGAAAAATACGCTCACCATTTACCATCTGAAATTAGCGGTGGAATGCAAAAACGAGCGGCATTGGCACGGGCTATGGCCTTGGATCCCATTATTTTATTTCTGGATGAGCCTTCTGCCGGTTTGGATCCCATGACATCAGCTGACTTGGATCAATTGATCTTACGGCTGAACCGCAGCCTGGGCATTACCTTCGTGGTGGTCACCCACGAATTAGCCAGTGTATATGCCATAGCAAGTCGAGCGATTCTGTTAGATCCACTGGAAAAAACCATCATTGCTCAAGGTGTGCCTACGGACTTGAGAGATTCTTCTTCGGACTCACGTGTCCAAAATTTTTTCATGAGAAATCCAAAAAATCGGACATAAAGTGAGAACCTCTTTCTATTTTCGGGTTGGTCTCTTTGTATTAGGAGCGGTGGCTATTTTAATCACGGCTCTAATAACCTTCGGAGCAGGCCATTTTTTGCGGCCCAAACTTTTTTTTGAAACCTATATTGCCAGTTCCGTACAAGGAATTGATATTGGTAGCCCCGTAAAGTTTCGTGGATTGACCATTGGGAAAGTCTCTGATCTCGAATTTACCTTCAACATCTATCCTCGGCAGGAAAAAGAAAATGCCTATAACTACGTCCGAGTGCTCATGGAAATCGACCGGCCAGTCTTTCCCGGAATGTTGCAAAGTAATATGACCACTCTCCTGAGCAAAACCATTCAACGCGGTTTGCGCGTCCGCATCGAGCCGCTCGGAGTTACCGGAGCTAGCTATTTGAATTTTGATTATGTCAATCCGGTCCGTTACCCGGTTCCAGCTATTAGCTGGACACCGCGGTACGCTTACATTCCCAGTGCGCCCGGAGAAGTGACCGGTTTGCTAGATTCTGTAAACAAAATCATGCGCGACCTGGAGACTATCAATCTTGGCAACATGGCCGAGAATCTTTCCCATCTTCTCCAAAATATGAATCAAACCATGGATCAATTACAGATTCGGGAACTGAGAGGAGATGTCGATACCCTCATTGTTCAGTTAAGACAAGCCACCAAAGACGCTCAACTAGGGAAACTCTCTGGCAAGGCATCCTCTTTTTTCGACAAATCTACCTCCTTAGTTCAAAATTTAGGTAAAACCAATCAAACCTTAGAACGGACCCTGAAAAATTGGGAATCGGTTGCCACCAAGTCAAACGATACTCTTAAAAACCTTCAAGCGACGTCCCAGAACCTTCAACAGCTTTCTCAGGATGTAAAAACGCGGCCCTCGCTTCTACTTTGGGGGACGCCCCCTTCGGTAAAAAAACAATCCGCCAATCCTCGTTTTCCATAAAACTCCCTTTTGCACGAAAAAATGGATATAGGAGATTGGGCTGAGTCTACGAAAACCTACGAGACTAATTGTCTGAGATCTTCTGGAGACATTTGAGAAAAGGCTGCATCGGCGTCCAGGACTCCGCTCATGAGATCTCTTTTGG
>Ga0153924_1000882_pt1 | contig 17287 bp, 15 predicted proteins | sample TSNJ008MetaG_FD_104709 | JGI IMG/M metagenome (GOLD analysis project Ga0153924, IMG submission 104709) | Attine ant fungus gardens microbial communities from New Jersey, USA - TSNJ008 MetaG | ecosystem: Host-associated > Fungi > Mycelium > Unclassified | place: USA: New Jersey, Wharton State...
GAAGCTCGACCCCTACCTCAACGTGGACCCGGGCACCATGAACCCGTTCCAGCACGGCGAGGTCTTCGTGACCGACGACGGTGCGGAGACGGACCTCGACATCGGGCACTACGAGCGCTTCCTCGACATCAACCTGTCGCAGGCCGCGAACGTGACCACCGGCCAGGTGTACTCGACGGTGATCGCCAAGGAGCGTCGCGGCGAGTACCTAGGCGACACGGTGCAGGTCATCCCGCACATCACCGACGAGATCAAGCGGCGGATGCGCGAGCAGGCGCAGAACGACCCGCAGCCCGACGTCATCATCACCGAGGTCGGCGGGACCGTCGGCGACATCGAGTCGCAGCCGTTCATCGAGTCGGCACGCCAGGTGCGGCACGAGCTCGGCCGCAACAACGTGTTCTTCGTGCACGTCTCGCTCGTGCCGTTCATGAACGCCTCGGGTGAGCAGAAGACCAAGCCGACGCAGCACTCCGTGGCCGCGCTCCGCTCGATCGGCATCCAGCCCGACGCCCTGGTGCTGCGCAGCGACCGCCCGGTGTCGGACGCGAACAAGCGCAAGATCGCCCTGATGTGCGACGTGGACGAGGACGCCGTGGTGAACGCGGTGGACGTGCCGTCGATCTACGACCTCCCGACGCTGCTGAACAACCAGGGCCTCGACCAGGTCATCGTCGATGCGCTCCACCTCGACGCCGGCGCGGTCGACTGGACGGCGTGGACCCCGGTGCTGCACGCGGTGCACGAGCCGAAGAAGGACGTCACGATCGCCCTCGTCGGCAAGTACATCGACCTCCCGGACGCGTACCTGTCCGTCACGGAGGCGCTCCGTGCGGGTGGCTTCGCGCACAACGCCAAGGTCACGCTGAAGTGGGTCGTGTCGGACGACTGCACCACGCCCGAGGGCGCTGCGAAGCACCTCGGCGACGTCGACGGCATCTGCGTCCCCGGCGGGTTCGGCGTGCGCGGCATCGAGGGCAAGCTCGGCGCGCTGCGCTTCGCGCGTGAGCAGGGCATCCCCACGCTCGGCCTGTGCCTCGGCCTGCAGTGCATGGTCATCGAGTACGCCCGGCACGAGGCCGGTCTCACCGACGCGTCGAGCACCGAGTTCGACCCGGAGACCACGACGCCGGTCATCGCGACCATGGCGGAGCAGGTCGACATCATCGCCGGCGGCGACCTGGGCGGCACCATGCGCCTCGGGCTGTACCCGGCGTCGTTCACCGAGGGCTCCCTCGCGGCGGAGCTGTACGGTGCGCCGGAGGCCTCCGAGCGCCACCGTCACCGCTACGAGGTGAACAACACGTACCGCCAGCAGATCGCGGACGCCGGCCTGGTGTTCTCGGGCACGTCGCCCGACGGCACCCTGGTCGAGTACGTCGAGCTGCCGCGCGACGTGCACCCGTTCTACATCGCCACGCAGGCGCACCCGGAGCTACGCTCGCGCCCGACGAACGCACACCCGCTGTTCGCGGGCCTCGTCGAGGCCGCGATCACGCGGCACGAGGCGTCCAGCCTGTTCGACCCGCAGAACGAGGAGCAGGTCGCGTAACGCGCGTGGTCTCTGACTGGAGGCGCGGTGCCAGCTGGCACCGCGCCTTCAGTCCGTCTGCGGTCGCGTCAGCGGCGCGTGCTTGGATGGTCGCGTGACTGACGCGCCCCTCTCCGACGAACCCACCTCCTTCGAGGTCACCGACTCCACCGTCGTCTACGAGGGGGCGGTCTGGGACGTCCGACGCGACACGATCGCGTACCACGACGACACGATGGTGCGGGAGTACATCGACCACACGGGTGCCGTCGCCGTCTACGCCGAGGACTCCGAGGGCCGTGTCCTCGTCATCCAGCAGTACCGGCACCCCGTCCGCGTGCGCGACTGGGAGCTGCCGGCGGGCCTGCTGGACATGGAGGGCGAGGACCGGCTGACCGCTGCGAAGCGGGAGCTGGCGGAGGAGGCCGACCTCGAGGCCGACGAGTGGGAGCACCTCGTCACGTACAACACGTCCTCCGGCGGGAGCGACGAGTTCCTGCAGGTCTTCCGCGCCCGCGGCGTCCGACCCACCGCGACGGCCTTCGACCGCGAGGCCGAGGAAGCCGACATCGTGAAGCGCTGGGTGCCGCGGGCCGAGCTGGTGGAGGCGATCCTCGACGGACGGCTGCACAACTCCGGGCTCGTCGTGGCCGTGCTCGCGGTGGACGCTGCCGAGCGGCGCGCGTCGTGAGTCTCCCGGCGTTCGTCGCGGCAGCGCGCTGGACGCACGAGCCCCAGGCCGCCGAGCTCGACGGTGCGACGCTCCGGGTCACGGCCCTCGAAGGCAGCGACGCCTGGCGCACCACCTCGTACGGCTTCGTCCACGACTCCGAGCACGCGCTGCTCCAGCCCGCCGACGGGGCGTTCTCGGTCGAGGTGTCGTTCGTGCTCGACTACGCGGAGCAGTTCGACCAGGCCGGCGTCTTCCTCCGCGTCGACGAGCGGACGTGGATCAAGGCGGGTGTCGAGGTCTCCGACGGACAGCCGCAGGTCGGTGCCGTCGTCACGCACGGGGTGTCGGACTGGTCGGTCGCGCCGGTGCCGGAGTGGGTCGGACGGACGGTGACGGTCCGGGCGAGCCGGGACGGTGACGCCGTGACGATCCGAGCGTGGGCAGACGGGGAGGAGCCACGCCTGGTCCGGGTCGCACCGCTCGCGCCCGACGCCGCGGTGTCCGCCGGACTCTTCTGCGCGGCGCCGACCCGGGGTGGGCTGACGGTCACCTTCACCGGGTACACGGTAGGCGGGCCGGACACAGCCCTGCACTGACTCCGTCCGCACGCCGGTTAGCCTGTCGGGGTGATGCCCCTGGACCGTGCCACGGAGACGTACCTGCGGCACATCGCGATCGAGCGGGGGCTGTCGCAGCACACCCTGTCGGCGTACCGGCGAGACCTCGGGACGTTCGCGTCTTGGATCGCGACCGCTCCGGTCGTCGAGTCGGACGGAGCCGACCGCGCCGGGGGCTCCGCGGTGCTCGACGACGTCGGGCGCATCGGCCGTGCGGACCTCGCCGGCTTCGTGACACACCTGGCCACCCGACCGTCGGGCCCGTTGGCGCCTCGGTCGGTCGCGCGGATGCTCAGTTCCGTGCGCTCGTTCACGGCGTTCGCGGCGGGGGAGGGCTGGCTGCAGCTCGACCCGGGTGCGTCCGTCCGTCCGCCGAAGGCGCCGATGCGGCTGCCGAAGGCGATCTCCGTGCACGACATGGAGCGGTTGCTCGCCGCGGCGTCGACCGGGTCGCCGGACGGCGCGGCCGACGATCTCGTCGGACTGCGGGACAAGGCGTTGCTCGAACTGCTCTACGCCACCGGGGCGCGGATCTCCGAGGCCGTGGGGCTCTCGGTCGACGACGTCACGACGCTGTCGGACGCCGGTGGGGAGCTCTCCGTGGTGAAGGTCACCGGCAAGGGGAACAAGCAGCGTGTGGTCCCGCTCGGCAGCTACGCCCGGGCCGCGATCGACGCGTACCTCGTGCGGGCGCGGCCGGTGTTCGCGGCCCGAGGCGCATCGACGCCGGCGCTGTTCCTCGGCGCCCGGGGAGCGCGGCTGTCCCGGCAGAGCGCTTGGCTCGTGATCCAGGCGGCGGCGTCACGCGCCGAGCTCGCCGAGCACGTGTCACCGCACACCTTCCGGCACTCGTTCGCGACGCACCTGCTCGAGGGCGGCGCCGACGTCCGTGTCGTGCAGGAACTGCTCGGGCACGCGAGCGTCGCGACGACGCAGATCTACACGATGGTCACGGCGGACATGCTCCGGGACGTGTACCAGACGTCGCACCCACGGGCCCGGCGGTAGCGGCGCGGGCGGGCTCGTCCAGTGGGCAGAAAACGTCGGGTCGCCGCAGTGGACTCGACGATTTCTGCTCAGTCGATGGGGCGCCAGACCGGGCGCACCCGTCAGAACAGGTGGAACTGGGACGACGCGGCCACCGCGGCGGTCGCCACCCCGAGGACCAGGGCGCTCGCCGAAGCGCTCCGGGCGAGGACACGCCAGCCTCCGGTCGCGCCCGGCCACACCACGGCGAGCAAGCCGGTGACGATCGCGGCGGCGCTGCACACGCCCCACGGGTTCATCACCACGGAGAGTGCGGCGAACAGGACGGCGAGCGACGAGAACGCGCTGAACCGGTGCACGCCCGAACCGCCGGACGCCCAGGACCCCGTCCGGACCGCTGCCGGTTGCACCGAGAACGACGGACCCACCGGCGCGACGGCGACCGGGACGATCGGCTCGGTTCGGCTCGGCAACACGCGCGTGGCGGCTCCCCAGGCGTGACCGTCCCACCAGCGCAGGCGGCTGGCGTCCTGCGGGTCCGGGAACCAGCCGGCGGCCGGCAGCGTCACGGGGAGCTCCTCGAGGTGCGGTGGATGGTGCCCCTCGACGCTACGGGAGTGCGGAAACCGGCCACAGTCCCAGGCCGGGTGTCAGCAGAAGTGCCGACACCCGGAGCGGTTCACGCGGGGACGGGCGCCGCGTCCACCTCGCGCATGACGTCCTTCACCGCGGCGAGGAGCCGGGCGTTGAAGTCGACGCCGAGCTGGTTCGGCACCGTGACGAGCACCGTGTCCGCGGCCCGTACGGCCTTGTCGGCCGCGAGCTCCGCCACGAGGTCCTCCGGCGACCCGATGTACGAGCGACCGAACCGGGCGAGGCCTCCGTCGAGGTGCCCGACCTGGTCCTGTCCCTCGACCTGCGCCCGCACGCCGAAGTAGTGCCGCGACTCGTCGTCGACGATCGGGATGATGCTGCGCGAGACCGAGACCCGCGGGGTCCGCTCCCACCCCATCTGCTCCCACGTCGACCGGAAGCGCTCGATCTGCTCGGCCTGGAGCTCGTCGAACGGCACACCGGTGTCCTCGGTGAGCAGGGTCGACGACATCAGGTTCATGCCCTGTTCGGCGGTCCACTCGGCGGTCGCCCGTGTCCCGGCACCCCACCAGATGCGGTCGCCGAGCCCGTCGGACAGCGGGGAGATCGGCAGCGAGCCGACCGAGCCGGTCATCTGCGGGTTCGCGTTCGCCATCGGTTCCCCGGCGATCGCCCGGCGGAACACGTCGGTGTGCGCCCGCGCCATGTCGCCGCCGTTCTCGTCGGAGGAGTCCGGCACGTACCCGAACTGCTGGTAACCGGCGAGGGCGGTCTCGGGTGACCCGCGGGAGACGCCGAGCTGCAGTCGGCCGCCGGAGACGAGGTCGGCCGCTGCTGCCTCCTCGGCCATGTACAGCGGGTTCTCGTACCGCATGTCGATCACGCCGGTTCCGATCTCGATGCGGCTGGTCCGTGCGGCGATCGCGGAGAGCAGCGGGAACGGTGCGGCCTGCTGCGGGGCGAAGTGGTGGACGCGGAAGTACGCGCCGTCGACGCCTGCTTCCTCGGCGGCGACCGCGAGGTCGATCGCCTGCACGAGGGCCTCGCGGCCGCTGCGCACCTTGGAGCCCGGCACGTCGCGCCAGTGTCCGAACGACAGGAACCCGATCTTCGTCATGTCGATACGAACGCATTCGACCGCATGGCCATTCCGTGACGACTACGGTGTCCGGCATGGACGATACCCGGCAGGCGCTCGAGACGGAACGCGTGCGCAACGAGCGGCTCCTCGCGGACGTCGAGCGGAGCATGCGGGACGTCAGCGACGCCCGGCTGGACGCCAACTCCGACGACGAGCACGACCCGGAGGGTGCGACCCTCGCCTGGGAGCGCGGTTCGCTCGGCGCGGTGCGCGACGACGCGCGCGAGCGGCTCCGGCTGGTGGACGCCGCGCTCGCGCGGCTCGACGCGGGAACCTACGGGCGCTGCGCGGTCGGCGGTGAGCCGATCCCGCAAGGCCGACTCGACGCCGTCCCGTGGGCCGCGACGTGCGTCGCCCACGCATGACGGGCCCGCAGACGGTCACCACCTGACGGACTGGAGGCACGGGTCGTCCCCGCCCCGCGCCTCCAGTCCGGATCCGCGCCGCCTTCGGAACGCACCGCGCGTCCACCGCGCGCGCCGAGGATTCCCAGCCGCGCGCCCTACATTTCCGCACATGGAAGGCGACCCGAACGAGCGGACCGACGCGGTCGAACGCGCCGAGGCGCCGCACCGCCGGTTCCAGTGGTTCCACGACGGCCGGGCCTGGATCCACGCCCGGCCGCACCTGCACCTCTTCTACAAGGTGCTCGTCGGGATCGTCGGCGGGCTGGTCGTCGTGATCGGGCTGATCCTCGTCCCGCTGCCGGGGCCCGGGTGGCTCGTGGTGTTCATCGGGCTGACGATCCTCGCGAGCGAGTTCCACTTCTTCCACAAGATCATCACGTGGCTCCGAGCCCAGCTGCACCGCTTCTGGGACTGGGCGAAGGCGCACGGGCCGCAGTGGTTGCGGAACGCTGCTGACCGGGGCAAGGCGGACGTCGATGCCGCACACGCCGACGCCCACCGCAGTGTCGGCGTCCGCAAGCGCGCTCGCCCCGGCCACTGACGCGCCGCGCGCGCGTCGCGTGCCCTCGCACACCGCGGGTCCGGCGAGCCGGCCGCGTGCGACGTGCGCGCGCCGCTCAGTCGGCGGACGCCACCCGGACGGAGCCGGTGCAGGTGCGCTCGAGGACCTCGGCGGCCTGTTCCTCCACCACGGCGGCGTCCCGCGACACGAGCTGCAGCACGAGGGCGACCGCGGCGGCGAGGACGATGAACGCGCCGTACCCGGCGATGACCGGCACGAGGCCGACCGTCGGCTCGAGCAGGCCACCGATGACCGCGGGGACGCCGAACGCCAGGTAGCTCACGACGTAGATCGTCGACAGGAGCCCGGCGCGGTGGGTCGGGGCCGCGGTCGCGAGGAGCATCCGCAGCGGTGCCTGGAACCCTGCGCCGAAGCCGACGCCGGCGATCGCGCTGCCGACGACCAGTCCTGGCAGGGAGTGTGCCATCACGAACGCGACGGTGACGATCGGCCCGAGCACGAGGGCGACGAGTCCGACCATGACGGCGCGGCGGGCGTCCATCCGCTGCGTCGCGAGTCCCGTCAGCGCGCCGACGCCGGTGACGACGGCGATGAGGGCTCCGGCGGCGAAGTGGTTCGTGATCCCGAAGACCGCGCCGAGGGCCGACGGGACGAGCGACAGGAACATTCCGCCCAGGGCCCAGCTCGCGACGAGGGAGCCGGCGACGCTGCGGAAGAGTCGACGGGAGGACCGGGGGACGCTGATGCGCGGCGCGAGGGAGCGCAGGGCGCCGGGGCGTCGGGTGACCTGCTCGGGGACGACCACGAGCGCGATGACCATGAGCACGAGGAGCGCCCCGAACAGCACGTAGACGAGCTGCTCCGGAGCGGGACCCCACTGCACGAGGGCGCCGCTCGACATGGCGCCGGTGGCGAGGGCGATCGGCGGGATCACACCGTTCAGCACGCCGGCGAGGTTCGGGAAGCGCTCGAGGGAGTTGTCGATGAGCGCGGCTCCGAGGGCGCCGATGAGCAGTCCGACGGAGACGCCCTGGACGATGCGGTCGACGATGAGTGCACCGACGCCGTCCGCGATCGCGAAGAGCCCGAGCGACAGCGCGACACCGAGTCCGCCGACGACGAGCACGGGCTTGCGGCCGACGTGGTCCGACAGGCGGCCGGCGACCAGCAGGCTCGCGAGCAGGCCGGCGACGTAGATCGCGAACACGCCGGTGAGCATGAGCGGCGTGAGGTGCCACTCGGCGGCGTAGACGGGGTAGATCGGCGAGGGGACCGCGGACGAGGCGACGGACACGAGGAGCATCGCCGCGAGGATCCAGAACCCGGCGACCGAGCGAGCTGACTGCGCCATGTGCGCCACCTTCCGTTGCGAACGGGACAGTACGAAGAGAGTCGTACAGTATCGAGTCGTGCTGTACGACGCAAGTCGTACTACGAGCCGAACGGTGGTAGCGTCCCGTCCATGCCCGCGCCCGTGGATGCCCCCGAACACCTGCCGCAACCGTCCGTGGCGGAGATGGACCTCCCCGTCGTCATGGACGCCCTGAGCGACCCCATCCGGCTCGCGATCCTGCACCGGTACCTCGTGGACGCCGCCGGTGGGATCCGCAGCTGCGGGTGGGTCGGCATCGACCGGCCGAAGTCCACGCTGACGCACCACTTCCGCGTCCTGCGCGAGGCCGGGCTCCTCGAACAGCAGCAGGAGGGCCTCACCCGGTCGAGTCGCGTGCGCATCGACGACGTGCAGCAGCGCTTCCCAGGCCTGCTCGACCTGGTGTTCGCGTGGCAGGTCCCCGCGGCGCTCATGCGCGAGGACGTCCCCGCGTGAGCGTCACCCACACCCTGCCGACGATCGTCGCGGACGCCGCCGTCACCGATGCGCTGCGGCAGGACCTGACCGACGCCGGGTTCACCGTCGAGCGGGTCGACGCACTGTGGGGCGCCGAGGCCGCCGCGTCGCTGCACCGCGGTTCCCGGGTGGCCGCACTCCGTGCCCTCGCCGCTCGGGACACGACGGCGCTCACCACCCTCGCCACGCTCTTCGTGCTCGGGCTCCCCGTGTCGCGGCCCGACGCCGAGCGTGCGTTCGCGACGACCGGAGTCGCGGCCGTCGCCGCCGCCGGGCTCGTCCGGGCAGACGGCGACGGTGACGCGGCCGTCCGACCGACCGTGGACCTCCGCCCCTACGCCTTCGTCGACGACCTCGGCGCGGGCAGCTGGTGGATCGTCTCCGACCTCGGGGAACTCGCACTCGGCACGGCCCTCGGTGAGGAGCACGTCCTCGGCATCGGCGGGGCGACCACCACGCTGTCCGGCCTGCAGGTCCCCGTGCCCGTCCGCCGGGTGCTCGACCTCGGCACCGGCTGCGGCATCCAGGCCCTGCACGCCCGACGATTCGCCGACCAGGTGGTCGCGACCGACATCTCGCACCGCGCGCTCGACATCGCCCGGTTCAACGCGGACCTCAACGGCGTCGACGGGATCGAGTTCCGGTACGGCTCGCTGTTCGAACCGGTCGCGGGGGAGCGCTTCGACCGCATCGTGTCGAACCCGCCGTTCGTCATCACGCCCCGCCGCGAGGGTGTGCCCTCGTACGAGTACCGCGACGGCGGCATGGTCGGTGACGCCCTGGTGGAGACCGTCCTCCGCGGGCTGACGGACCACCTGGAACCCGGTGGGACCGCGCAGCTGCTCGGCAACTGGGAGTACCACTGGGGCGTCGACGGACTCGACCGCGTGCGCTCCTGGTTCGAGGACGCCGACGCCGACGCGCGAGGGCTCGACGCGTGGGTGCTCGAGCGGGAGCGGCAGGACCCGGCCGCCTACGCCGAGACCTGGATCCGCGACGGCGGCACGAAGCCCGGCACGGAGGAGTTCGACGATCTGGTGGACGCCTGGCTCGACGACTTCCAGGACCGCCGGGTCACCGGCGTCGGCTTCGGCTACGTCGTGGTCCGGAAGCCCCTGCCGGGAGGCACGGTGCAGCTCCGCCGCTTCGAGCGCGTCCCCGAGACGCTCGGCTCCAACCCCGCGGGGCTGGGCGCGACGGTGGCGCGCGCGCTCGACGCTGCCGCGTGGCTGGCCACGCAAGACGACGTCGCGCTCGCATCGGCACACCTCGTCGTGGCGGGTGACGTCACCGAGGAGCGCCACTACTGGCCCGGCAACGACGACCCCACCGTGATGACCCTCGTGCAGGGCGGCGGGCTCGGTCGTCGTGTGGACGCCGACACGGCGCTCGCCGCGTTCGTCGGGGCCTGCGACGGCGACCTGTCGGTGGCCGCGATCGTCGGGGCGCTCGCGCAGATCACGGGCGTCGACGAGCAGGCACTCGCGGCGGACCTGCTGCCGGCCGCGCGTGACCTGGTGCTCGACGGCCTGTTGGTGCCCCGGGCCTGAGCGTCAGGCGCGGTGGTCGCGCCAGCTGTGCTCAGGGGCGTAGCCGAGGAGCTCACGGGCCTTCTCCGACGACAGCAGTGAGCTGACGCCGTCGATGTCCGCGCGGCGCTCGATGTCCGGCACGTACCGGTCGACGAGTTCGATCGTCGGGGTGTCCATGACGGTGTCCGGGCTGGCGATGACGAACGCCTCGAACCCGGTGAGCTCGGCCTCGACGGCCCGGCGCACGGCCTGGGCACCGTCACGGGAGTCGATGTAGGACCACAGGTTGAACGTCTTCGCCTCGGGCGTGGCGTCCCACGGGAACGCCGGGTAGTCGGTCTCGTCCATCACGTTCGAGAACCGCAGCCCGATCATCTTCAGCTCGGGGTCCCAGTGGGTGAAGTGCCGGGCCATCTCCTCCTCGACGGCCTTGCCGAGCGAGTACGAGGACTTCGGGCGGACCGCGAACTCCTCGTCGACGGGCAGGTAGGGCGGGTGGTGCTCGCCCATCGGGATGCCGAGCAGGGTCTCGCTCGACGCCCACACCAGGTTCTTGATCTTCGCTGCACGTGCGGCGTGGAAGACGTTGATCGACGCCGTGACGTTGTTCGTGATCAGGGCGACGTCGGGCACCTGGCCCGGGGCGGGGATCGCGCCGAGGTGCACCACGGCGTCGACGTGGTCGTACCGATCGTCCACGCCGGTGAACGCGCCGAGCACCTGCCCGTAGTCGCCGAGGTCGGTGCGCACGAACTGCACCCGCTCGGGCTTGTCGGGGGAGGGGACGCGGTCGAGCAGGACCACGTCGTACCCGTGCGCGTCGAGGTCGCGCACCACCGCTCGTCCGAGCTTGCCGCTGCCACCGGTCACCACTACACGCGTCATCGCGTCGCTCCACATCGTCGTCGGGCCGACGTCGCCGTCGGCACGACCCATCTTGCCGTGCGGTCGCCGGGCGTTCCCAGGCCCTGCCGGTACCTGTCCGCGCGACGCAGGCCGCGCCTCCCGGCTAGGAGGAGGGGACCGCCTGCGCGATCGCGAGCCGCGCGACCAGCTCGACGTGCTCCGCCATGTCGCGCGTCGGGTCGTAGAGCCACTGGATCTGCATGCCGTCCGAGATGGCGAGGAGCACGCTCGTGAGCTCCTCCGGGTCGACGTCCGGACGGAGTCGACCGTCCTGCTGCATGGTGCGGAAGTCCGCGGCGAGGTCGCGCCGGGAGTTCTCGTAGCGCTGCCGGAAGTACTCGTGCGCCGGGTGTTCCGGGTCGGTGGCGGCGGCGGCGGACAGGTTCACGAACATCTGGACGAGCCCCGGGACCTCGGTGTTGTGCCGGACGATCGCTGCCAGGAATGCCGCCGGGTCGGAGGTGTGCCAGTCCGTCGCGTTGTCGATCTCGTCGCGTCGGCGGAGGATCTCGACCCAGAGCTCGTCCTTCGAGTCGAAGTAGTGCAGCAGTCCGGCCTGGGTGAGCCTCACGGCGTCGGCGATGTCCTTGATGCTCGTGCGCCGGAAGCCCTGCTGCGCGACGAGCTCCAGCGCCGTCGTGAGGATCTCCCCACGCTTCGCGATGCCCTTCGCGTACGAACCCCGTCGTGCCATGGCAGGACTGTACCGCCCGGAGTCCACTCAGAAAACCTAGTAGTGATCGGTTTTGGTGGTACCGTGGCGTCAGCCGCCGAGGAAGGCGTGCGAGTCGCCGACGACGGTGGCGTACCCGATGGAGGTTGCAGTGGCCAACGACGCCCTGACCGTTTCCGACACCCCGACCGCAGTCGCGCCCACGCGCGGTCGAGGTGCACCGCTCATGTACACGCTCGGCATGCCGATCGCGATGCTCGGTCTGTACATCGCCCTGCTGCCTCCGGTCCTCGTCGCGATGGCGCTCAAGGTCGCCGAGATCGCGCCGGACAACCAGGCGGGCGTGCTCGGCCTGGCGCTCGGGATCGGCGCCTTCGCCGCGATGGTCGCCAACCCCCTGGCCGGTCGCTTCAGCGACCGGACGGCCGGGAGGCTCGGCATGCGTCGTCCGTGGATCATCGGTGGCACCGTTGTCGGGTTCGCAGCCCTCGTGGTCGTCGCGACGACGTCGTCCACCGTCGTGCTCGTGATCGGCTGGGGCGTCGCGCAGATCGCCTACAACGCCACGATCGCGGCGCTGACGGCCGTCATGCCGGACCACGTCACGCGCTCGCAGCGCGGACGCGTCGCGGCGCTGCTCGGCCTCGCGCAGAACCTCGCGCTCGTGGGCGGCACGTTCCTCGTGCAGCTCTTCTCGACCTCGGCGACGCAGATGATCGTCCCCGGCGCCATCGGTTCGGTCGTCGTGGTGCTCTACGCGCTCCTGTTCCGCGACCGCGTGCTGACGAACCGTCCGACCTCGAAGCTCGGCATCGGGCAGCTCTTCGGCTCGTTCGTCTTCAACCCCGTGAAGCACCCGGACCTCGGCTGGGCGTGGCTGACGCGCTTCATGATGGTCGCCGCGCAGTACACGGCGGTCAGCTACCTCACCTACTTCCTGCGGGACGACATCGGCGTGAACCAGTCGAACCTCGCGAACGCGGTGTTCCAGGGCACGCTCTGGAACGTCGTCGGCATCGTGCTGACCTCCCTGATCGCGGGGTGGCTGTCGGACAAGCTCGGCCGGCGCAAGCTCTTCGTCGCGGTCGCCGGCATCGTCGGGGTCGTCGGACTCGTGCTCATCGCGCTCGCGCCGTCGCTCGGCATGGTCCTGGTCGGCGAGTTCGTCATGGGTGCCGGCATGGGCGTGTTCTACGCCGTCGACCTCGCACTCATCACCGACGTGCTGCCCTCCGACCAGGACAACGCGAAGGACCTCGGTGTGGTGAACATCGCACAGGCCCTGCCGCAGTCGATCGTCCCGGCCGCCGCCCCCGGTGTGATCGCCCTGACCGGCGGCTACAGCGGCTTCTTCATCACCGGCGCCGTCGTCGGACTGCTCGGCATCGTCTCGGTGTCCCGCATCCGCGGCGTCCGCTGACGCCCGTCGACCCACGAAAGGACTGATCACCGTGACTGATCTGCAGACCGTGAGCACCGCCTCCAGTCCGCTGGTGGAGCGCATCGACGCGCTCCTGGAGCAGCTGACCACCGAGGAGAAGGTGCAGCTGCTCACCGGGCGTGACTTCTGGACCACCTGGCCGATCGAGAAGATCGGGCTGCGACGCATCCTGATGTCGGACGGCCCGTCGGGCGTCCGTGGCGAGGTCTGGGACGAGCGTGACCCGTCGCTGAACCTGCCCTCGGCGACAGCGCTGTCGGCGTCGTGGGACCGTGCGATCGCGAAGCGCTACGGCGCCGCCGCGGCCGTCGAGGCCCGCCGCAAGGGCGTCGACGTCGTGCTCGGCCCGACCATCAACCTGCACCGGTCGCCGCTCGGCGGTCGGCACTTCGAGGCGTTCAGTGAGGACCCGGTGCTCACCGGCGACCTGGCGGCGTCCTACGTCGAGGGCGTGCAGGAGAACGGCGTCGCCGCGACCCCGAAGCACTACATCGCGAACGACTACGAGACCGACCGCTTCACCGCGTCGACCGAGGTCTCCGACCGTGCCCTGCGGGAGCTGTACCTGCTCGCGTTCGAGAAGGCCGTGACCGAGGCGCACGCCTGGGCGATCATGTCCTCCTACAACTCGATCAACGGCGTCACCGCGTCCGAGAACGAGCTGCTCGAGACGCCGCTGAGCTCCGAGTGGGGCTTCGACGGCATCGTCGCCTCCGACTGGACCGGTGTCCGCTCGGTGGACTCGGCGAAGGCGTCGCAGGACGTCGCGATGCCCGGGCCGAACGAGTGGTGGAGCGAGGGCCCGCTGCTCGCCGCCGTTCGGTCCGGCGACGTCCCCGAAGCCGCGATCGACCGCAAGGTCCGTCGCATCCTGACCCTGGCCGCCCGTGTCGGCGCGCTCGAGGGCTTCGAACCCGTGGCCGCACAGCCCGTGCACGTCGAGGACGGCTTCGCGTTCGTCCGCGAGGCCGAAGCCGAGGGCACCGTCCTCGTCCGCAACACCGGTGTCCTGCCGCTCGATGCCCCCGCGGTGTCGCGCATCGCCGTGATCGGCCACAACGCCGACCAGGCCCGCACGCAGGGCGGCGGCTCGGCCACCGTCGTGCCGTCGCAGGTCGTCTCGCCGCTCGACGGGATCCGCTCGGCGTTCCCGGGGGCCACGGTCGACTACGCGATCGGCGCCGTCGTCCAGGAGGGCATCGCGGAGTTCCCGCTGTCCACCATCACGAACCCGGGGACCGGCGAGCCCGGCGCCCGCGTCGCGTTCGTGCGCGACGGCACCGAGCTGTACGTCGAGGACCGCCGCGCCACCGCGCTGTTCTGGTTCGGCGGCGACGCCCCGACGCGCGAGGCCGACCGGCTCGACATCACGACGACCTACACGGCGCCCTCGACGGGCACCGTCCGGATCGGCATCGGTGCTGCCGGGCGCTCCCGCATGTGGATCGACGGCGAGCTCGTGCTCGACGAGGACGTCCCGTTCGAGGGCGACCAGCTCGGTGCAGCGTTCCTCAACCCGCCGGCGCGTTCCGTCCCCGTGTCCGTGACGGAGGGCCAGCAGGTCGCGATCCGGATCGAGTACGACGTCATCCAGGACGAGACCCTCGGCGGTGTGCTCGCGTACCAGTTCGGCACCGAGCCGTCCGACGAGGACCCGTCGGTCCTCATCGACGCCGCCGTCGCTACGGCCACCGGCGCGGACGTCGCCGTGGTCGTGGTCGGCACGAACTCGAAGGTCGAGTCCGAGGGCTACGACCGCACCTCGCTCGCGCTCCCCGGCCGCCAGGACGATCTCGTCCGCGCGGTCGCCGCGGCCAACCCGAACACGATCGTGGTCGTGAACGCGGGTTCGCCGGTGGAGATGCCGTGGCGGAACGACGTCGCCGCGGTCCTGCTCACCTGGTTCGGCGGGCAGGAGTACGGCAACGCGGTCGCCGACGTCCTCACGGGTGCGACGGAGCCGGGCGGGCGCCTGCCCACCACCTGGCCGGCGACGATGGCCGACGTCCCCGTGCTCGACGTCACCCCGGTCGACGGGAAGGTGTCCTACGACGAGGGCGTGCACATCGGTTACCGGGCGTGGCTCCGTGCCGGCACCGAGCCGGCGTACCCGTTCGGCCACGGCCTCGGCTACACGACCTGGACGATCGACGGCGTCACCGCGACGCCGACGGTGCGCGAGGGTGACGCGGTGATCGTGACGGCGACCGTCGCTAACACGGGTGACCGCGCCGGCAAGCACGTCGTGCAGGTGTACGCGTCGCGGGAGTCCTCGGCGGTCGACCGTCCGGTGCGCTGGCTCGTCGGCTTCGCCCCGGTGCGGCTCGGTGCGGGCGAGTCGACCGAGGTGTCGATCGAGGTCCCGGCCCGGGCGTTCGCCCACTGGGACGGCGCCTGGGCCTACGAGTCCGGAGCGTTCACGCTGCACGTCGGCGCATCGGTGATGGCCGAATCCGGCAGAGTTCAGGTCGATCTGGACTGAAGTCGTCCGGTTTCCGCGCTCGTGCGATGTTCATTCAGTAACATCGATCTGCGCCAGGCGGCTGGTTACCGTCGGCGCGCGCACCGAGACGGGGTCGTCACGTGAGCGACACGGCCTCCTGATCCGGCCGATGGAGCCCTGGTGATCCTGGTGCGTCCAGAATGCGTCCCCGCGTCCGCGCGGGGGCGCATTCGTCTTCGGCGGGCGCAGGACAACCGGTTGACTTCCGCTGATCGTTTCTGCTCAGTCGAACAAACTGCTGACAATGTGTCAGGAAATAGGTCCACAATCCGCGGTTTCGTGTGACAAACCGCCTGGTAGGTGGAACGATGAGGACGCCATCCCGTACGGATCAGGGACGAGATGGCCATCCGGCAGGGCTCCCGGGAGCCTCACCATCCCCGCTGCGGGCCCGCCGGATGCCCTGCTCGGCCGGAGCTCAGCGTCCCTCACGCACCGCCGGGGCGATCTCCTCTGCGACGATGCGCAGGATGCGTTCGTGCGACGCCGCGTCGCCGTTCGCGGGCAGGGTGATCACCAGTTCGTCCGTCGCCGCCACGGCGGGATCGGCGAGCAGGGCGTCGACGATGACCGCGGGCTCGCCGGAGAGGACCTTGCTGAACCGGAACGGCGGGGTGCCCGACAGCGGTCGGCCCTCGTCGTCCATGCCGCTCGCGTACCCGGTCAGGAACTCCTCGTGCACCGCACGGTCGTGGTCGTCGAGCAGGGGCACGACGATGCGGCCCACGGCCACCTTCGGTGTGCGCCCGGTGTGTTCGCCAGCGCCGTGGAGCTCGGCGAACCGGTTCCGGTACGCCGCGATCTGCGCCGCCTGCGCCTCGGCGAACGGTGCGCCGGTGTCCTCGGTGTTCAGGGTCGAGCAGTGCAGCAGCAGCCCCTTCTCGGCCGTGCGGACCGCGGTGCCCATGCTGCCGCCGCCCCACCACACCCGGCCGCGGAGGTCCGGGCTGAGCGGCTGCAGCGTCAGGTCCGCGCCGGCCGGGATGCTCTCGTAGCCCTTCCCGGCGCTGCCGAGCGGGTCGCCGTCCAGGACCTCGAGCAGGCGTGCCGCGCGGGCTTCGGCCTCGTCGCGGAAACTCCGCTCCGAGCCGCCGAACACGGGGTCGAGGATCGGCCCGTACCCGGCGATGCCCGTGCTGATGCCGAGCTGCACGCGGCCGCCGCTGAGGAGGTCCACCGTGCTGGCGTCCTCGGCGAGACGCACCGGGTCCTCGTAGCGCATACCGAGCACGGCGGTACCGAAACCGATCGTGCGCGTGCGCTGGGCTGCCGCGGCGAAGAACGTCATCGGGCTCGTCAGGAACGGTTCGAAGTGGCGTCCGCGCACCCAGCCCGTTCCGTAGCCGAGTGCCTCGGCGGTCTCGAACAGGCGGAGCCCGTCCTCGAGGGCGGCGGCCGCACCCGCGGTACCGCCGTGGTTCGGGACGAAGGAGAGGAAGCCGAGTTCGCGCACGACGCGAGTCTATGCGGACGCATCCAAGCTGGGCCTGGAGGCGCGGGGCGGGCCCGCACCGCGCCTCCCGTCCGTCTCCTGGTCACCACCCACCTGGGAGGATGGACCCATGACGGACGTCACCACGCTCCCACCGCTCGTCGCGGCACTGCCGGCCGCCGACGGCGGCGCCGTCGATCCCGACGAGGTCTACGAGGCCTTCGCCGCGTGGGCCGCCGAGGGCGGACGACCGCTGTACCCGGCGCAGGACGAAGCCGTCATCGAACTCGTGTCCGGCGCGAACGTCGTCCTGAGCACCCCCACCGGCACCGGGAAGTCCCTCGTCGCCGCCGGGGCGCACTTCGCCGCGCTCGCCGAGGGCAAGCGGAGCTACTACACGGCACCGATCAAGGCGCTCGTCTCCGAGAAGTTCTTCCAGCTCGTCGAACTGTTCGGTGCGCAGAACGTCGGCATGGTC
>Ga0153924_1000883_pt1 | contig 17281 bp, 17 predicted proteins | sample TSNJ008MetaG_FD_104709 | JGI IMG/M metagenome (GOLD analysis project Ga0153924, IMG submission 104709) | Attine ant fungus gardens microbial communities from New Jersey, USA - TSNJ008 MetaG | ecosystem: Host-associated > Fungi > Mycelium > Unclassified | place: USA: New Jersey, Wharton State...
CGGTGAACTTCGCCAGGAAGTCGTCGTACAGGTCGTCCACCACCAGGAAGCGCTTCGGGGCGTTGCAGACCTGCCCGTTGCCCTCGAGGCGGGTGGTGACGGCCGACTCGACCACGGAGTCGAGGTCGTCGGTGGACAGCACGATGAAGGGGTCCGATCCACCGAGTTCGAGCACGACCTTCGTGAGGTTCCGGCCCGCGATCTCGGCGACGGCGGCGCCGGCGCGGGCGGAACCGGTCAGCGAGACGCCCTGCACGCGTGGGTCGGCGATGACGTCGGCGGCCTGGTCGTTCGTCGCGAAGACGTTCGTGTAGGCGCCTTCGGGGAACCCGGCGTCGTGGAAGACGCGCTCGATCGCCAGCGCCGACTCGGGGCACTGGGGCGCGTGCTTGAGCAGCACCGTGTTGCCGATGAGCAGGTTCGGACCGGCGAACCGGGCGATCTGGTACGCCGGGAAGTTCCACGGCATGATGCCGAGCAGCACGCCGATCGAGGACTTCCGGATGAAGGCGCTGCCCTCGGAACCGTCCGCCAGGGTGATCGGCTGGTCGGCGAGGAACTCCTCGGCGTGGTCCGCGTAGTAGTCGTAGATGTCGGCGCAGAAGTCGACCTCGCCCTCGGCCTGGTCGATCGGCTTCGCCATCTCGCGCACGATCGTCGCGGCGAGGTCGGCGTGCCGCTCGCGGTACAGGTCGGCGACGCGGTGGAGCAGGGCGGCGCGGTCGGCGACGGTGCTGGTGCGCTCGCGGTGGGCGCGGTCCGCGACAGCGATCGCCGCCCGGAGCTCGTCGTCGCTGATGGTCGGGAACGTCTCGAGGGTCGTGCCCGTGGTGGGGTCGGTGACGGCGTACATGGCGTCCTCTCGTGGTGGGTCAGGCCTGGTCGGTCAGCTGCTTGTTCACGCCGGTGACCGGCTGGTTCTCGTCGAAGCCCTTCGGTGCAACCCGGAAGCCCTTCGTGATGACGAGCAGGTAGGCGAAGCCGATCGCCGCCCACACTCCTCCTGCGATCAGTGCATCGGCGTGGAGCTGCGACCAGAGCACCCCCGTCAGGACCATCGCGAGGCCCGGCAGCACGATGTACTTCCAGCGGTCGCCCGCCGTGTGACGACGGCCCTGCCGCACGGCGAAGTGCACGATGACCGTGGCGTTGACGAACGTGAACGCGACGAGGGCGCCGAAGTTGATGTAGGCGGCGACCGTGTCGAGCGAGAAGCTCATCGCGAGCAGGGTGACCGCGCCGACGAAGACCACGTTGAAGATCGGGGTGTGCGTCCGGGGGTGCACGTAGCCGAAGACGCGCTTCGGCAGGACGTTGTTCCGGCCCATCACCATGAGCATGCGGGCGACGCTCGCGTGCGACGCGAGCCCCGACGCCAGCGCGGCGACGAACCCGGCCGAGACGAGCACCGCCTGGAACACCGGACCGCCCACGAGCAGGCCGATCTGCGGCAGCGGGTCGTCGGTGAACTCGCCGAACGGGGCGTTCGTCGGGAACCGCAGCTGCGCGAAGTACGCGGAAACCAGGAAGATCGCGCCGCCGAGCAGCACCGTCAGCATGATCGCCTTCGGCATGATTCGGATCGACTTGGCCTCTTCGGTGTACATCGTCACCGCGTCGAAGCCGATGAACGAGAAGCAGACAACCGTCGCGCCGGTGAGCAGCGCCGACATCGTCACACCGTCGTGCACGAACGGTTCGGCGCTGACGATCGTGCCGGCACCCGCGCCGTGCGTGAGCTCGATCACGGTGAAGACCACGAACGCGATCATCGCCAGGATCGCGCCGACGAGCAGCACCATGTTGAGGTTCGACGTGCCACGCATCGACAGGCAGATCACCGTCGTCACGAACACCGTGTAGACGACGACCGTCACCCACGGGGGCAGTGCCGGGAACACCTGCTCCAGGTAGAGCCGGATGATGAGTGCGTTCACCATCGGCAGCAGCAGGTAGTCGAGCAGCGACGCCCACCCGACCATGAAGCCGAGGTTCGGGTGCATCGACTCCCGCACGTACGTGTACGCGGAGCCGGCGGCCGGGTAGACGCGGACCATCTTGCCGTAGCTGATCGCCGTCAGCGCCATGATGACCAGCGCGATCAGGTACGCGCTCGGCACGGCGCCGTCGGTCTGCCTGGAGACGATGCCGAAGGTGTCGAACACCACCGTCGGGGTCATGTAGCCGAGGCCCAGGCCGACGATCGCCCACAGCCCGAGGCTCCGCTTCAGGGAACCGCCGCGCGCAGGTGGTGCCGAGGCCGTCGGTGCGGGGACCGCGGTCGGTGATGCCATGTGACTTCCCTGCTCTTCGGGGCCGGGCAGCGTCGCCCGGGCCGGTTCGGAGCACCATACCGACGCTCCGGTGCCGTGCGGACCGGCCGCGGTGTACAGGCATCGGGGAGCCGCTGTACACCGCGGCGATGGCTCAGACCGCCGGCTGTTGCTGCGTGATGCAGTGCAGCCCGCCGCCGCGCGCGAAGACCTCGCGTGCGTCGATCGAACGCACCTGACGGCCCGGGTACACGTCGGCGAGGATGCCGCGGGCGCGGTCGTCGGCAACGGGGTCACCGAACGCGCAGGCGATCACGGCGCCGTTCACCACCACGTGGTTGACGTAGTTCCAGTCGACCGGGCCGTCGTCGTCGGTCAGGGTCGACGGTGCCGGTAGTTCGACGATCGTCGCGTCCGTGGCCTGCTCGAGTGCCCGACGGATCTGCGGCACCACCAGGTGGTCCGGGTGGCCGGCGTCGGGCTGCGCGTGCAGCAGGAGGGTGCTTGACGTCGTGGTGGCGTTGGTGGCGTTGGTGGCGTTGGTGCCGCTGGTGTCACTCGGGGCGCCCGCGAACGTCGCGACCATGTCGACGTGGCCCCGGGTGCCGAACCCGTCGTAGTCACGTGTCAGGCCGCGGGGCAGCCAGACCACGTCCGTCGCGCCGATCGTCCGGGCCAGCTCGAGTTCGACGCGCTCGCGGTCGGCGTACGGGTTCCGTCGCGGATCGAGCTGCACGGTCTTCGTCACCAGGACGGTGCCCGTGCCGTCGACGTGGATCGCCCCGCCCTCGTTCACGAGCAGCGACGGGATCCGCTCGGCACCGGCGGCGGCCGCGACCGTGGCAGCGACCTCTGCGTCACGGGTCCACGTCGACCACGGGTTCGCGCCCCAGCCGTTGAAGACCCAGTCGACTGCGCCGAGCGCGCCGGTCACGTCGTCGACGACGAACGTCGGCCCGATGTCGCGCATCCAGAAGTCGTCCAGGGGCGCTTCGAGCACGTCGACCTGCTCCGACAGCAGCCGGCGGGCGTCGCTGCGCGCCACCGGATCCACGACGATCGTGACGGGCTGGTGCTCGCTGATCGTGTTGGCGGTGGTCGCCCACGTCCGCCGCGCCGCCTCGGCGCTCGCCGCGTCGTCACCGAGCGTCAGGCCGGGGCGCGGGAACGCCATCCAGGTGCGTTCCTGCGGAGCCGTCTCGGGAGGCATCACCCACGTCATGCGCGTGCCTCCGGTCCGGCGTCGGTCGCCGCCACCCCGATGGCCGCGTCGATCGCGTCGCGTGCGCCGAACGCGTGGCGGTCCTCGTCGACGGGGGCGACGAGCCCCGCGTAGAGGTCCGGTCGACGGGTCACGTAGAAGGGGAACAGCCGGAGCCACTCCGTCCGGGCCTCGAGGTCGAGGTCCGCCACGAGCACCGCGTCGGCGTCACGCGGTGCCTCGGCGAGCACGCGGCCGAACGGGTCCGAGATGAACGACGACCCGTAGAAGGTGATGTCGCCCTCGTCGCCCCACCGGTTCGGCACGACCATGAACTGGCCCGCGGTGATGCCGTTCGCGACGATGACCTGCCGCCAGATCGGGGCGGTGTCGAAGTCCGGGAACGTCGGCTCGGAGCCGATCGCCGTCGGGTACACCAGGACCTCGCTGCCGGCGAGACCGTACGACCGCGCGACCTCGGGGAACCACTCGTCCCAGCAGGTCGGCAGGCCGAGGCGTACGCCGAGTCCGGCGGGCTCGTACACCGGGAAGGCATCGTCGTCCGTCCCCGGGCGGAAGTAGGTGTCCTCGTGGTAACCGGCGCTGATCGGGATGTGGGTCTTGCGGGTCCGGCCGACCAGGGTGCCGTCGGGGGCGACGAGGACGGCGGTGTTGTAACCCCGAGGGTCGTCGGGCTGGTCGTCGTCGGCAGGGCGCTCGTACAAGGAGGCGTGGACGAACACCTCGTGCTCGATCGCCTGTGCGCGGGCGAAGGCCACCGTCGGGCCGTCCTCGAGCGATTCGGCGAGGTCCTTCGGGGTGCCGGTCGCCGGGGTGTCGCCGGGGTAGCGGCGCAGGGTGAGCTCGGGGAGGAACACGGCGTTCGCGCCGGTGGCGGCAGCGGTGGCGATGCCGTCGGCGAGCTGTGCGCGGTGGGCAGCGGGGTCCTCGAGCCAGTGCGTCTGCACGAGGGCGACGCGGGTCGTGCGGCGTGGTCTGCCGGTGTCCTGGTGCAGCGGAGACGGTTGCGGGGGAGCGATGACGACGTCCATCCCGCCATTGTTGATCGCGTGGTCAACGAGCGCAAGGTCCACTTTCACCAGTCCCGTCGCGGGTCGTCCTTGGTCAGCTGCCGGAGCGAGCTCCTTGCCGCTGCAAGCGCCGGGAAGGTGGGATCGAGTTTGGCGAGCAGCGAGAGCATGCCGTTGAAGCGATGTCGGACATCGACCTGGAGGAGGTTGTCGTGGTGCGCGACGCGATCCGATCGGGAGACCGGGCGGACGAGCTTCACCCACGATCCGAACATCAGTTGCGCCACGACGTCGTCGTGGCTGGGTGGCGTACCGATCTCGGGTGGCTCGATGGTCGTTCCGCCGTCTCCTGAGCGGCTCGGTTGCGAGCGTCCACGAGCTGCCGCCGGAGCAGCGAGTACAGAGGGTCGACAGTGACGCCGGCCGAGGACCACTCCGGAACGCCTCCACTCTTGACGCTCCAGGCGGACAGTTCGATGTCGATCGCGTTCCGCACAGCTATCTCGACGAAGGCGATCTGTCCGTGCAGTGCACCGGCCAACTGCGCGGCCCAAAGGTACAGATTGACGGCACGGCACCGGTCGCCGTCCGCGGCGTCGATGTAGGTTGCGAGCCGCGCGGGGCTGACGAGACGCTCGAGGGCGTCCGGTTGACTGAGCTGCGCTGAGGTCATAGCGTTGTGTTCACGAGCGTCAGGCTTGGACTGACGTGCTTACCTCGAAAACCCCCCGCTCAGCGGGGGGTTTTCTGTTCGTCCGGTGGCAGATCCGGGGCTCGTCATCAGCATGCATCTCGCAACGCTAGGAGTCCGGCGGCGTTGTGGGAATCAACCTTGCGATGGCAATGATCGTTCACGAGTTGGGTGGGGTGATGAGCGAACCCATCGTCACGCCCCTCGGCTTCGCGCACGTGCGCCTCACGGTCACCGACATCCACCGCAGCAAGGCCTTCTACGAGCAGTTGTTCGGCATGCCGCCCGGCAGTGACTTCAGCGACCAGATCGACGACCCGACGATCCACGACGACCCGTGGCGGACCTACGGCGGGTGCTCGTTCACGTTCGGCGGGCAGACGCTCGGCCTGCGACCGGTCGCCCCCGCCGAGGACCGGTTCGATCCCGACCGAGTCGGCCTCGACCACGTGTCGTTCCGCGTCGAGTCCGTCGACGACCTGCACGCCGCCGTCGAGCGGCTGGACGCCGCCGGCATCGAACACGGCGACGTCACCGACCTGCCGCCGTTCGGCCTGGTGATCCTGTCCGTGCAGGACCCCGACGACGTCAACCTGGAGTTCGCGGCGCCGCGGCCCTGAGCCTCGGTGCGCCGGTGTCCGCTTGCCGCGTCCGTCACCCGGACCTCCAGGTGCCCCGGAAGCGGGGAGCGTTGCCTGATCGCGTCAGATCTCAGGAGGAGACAGCATGAGCAAGACCTGGTTCATCACCGGAGCGTCGAAGGGCTTCGGCCGCGAGTGGACGGAAGCGGCACTCGAGCGCGGGGACTCCGTCGCCGGGACCGCGCGCAACCTCGACGACGTGCACGACCTCGTCGACCAGTACCCGGACACGTTCCTCGCGCTGCAGCTCGACGTGACCGACCGTGCCGCGGACTTCGCGGCCGTGCAGCGTGCGGCGGAGCACTTCGGTTCGCTCGACGTCGTCGTCAACAACGCTGGCTACGGCCACTTCGGCATGGTCGAGGAGCTCACCGAGGACGAGGTGCGCGCGCAGCTCGAGACGAACCTGTTCGGTGCGCTCTGGGTCACCCAGGCGTCGCTGCCGATCATGCGCGAGCAGGGGTCCGGGCACGTCATCCAGGTGTCGAGCATCGGCGGGATCAGCGCGTTCCCGACGGTCGGGGCCTACCACGCGTCGAAGTGGGCGCTCGAGGGGATCTCGCAGTCACTGTCCCAGGAGGTCGCGGGCTTCGGCATCCACATCACCCTCGTCGAGCCCGGCGGGTTCTCGACGGACTGGTCCGGTCCGTCCTCGAAGCACAGCGAGGAGATCGCCGCCTACGCCGACGTGCGCGAGGCTGCCTCCAAGCGCCCGTCCGCCGCTGACCCGGGCAAGCCGGAGGCGACCCGATCGGCGATCCTGAAGGTCGTCGACGCGGACGAGCCGCCGCTGCGGGTGTTCTTCGGCAAGGCGCCGCTCGGCATCGCGGAGCGTGACTACGAGTCGCGGTTGACGACCTGGCGTGAGTGGCAGCCGGTGGCCGAGGAGGCACACGGCGCCTGACGAGCTCCGAGGTCAGGCGCGACCGACCGCCGAGCCGACCACGGCGAGCAGCCGGAGTCGCTCGGCGGTCTCGCTACCGGGCTCGGCGGTGTACACGAGCAGGTTCTGCGAGCTGTCGGGGTCCTGCAGCACCTGGCACTGCAGGGTGAGCAGCCCGACCTCGGGGTGGCGGTAGGTCTTCACGTCACGCGGACGGATGCCGACCTCGTGGCGTGCCCAGACCTCGCGGAACTCCTCGCTCGTCGCGAGCAGCCGTTCGGCCAGGTGGGCGGCCCGGGAGTCGGGACCGCGGCGTGCGATGACGGTGCGGAGACCCGAGGCGTACATCCGGGACAGGAAGGGGTGGTCCTCGACCGGGTGGACGCCCCGGGACGCCGGGTCGGCGAACCACCGGTACCCGATGCTCCGGTCGTCGCCCCGTCGGCCGCTGGCGTCGCCGGTGAGTTCGGCGGCGAGGGACGTCTGCTGCAGCGTCTCGCCCAGCTCGGTGACGATCTCGGCAGGACTGTCCGCGAGCCGGTCGAAGATGCGCATCATGCCGGGACTGACGTGGTCGCCGCCGGACGCCGCGGTGGGGGGCTCGTGCCCGGCGAGGCGGAAGAGGTGGTCGCGCTCCGCGATCGTGAGACGCAGGCCCTGCGCGATCGATGCGAGCATCTGGTCGGACGGCTGCGGTCCACGCTCCCGTTCCAGCCGCGCGTAGTAGTCGGCGGACATGTTGCTCAGCAGCGCCGCCTCCTCACGCCGTAGCCCGCCCGTGCGACGGCGCTGGCCCCGGGGCAGCCCGACGTCCTCCGGCTGCAGGGCCGTCCGACGGCTGCGGAGGAAGTCCGCGAGGGATGCTCGGTCGATCATGCGCCCATCCTCTCCCGGGGCGTTGACCGTAGCCACGGATCGTCAGGCCGTGGTTGCGTGTGCACGACGCGGCGACGATCGTCTCGGGTGCCGGATCGGGTGCTCACCACGACGGAAGAGGCGGACCATGGCACGGAACGAACGACTCACCCTCCCGGACCTCGGCGGACGCCGGGTCCTGGTGACCGGAGCGAGCGACGGCATCGGGCTCGAGATCGCTGCGCGCTTCGCCGGCGCCGGAGCGGAGGTGGTCGTGCCGGTGCGCAACCGTGACAAGGGCGCTGCTGCCGTTGCCCGGATCACCGCGCAGCACCCGGATGCCTCCGTCCTGCTCGAGGACCTGGACCTCTCCTCGCTGGAGTCCGTGTCGACGCTCGGGCAGCGGTTGCGGGCCGGGGGCACGCCGATCGACGTCTTCGTGGGGAACGCCGGCGTGATGAACCCGCCGGAGCGGCAGACGACCCGGGACGGCTTCGAGCTGCAGTTCGGCACGAACCACCTGGGGCACGTCGCACTCGTCGGCGCCCTGCTCCCTCTGCTCCGTGCCGCCGACGGTCGGGTCGTGATGCAGTCGAGCGTGGCGGCGCAGCGGGCTTCGATCCGGTGGGACGACCTGCAGTCCGAGCGGGACTACGACGTCGCGCGGGCGTACGGGCAGTCGAAGCTCGCGTGCGCGCTCTTCGCCCTCGAGCTCGGTCGGAGGAGCCGGGCCGGTGGGTGGGGGATCACGAGTGCGGTCAGCCACCCCGGCGTCGCACCCACGAGCCTGCTCGCCGCACGCCCGGAGATCGGACGCTCGGGCGACACCGTGGCCGTCCGGATGATCCGCTGGCTGTCGGCGCGCCGGCTCCTCGTCGGGACACCGGCCTCGGCGGCGGAGCCGGCCCTGCTCGCGGCGACCGACACGGACCTGGACGGAGGCTTCGTCGGTCCGACCGGACCCGGGCAGCTCGGCGGACCGGCCGGCCGTCGGAAGCCGTGGGCGCCGTTGCTCCGCGATGACGACGCCGCTCGCCTCTGGGACGTGTCGGAGTCGCTCGTCGGGAGTGCGGTCAGCTGATGATGTTCACCGCGCGGGAGATCACGAGCGCCAGCAGGATGAACCCGCCGAGTGCCTGGTAGGCCATGATCATCTTCGCGCGCACGGTCATCGGCATGGTGTCCGTCGGGCTGAACGCGACCATGTTCGTCATCGCGACGTAGAGGTAGTCGAGGTAGACCGGACGCCACGCGGCGGTCCTGGGGTCGGTCTCCTGCGGGAACTGGAAGTCTGCCTCGTCACTCGTCCACAGCTCCGGACGCCGACGGGCCACCGGCCCGCCCCGGTCGAGCTCCCAGTAGACGAGTCCGAACGCGATGATCGTGCTCACCCACACCTGCAGGGCGGTGAGCAGGACGGCACCGCCGTCGGCGTGGCCACCGAGGAGCACCTCGATCGTCCGGACCACGGTCAGCTGGTTCGCGACCGTGAGCAGGATCGCCAACGAGAAGGACACCCACCGCGACCAGGTCGTCTCGCGGGTCAGTCGTCGCGGGTTGAAGACGACGAGCGGGATCAGCAGCAGGACGCCGAGCACCGGGACCACCCACGACGGGAAGATCAGCACCTCGCTCGGCAGGAACAGGCTGAGCCCGAGGTTCACCAGGACGGCGATCGCCACCGGCGCGCGGTGCTCGTGCCGGGGTGTGGTCCGCGTCGTCGTCACGGCTCCGAGTGTGGCACTCGAACATCGTTCCGGGCCCGTGCGACCCGTGAGGGTCCGGTCAGTAGGACACCCGTGTCGCTCTCACCGGCACCTGGAACATCAGTAGGCTGGTGGCGGGCCGCGTCACCGCCGGAGCGTGGCCCGAGCAAGGATGAAGCCCACCGCTGGGACAACAGCGATGGGCTTCGATTTGCTCTCCGAGTGGAGAACGAGGGACAGAACGCGTCCCGAGCTTGAACTCGGAACCAGTGTAACTCGATCACCGTCGGGTCGCACGTCCCTCGGCCCCTGCTCTTCGTGTCCGCCGGCGCTGACACGGAAGGTGGTTCGGATGTCCTCCGACGACGAACCGCGTCGACGCCGTCAGGTGCCGTGGTTGGGGATCGCGACGTTGCTCGTGACCCTGGCCCGGTTCCTGCACGACGTGTGGCGCAAGGGCACACCGCGATGACGAACGCGATCACGCCTGGCAGCACGCTTCCCATGCGGTCGACGGTATTGACCGCCAAGGCGGACGGAGCCGATGTCAACCGCTCGGAGGACCCGGGATCGATCCGTCGTCGCACGGGGTCACGTCGCCCGGGGGACGATCCGCGGGCGCTCGGTGCGCAGGCTGGTGACATGTCCGAACGCAACCGTCCCACCGTCCGTCTCCTCGCCGCCGTTGTGGTCGCCGGCTCCGTCGCGGTGCTCGCTGCCGGGTGCAGCTTCGTCCAGCAGCAGACGGGCGATGCCTGGTCCGTGACCTACGAGGTCAGCGTCGACCAGTCGAGCGGGGCCGCGCTCACCGACGTGCGCGTCGAGGGCGCCGAGAAGCGCGGCGACGCCCCGGAGGTGCACCGGCTCGGTGCGCAGAAGACGAGTACCGCGACGACGAGCGACTCGGCATGGGAGCACGAGACGATCGTCCTCGCCGAGCAGCGTGCCTCGGTCCGGGCGACCCCGCCGCGGGGTGCGACGGCCACGTGCCGGATCCTGCTCGACGGCAAGCGCGAGATCGCCACCGAGACCGCGGCCGCTGGGCAGCCCGTGACGTGCTCGGTCGACACCCCGGCGTTCGACTGAGGTTCAGCGGGGGACGGGCGTCGCGAGCGAGAGCGGCTCGACCTCGGTGCCGAGCAAGCGCCCGGCCGCCCGCAGTCCGGACAGCAGCGCGCCGTGCACGGTCGCCGGGTCGTCGCCCCACGTGGCCTCGCCGGCGAGCTGCACCCGGCCGGACGGCGCACCGAGCCGGTCGTGGTCGTCCGGCGACGCCCCGACGTGCAGGTACGAGTAGGAGCCGCGGGCGAACGGGTCGTCGGCCCACCGGGTGATCCGGAACGCCTCGGGATCGGGGACCGAGGGGCCGAACATCCGCCGCAGGCCGCCGATGCCCTCGTCCACGATCATCGCGTCGGGCAGGGTCTCGAGGCGCCGGGCCCCGGTCCCGCCGACCAGGGCGGCCAGCACGGGCGCTCCGGTCACGCGGGACATGTCGTACCAGGAGTGCCAGTCGACACCGGCAGGTCCCTGCTGGCGGACCACCCACGAATCGCCCCAGAACCGTTCCGGGAACCGCAGGAACACCTTGTCGTAGACCCCCATCCCGAGCCGGCCCATCGCACCGGTGACCGTCTCGGACAGCGGCGGGTCGAAGGTCACGTCACCGGCCTGCAGCACTCCGAGCGGCACGGTCACGACGACGTCGTCCGCCGTGACCGTCGAACCGTCCGCCAGCCCGACCACGACGCCCGTCGTGGACTGCGTCACCGACCGCACCACCGCGGACAGCCGGACGTCGAGTCCGTCGGCCAGGGCTGCGGCGTACTGGGCGTAGCCACCGGGGAACACCACCTCGTCGCCGGGGACGTGTTCTTCTTCGAGGCCGCGGGCGTCGAGGGCGGTCACGGGTGCGCCGCAGAGGTCCTCGGAGCGGTGCGCCGTGTACTCGCGGACCCGAGCGGCCCGGTCGCCCTGCCACTGCAGGGACCGCAGCACGGTGTCGACGGCGGCCGCGTAGGTCGAGGGCGGCGGTGCGTGTGCGACGACGGCGTCCAGGGCGGCATCGACGGTGTGCAGGTCCGCGACGAACGACGACGCCTCGGCGTCCGACAGCGGTGCGCCCGAGGGGCCGTGCCACGCGATCGGCCGGCCGTCGAACTGGAAGCTCCCGACGGTGAACTCGACGGTCTCGATACCGAACCGGGGCGCCAGGGCCCAGAGCGGGTTGCCGTCGACGCCGTGGATCCACGAAGCGCCGAGGTCCACGGGCACGCCGAGCGCGGTGTCGGTCCAGGTGCGGCCGCCGATGCGGTCGCGGGCCTCGAGCACGACCACGCGCTGGCCGTCGAGCGTGAGCGCCCGGGCCGCGGCGAGCCCGGAGACGCCGGCCCCCACGACCACCACGTCGGCGTCCATCAGTGGCCCCCGGTCAGCGGCGCCATCAGGCGGGCGGCGAGGCTCGGCCGCCCGGTCAGGGCCTCTTCGCGGTCGGCCAGGTCGGTCGCCACGAGCCCGGCGTTCGCCCCGAGGAACCGCAGGGGCTCCGGCTCCCAGTCCGGCGACCGGTGGTTCACCCACGGCAGCGCGGTCAGCGGCGAGGACACACCCCGCACGAGGTCGGTGAGCGTCCGCCCGGCCAGGTTCGTCGTCGACAGTCCGTCGCCGACGTAGCCGCCGGCGGTCCCGACGTGCCCGTCCCAGGTCACGGACGCGCACCAGTCGCGCGGCACCCCGAGCGGGCCGCCCCACGTGTGGGTGATCGGTGCGTCGGCGACGGCGGGGAACAGCTCCACCAGGGACCGCCGCAGGTGCTCGAAGACCCGCGGCACCCGGTCGTAGCCGGGGGTGATCGCCGACCCCCAGTGGTAGCGGGCTCCACGCCCGCCGAACGCCAGTCGGTCGTCCGCCGTGCGCTGCCCGTACACGAGCAGGTGGCGGTAGTCGGAGAACGTCTGCCCGTGCTCGAGCCCGATGCGGTCCCACACCGCCGCGGGCAGCGGTGCCGTCGCGATCATGAGCGAGTACAGCGGCAGGATCCGCCGCTTCGTCTGCTCCAGTTGCGCGCCGTACCCCTCGACCGCGATCACCACGGCGCCGGCCGTCACGGTGCCACGCGACGTGACCACACGCCCGCGATCCCAGGACGAGGCGGGCGTGTGCTCCGCGATCCGGACGCCCCGGGCCTCCAGGGCGGCCGCCAGGCCACGCACCAGCGCGGCCGGCTGCACCCGCGCGCAGTCCGGGGTCCACGCGACCCCCGCCGATCCGGCGGCGTCGCCGGGTCGGGCCGCGCGCCACGTCATGTCGTCGCCCCACTCGGCCGACGCGGCGACCTCGTCGTGCGCCGCGCGGTCCTGCACGGCGGAGCGTGCGTACAGGACGGTGCCGCCCTTCACGTAGTCGCAGTCGACCCCGGCTTCGGACGCTGCACGTCCGACCTCGTCGACGGTGTCGCGCATCGCTGCGCGCAGCGCGAGTGCCGCGTCGCGGCCGTGCTCACGCGCGACGGACTCGGCGGACCGCGGGAACAGCGCCGAGCACCAGCCGCCGTTGCGTCCGGAGGCGCCGAACCCGGCGATCTCGCGTTCCAGGACGACGATCTGGAGGCCCGGGTCGGCCTGGTGCAGGTACAAGGCGGTCCAGAGACCCGTCAGTCCACCGCCGACGATCGCGACGTCCGCGGTCGTGTCGCCGTCGAGCGGCGGCCGGGGCGCCAGGTCGTCGCGTCCGGTGGACGCGAGCTGGTCGAGCCAGAACGAGACGCCCCGGTAGCCGCTCACGGTCAGATCTTCGACGAGGCCTCGGACAGGACGCTCCGCAGGATCGAGGTGATCTCGCGGAACTCCGGCTGCCCGATGGTCAGCGGCGGTGCGAGCTGCACGACCGGGTCGCCACGGTCGTCGGCTCGGCAGTACAGCCCCGCGTCGAACAGCGCCTTCGACAGGAACCCGCGCAGCAGCCGCTCGGACTCGTCGTCGTCGAAGGTCGTCTTGGTGGCCTTGTCCTTGACGAGCTCGATGCCGTAGAAGTAGCCGTCGCCGCGGACGTCCCCGACGATCGGCAGGTCCTTCAGGGTGTCGAGTTCGGCCTTGAACAGCGGAGCGTTCTGCCGCACGTTCGCGAGCAGGCCCTCTTCCTCGAAGATGTCGAGGTTCTCCATGGCGACGGCGGCCGACACCGGGTGACCGCCGAACGTGTAGCCGTGGTAGAAGGTCGTGTCGCCCTTGGAGAACGGCTCGAAGAGCCTGTCGCTGATGATCGTCGCCCCGATGGGGGAGTACCCCGAGGTCATCGCCTTCGCGCACGTGATCATGTCCGGCACGAAGTCGTAGGTGTCGCAGGCGAACATGGTGCCGATCCGGCCGAAGGCGCAGATGACCTCGTCCGACACGAGCAGCACGTCGTACTCGTCACAGATCTCGCGCACCCGCTGGAAGTAGCCGGGCGGCGGGGTGAAGCAGCCGCCGGAGTTCTGCACCGGCTCGAGGAACACCGCCGCGACGGTGTCGGGGCCCTCGAACTCGATCATCTCGCGGATGCGCTCGGCCGCCCAGAAGCCGAACTGCTCCTCGGTGCCACCCGGGAAGCCCATCTCCTCGGCGCGGTAGTAGTTCGTGTTCGGCACCCGGAAGCCACCGGGCGTCAGGGGCTCGAACATCTCCTTCATCGCCGGGATGCCGGTGATCGCCAGGGCGCCCTGCGGGGTGCCGTGGTAGGCGACTGCTCGGGAGATCACCTTGTGCTTCATCGGCTTGCCCTGGAGCTTCCAGTAGTACTTCGCGAGCTTGAAGGCGGTCTCCACCGCCTCGCCGCCGCCCGTCGAGTAGAAGACCTTGTTGAGGTCGCCGGGGGCGTGCTCGGCCAGGCGGTCGGCGAGCTCGATGGCGGCCGGGTGCGCGTAGGACCAGATCGGGAAGAAGCTCAGCGTCTCCGCCTGCTTCGCGGCCATCTCGGCCAGGCGCTTCCGTCCGTGCCCGGCGGCGACGACGAACAGGCCGGAGAGTCCGTCGATGTAGCCCTTGCCGTGGCTGTCGTAGACGTGGTGGCCCTCGCCCCGGACCATGATCGGCACGTCGGCACCGGCCTGGTTCGCTCCGTGCCGGGCGAAGTGCATCCACAGGTGGTCCCGGGACTTCCGCTGCAGGTCGGCGTCGTCGACCGGGGCGAACGGGTCGTAGGACCCGAGGCGGGTGGACTGGCCGGTGGCCTGGCCGCTGGTCGTTTCGGAGATGGTCATCGCGTTCCCCAGTCGTAGAGCTGTTTGCGGAGTTGCAGGTAGACGAAGGTCTCGGTGCCGGCGACGCCCGGGATGGCCCGGATCGTGCCGTTGAGCAGTTCGATCAGGTCGTCGTCGTCCTCGCAGACGACCTCGACCATCAGGTCGAAGCTGCCGGCGGTCATGACGAGGTAGTCGACCGCCGGCAGCTGTTCGAGGGCATCGGCGACTGTTCGGGTGTCGCCGCTGACCCGGATGCCGATCATCGCCTGGCGGTGGAAGCCCAGTTGCATCGGGTCGGTGACCGCGACGATCTGCATGACGCCGGTCTCGGTGAGCTTCTGGACGCGCTGCCGGACCGCCGCCTCGCTGAGACCGACGGCCTTGCCGATCTCGCCGTACGGACGGCGGCCGTCCGCCTGGAGTTGTTCGATGATCCGCTTCGAGGTGTCGTCGATCGGTCCCGGACGTCGTGGTGCTGCCGCCATGCCGGACAGCATGGCAGCGAGGTCCGGACCGCGCAAGGGATTCCGTTGTGAACACCGTGTTTCGCGACGATTTCCGTTGTTACGGTTCTCCACAACCTCCGAATCCGTCTTCCGCACCGCCGGAATCCGTGTCAGGATCACCGCCATGTTGGACACGACGGAACCGGTGACCACGACGCACGAGGTGCGCAACTTCGTCGGTGGCGCTGCTGTCGAGTCGAGCGCGGACACCCGGTTCGACCTGGTCGACCCCACCACCGAGCAGGTCTACGGCACGTCGCCCGTGTCCACCGCTGCCGACGTCGACGCCGCGTTCGCGAGCGCGAGCACCGCGTTCGCGACCTGGCGGCGCACGACCCCCGGCGAACGGCAGCTCGCACTGTTCCGGATTGCGGACGCCGTGGAGCAGCGGGCGGAGGAGTTCGCGGACCTCGAGTCGCTCGACACCGGCAAGCCCCGAGCCTCCCTGGTCGAGGACGAGATCCTGCTGTCCGTCGACCAGATCCGCTTCTTCGCCGGAGCCGCCCGCAACCTCGAGGGGCGCAGCGCCGGCGAGTACATGACCGACCACACCTCGTTCGTCCGGCGCGAGCCCATCGGTGTCGTGGCCCAGGTCACCCCGTGGAACTACCCGCTCAACATGGCGGTGTGGAAGTTCGCCCCGGCGCTCGCCGCGGGGAACACCACCGTGCTCAAGCCGAGCGACACCACTCCGCTCTCCACCCTGCTGCTCGCCGAGGTGGCCGCCGAGTTCCTGCCGCCGGGCGTGCTCAACGTCGTCGTCGGGGACCGCACCACCGGCGCCGCGATGATCGACCACCCCACCCCGCAGCTCGTGTCCATCACCGGCTCCGTCCGTGCCGGCACGGAGGTCGCCCGTGCCGCCGCCGGCGACCTCAAGCGCACCCACCTCGAGCTCGGCGGCAAGGCCCCCGTGATCGTGTTCGACGACGCCGACATCCCCGCCGCCGTCGCCGGCATCGTCGCCGCCGGGTTCTTCAACGCCGGACAGGACTGCACCGCGGCCACCCGGTTGCTCGTGCAGGACGGCATCCACGACGAGTTCGTGGCGGCGCTCGCAGAAGAAGCACGGCACAACGCGCGAACCGGGTCAGACGGTTACTACGGGCCCGTCAACAACGCGAACCAGCTCGCCCAGGTCCGGTCGTTCCTCGACACGCTCCCCGACCACGCCACGATCGAGCTCGGCGGCGGGCGGCAGGGCGACGTCGGCTACTTCCACCAGGCCACGATCGTGTCCGGCCTGCGCCAGGACGACCGCATCGTGCAGCAGGAGGTGTTCGGCCCGGTCCAGACCGTGCAGCGGTTCTCGACCGAACAGCAGGCGCTCACGTGGGCGAACGACGTCGAGTACGGGCTCGCGAGCTCGGTGTGGACGACCGACCACTCCCGGGCGATGCGCTTCGCCCGCGACCTGGACTCCGGGTGCGTGTGGATCAACACCCACATCCCGATCGTCGCCGAGATGCCGCACGGCGGCTTCAAGCACTCCGGCTACGGCAAGGACCTGTCCCAGTACGGGTTCGACGACTACACCCGCATCAAGCACGTCATGTCCTACATCGGCTGACCCCGATCCTTCCGAAGCAGCAGGAGGCACCATGGCAATGACCGGCACGTTCGCCGAATCCGGAGCCGATCTCCGGCTCGAGCAGATCACCAAGTCGTTCCCCGGGCACACCGCCGTCGACGCGCTGGACCTGACGGTGCCGGCCGGGTCCTTCTTCGCCCTGCTCGGCCCCTCGGGATGCGGCAAGACCACGACGCTGCGACTGGTCGCCGGGCTCGAGGAGCCCACGAGCGGCACGATCACGATCGGCGGCGAGGACGTCACCGACACGAAGCCGTACCAGCGGCCGGTCAACACGGTGTTCCAGAACTACGCGCTGTTCCCGCACATGAGCGTGCTCGACAACGTCGCGTTCGGCCTGAAGCGGCGACGGATCCCGGACCCGATGACGAAGGCACGCGAGGCCCTGCACCTGGTCGAGCTCGACGCCTCGGCCGACAAGCGCCCCGCCTCCCTGTCCGGCGGCATGCAGCAGCGCGTCGCCCTGGCCCGCGCGATCGTGAACCGGCCGGCACTCCTGCTGCTCGACGAGCCGCTCGGCGCGCTGGACCTGAAGCTCCGGCACCAGATGCAGCTCGAGCTCAAGACGATCCAGGCCGAGGTCGGGCTCACCTTCCTGCACGTCACCCACGACCAGGAAGAGGCGATGACGATGGCCGACACGGTCGCCGTCATGAACGGCGGCCGGATCGAGCAGATGGGC
>Ga0153924_1000884_pt1 | contig 17275 bp, 17 predicted proteins | sample TSNJ008MetaG_FD_104709 | JGI IMG/M metagenome (GOLD analysis project Ga0153924, IMG submission 104709) | Attine ant fungus gardens microbial communities from New Jersey, USA - TSNJ008 MetaG | ecosystem: Host-associated > Fungi > Mycelium > Unclassified | place: USA: New Jersey, Wharton State...
ACGCCGGCACAGGTGCCATATATGGGGAAGGGTGCGCGCGCTCTACGGCTGCAGCCGCGACATAGCGGTGATCGGTAATCAGCGCATCCCAGAGCTGATCGTATTGTGGTTGTGAAGCGGCATCGTTGCGCTCAAGGGCGGCAAGGTCGATCTGCATATCAGGCACGTCGTTTATCGTTGCGGCGGCGCGAAACAGCGTGTCGATGTCGGATGTGCTGAGCGTCGAGATCACCGGTCGGCGCTGAAAGGAGGCGAAGAATACAGCATACTCCTTTCGGGCTGCGTTCACTTTCGTCGAGTTCAACGGGTTGAAGTCAAGTTTGGAAAACGTATCATAGCGCTTGCTGATCTCCGACTCGCCACCATTATCGGATTCTGGGCTGCAAATCCAGCGCGTTCGGTGTGCGCATGCGCCGTTCGAATCGCAGTAGTACGTAGAGTCCGAGCCGTGAGCCCCCGATATGATTGCACGGTCCTCGGCGGTGAGGACCCGCGCTCCCACGGCAGAGGTGGAATCTTCGACGCCAAACAACTTGAGAATCGCGTAGACTTGGCTCACCGTCAATTCCGCCTGTAGATCGCTGGGGCTGAAAGTCTTAACCCCACGTTCGTTAAAGGCGAGGCTCCGAATGAACCGCGATCGCGCGTTCGGCGAGAGGCAATCGATGGGTGAGCCGGATTGTGAGGTCGCTCGCAGGTAATCGTTCAGCTCTGCTCGCGTGCGAATGATGTTCGATGGCGGAGAAACAGCCATGAGCGTAATGGCAAGTAAAGCGAGAAAGCCGGCCCGCACGAACGCCTGCGACATTCTATTTCAAGGTGAAACGATGTGCGCTCGGATTGTAGATTTCGGTCTGCACCATGGGTGCGCCGGCCTGCGTACCACCGGTGATTACGACGGTGCCGTTACCGTGCAAGACGGCGGTTTGACCTGAGCGCGCAACGTTCATCGGTGCAATGGACTCGAACACGTGGTGCTCGACGTCGTAGATCTCTGAGGCGGCGGTCGCGCCGGTTGGTGTCAAGCCGCCGGTGACCAACACGTTCCCGTCGCGCAGACGGGTTGCCGTTGGCAACCAAACGCCAACGGGCATCGAAACCAGACGACTAAAATGTCCGTGCGCGTCATAGAGCGCAGCCTGGTTGACGGCTGTGCCGTCGGCGCGTTTCCCGCCGACGATGAGCGACTCGCCGCAGGGAAGCGCGACGTTTGCAAAATCCTTGACCGGAGACGGTGCTAGCGCCATCGCCGCAGCCATTGTCGCACCGCACAGAGCGGCAATCGAAAACGTTGCACTGAGGGCGACCACGAGCCAGCGCCGCGGCGTTAGCGTTCCGCCTCGTGCGCTCAAGAGATTCTCCACGCGCGGTGCCGTGTGCGGCCCCGAACTGAAAGCGGAGAGAAGTGCCGGTGCAACCACGTCCGACGCGCCGACCGCCATCCTCCACAAGGTGGCAGCATACGTTGCACGCCGGCCCGTGCGCGTGACGACCGCCTCGTCACAGGCCATCTCACGGTCGATGCCGATTCGGCGCGAAATCGAATACGCGAACGGATTGAACCACAATGCGCTCATGCAGGCAGCTTGCAGAAGCGAGGTCAGATCGTCGAAGCGGCGCAAATGCTCGAGTTCGTGGAGCAGTACGTTTTCGATGTCCGTATCACTCTCCAGCTCCAGCAAGCCGCGCGGAACGATGATCGCAGGCCGGCGGTAGCCGATCGCTACCGGGACGGCAAAATGGTCCGATGCAAGAATCCTCACCGGGCCGCGAGCGGTCAATCGCGTTTCGACGAGATCGGACGCGCCGACGATCTGTCGCAGGCGCAGCATGCCGAGCGCAACGCGTGCTAATGATGCGACCGTGCCGGTCAGCCAGAGGAGAAGGCCCAACAGCGCGAGGTTAAAATGCTGGGGTGTCGCCGGTTGCGGCGCGGCGTGGATCGCGGGTCGCGGCGCGGTGATAGCGGAGATCCGTCGAGACGCCGTGCGCGGCGCGGCCGGCCTTACCGAAATCGTAGGAATCTGATGCAATCGGACGGAGCCGCTCGTGAAGAACGCCGGGCCGGCGCCGGCGAGCGAAATCAGTATCGCAAACCAGATCGCGAAGCGCGCTCCCGCGTTGCGCTTCAGGAAACCGGTGCGCAGCACCAGCCGAAACGACGCGAGCGTCGCGCCGCCAATAACAATGCTTGCCGCCAATGCGAGCGTTGTCAGTTCGGCGCCCGGATAGCCCATCATTCGTCGGTAGACTCTTCGACGAGCTTTTGGATTCGCTTGCGCTCGGCGCTCGAGATGTACTCGGCGTCCAGAAGCTTGACGACCAGCGCTTCCGCGGAACCGTCGAAAAACCGGCGCACGACGCTCTCGAGCGCCTTTCCGCGAGCGCCGTCCTCGGCGATCACGGCACGATAGATGAAGGTGCGTCCGTTGGCGCGATGCTTGACGTAGCCCTTGCGCTCGAGCACGCCGAGCGTCGTCATGACCGTATTACGGGCGAGCGGCGGGTCTGCGATCGCACCGACGATATCCATGTTCGTCGATTCACCGCGCGACCACAACACGCGCATGATGCGCAACTCCGCATCGGTCAGTGTCGTGCTCGGCTTGCGTCCCATTTGATTCCGATTATACTAATACTACAAATATAGTCAAGAGCTTCGATTAACCCGAATTGTGACTCGCTTCGCAGATCGCCGCCAATCCGAGCAACGCCGTAAGCGACGTAACTTTAGCTGCGCGGCTCCTCGAGCTTGCGGCGGATCGCGGCTGCGGTCGTTCCGGGGTTCGGCCAATCGGCTTCGCGTAGCAGCAGGTCGAGCGCACGCGAGGCATCCGCATGGACGGATTCGACGTTGATGCTGCGAAGTTCGCAATCTTGGCGGCCCGCAGGCACGATCCGTGCCGCGCCGAGATCGACGTCGATTCCCGTCTTTTCCATCAAATTGTCCTGGAGTTGTTGGCGGTAGAGCGGGGATGCGCCGATCACGTCGGAATCGATCGTCTCGTCTACGTAGGGCAACGACGTGCACGCTGTTACCAGCCAGAAGGCGACGAACGAGCGATACAGCGCCTGTAGCGTAGCCGAAACAACGAACCCGTCGCATTCGCCATAGGTTTTTTCGAACGCGTTCTGGCGTAGGCTCGAAAGCCGCAGCTCGAGCGTCGAGAGCGCCGTCGCAACGCGCGCATCGCGCTGGTGCTGGACGAGAATGGCAAGCGGCGCCGCAAGGAAGTAGCGATTCCCGCTTTCGGCCAAACGGTATGCCGAGATCCACTGTGCGAGCGGGTCGCGTAATACGCCCAGGTGCAGAGCCTGCGGGAAGTGGCTTCGCATCCATGCGACGCGCCCGAGGGATCGGCAAAACTTGAGCACCGGAATCTTCCCGGACCCGTGGGCCAGGAGTAGAAGACGGCTCAAGTAGGCGAACAATTTGTGCGCGGGTTCGTTCGGTGCGGAGAAAAACCGATCGAACGCGAATGACCGATCGTAACCGGCCACGCCGCGCCTGCCGCGCCCGAGCAGCGGAGCGAATTCTTCGAAATACGGCCGGCTGAGCGAATGTCGTGAGTTCCACGAGTCAACGCTGATTTGCGGCAGACTCTCGAGCGTGACGCCGCCCAGCGCTTCATGCAGCGGCTCGTAGAACGCCATCACTTGCGCATGCGTGCGAAATTCGTTCCAAACCCAGGTGCCGGCGCTACGCCAACCGCTATGAATAAATACGGCTTCGTAGGAGGCCTGTTTCCCGGTGACGGGGGCCGTAAGGTCCGAATACGCGAGTGACAAGAGGCCGTAATCCTCAGCTTAGAAGGTAGAAAAACAGCGCTAGACTGCTTTCCCGGCTACGTACTTTATTCATAGGTTACCAAAAGGGCTGAGATGGCGCTGAGAGGTCCCGGTTAAAAAGCACACACCCCGCGGCCGAACCCATTAGAGATGGCCTTGAATGCGATCTCGAACTCTGTTTCATGGGCGATCGCCCAGTACCGCCAGGTGATCAACGCGGTGAGCTCGCGCACGGGGCTTGGCCCGGTGCGCATTCCCAGCGACCCGCCCGACGTGGTCCGCTACTTTCGCGCGATCGGAATCGGCCGCACCATCGACGTCTACGCATAGTCGGCCGCGCTGGTCGCGTCGCTTCCACGGGCGCTCGCAACCGCGTTGAAAAGCGGCGTTGCGGCAACCGAAACGATCAGGTTGAGAATCAGGGCGTAGAAGGGCCCATACCCCACGAGCGTTCCGCCGAAGATATGCAGCGGGAAGTTCGCCGTATAGTTGGTCTGAATTGCCATGTACGTTCCCGCGGCGATCCCTGCCGCCCATCCCACAAGCAACGCCCTGGGGTTCAGCCACCGCGTGTAAAGTCCGATCACGAACGCCGGAAACGTCTGAAGGATCCAAGCGCCGCCGAGAAATTGAAACCCGATCGCGTACTGCGGCTGGATCGTAATGACGAATAGCAGAGCAACGGCCACGATCACAAGCGTGATGATCTTCGCCGTCGCCGTTTCGATCGCGTCGCGCTTGGCGGAAAATTGACGGAAGATGTTGCTCGCGAAGAGGTTCGCTCCTCCGATCGCCATGATTGCCGCCGGTACGAGCGCGCCGATTACGATCGCGGCGTACGCGACGCCGGCGAACCAATCCGGGAAGATCTGCGCGAAGAGCGCCGGAACGACGAGTTGCGGATTTTTCACATGTATTCCGGCTGCCAATCCCGCGTATCCGAGCAACGCGAGAAAGCCGAGCAGCAGCGAGTATATCGGCAGCAGCGCCATGTTGCGTTGCACCACCGCTCGGCTCTTGGCTGAAAGCATCGATGTGATCGAGTGCGGATAGATGAAGAGGGCGAGCGCCGATCCAAATGCGAGCGAGCCGTACGCAAAATATCCAGCCGGCGGCAGCAGAAGCGTGGCCGGCTTCGGTTTTGCCGCGAGCGCCTTGCCTGCGGCATCGAAGATCCCCGCCCATCCGCCGAACATGTGCGTGACCGCGACGATCGCGCAAACGATCGTCAGATAGATGAGTGAATCCTTGATGAACGCGATCAGCGCCGGGGCGCGCAGGCCGCTCGTATACGTGTATGCGGCAAGAAGGATGAACGAGATCGCCAGAGCGAACGCGCCGCCGCCGGCGGCAAAAATGCCACCAAGTTGCAAGAACACCGACTTCATGCCAACCAGTTGCAGCGCAATGTATGGGAGAATCGCAACCACGCCCGTGATTGCAACGACCACCTCGAGCGAACGATCGCCAAAGCGGTCTCGCACGAAATCGGCCGCGGTGACGTATCCGCGGTTGCGGGCGACGCTCCAGAATCGCGTCAGCACGAGAATTCCGAATGGATAGGCGACGATCGTGTAGGGCAAGGCAAAGAAGGCGCCGGGGCCGGCGGCATATGCTAGGGCCGGTACGGCGATAAACGTGTACGCAGTATAGAGGTCGCCGCCGATGAGAAACCAGGAAATAATCGTGCCGAAATTGCGACCGCCCAGCGCCCATTCGTCCATGGTTGCAAGCGATCCGCTAGCGCGCCAGCGCGCAGCGGCGAAGCCGAGCACCGTAACGCCGAGCACGAGCAGGATCAGGATCACTGAGCTAGCGTGCATTCGTCTCGCCTCCATGCACGATGGCGATGTAGATGGTTAGGACGACGCCCGAACCGATCGTCCAGACGAGTTGATACCAATAGAAGAAGGGCATGCCGAACAGATGCGGCTCCAACCGGTTGTACATACCGGGAAAGAGCGTCGCAACGAACGGAATGAGTAGGAGAATATTCGCCCAAGCGTTTCGTTTCATATCACCAAAGTTGGGCGCGCGCGTTCGGCCGTCCCCTCGAAACGCACCGAACGGACGCTTGGCTGACGAGCGGTTCTCGCTTAAGCGGCCTTTCAAGAAATCTCGTTAGACTGTACGGAACGATGCAGCGCGAACGTCGAGGCGATTTCGATAACGTTCGGGGCGCGGTGTTATGGCAATCGGGCCACCTCGACGGGGCCATCGACGCCTTCCGCACAGCCCTCGAACGGGATCCCGGTCATGCCGAAGCCGCGCGCAACCTCGGGAATGCTTTACGCGAGGCTGGCCGCCTCGACGAAGCGATTTCGCATTTCCGGCTGGCGATCGATATCGACCCGCGCGATGGGCGCGCTCACCGGTACCTGGTCGAGACGCGCCTGGACTACGATCCCGTTCATGCGCACAACATGGAGGTAACTCTGTCGGATCCGAACGTCGATCGAATCAATAGGATCGAGCTGCACTTTGCGCTCGCGACGGCGTACGATCGGGGCGGTTTGTGGGAGCAGTCGTTTGCGCACCTGCATCGTGCCAACCGCCTCAAGCGTGAAACGCTTACGTATCGCGAGTCCGACGAGCGGACGCTGCTCGAGCTGTTGCGTCAGACGTTCAATCGCGACGTCGTGCGAGCGATGCGCGGATGCGGGAATCCTAGTCCGTTGCCCATCTTCATCGTCGGTATGCCGCGCTCGGGCACGACTCTGGTCGAACAACTGCTCGCAGCGCATCCCGATGTCCATGCGGCCGGCGAGCTCACTGCGTTCGAGAACGCCTTCGCCGAATTTCGCGCGCCCACCGCCGATGCGCGCAACCCGAGTGCGTTTGCACGCGAACTTGCGAGCGAACTGCGGGAGTTGGGGACCCGTTACGTCGAGGGTATCGGGACACTCGCTCGGACGAGCGCGCTGCGCGTTACCGACAAGATGCCCTCGAACTACCGATTTGCGATTCCGATCCATCTTGCGCTGCCGCGCGCCAAGATCGTTCACGTACGACGCGATCCGCTCGATGCGTGCTTGTCGTGCTATTCTACGAACTTTCTCGATGGCCAGTTGTACTCGTACGATCTCACCGAGCTTGGCCGCTACTACTGCCTCTACGACAAACACATGCGTTACGTTCGAGACCTGTTGCCGCCGGACGTGCTGCTCGATGTCGACTACGAGGATCTCGTGGACGATTTCACGACGCACGCGCGCCGCATCGTCGAGCATTGCGCGCTGCCGTGGGATGCGGCATGCATCGAATTCTGGCGCGCGGAGCGCCCGGTTCGCACGGCCAGCGTCGTGCAGGTACGGCGTCCGCTGTTTACCTCGTCGGTCGGCCGCGCGCAAGTTCACCTGGCCCGGCTGGCGCCGCTTGTTGCTGCGCTGAGCACGAACGGGGCGTAGGTGGAGCCCACGGCGCAATCGCTGGCGCTTGCGGTCGAGCAGCTGCACCGCGCGGGTCGTTCCGACGATGCGTTTGCGCTTGCGCTCGAGGCCGCGCAACGCTTTCCACAGAGTTCGCTCGCGCAGACAAATCTTGGCTATTTTTATCTACAGCGCGGCGAGCCGGCGCCCGCGTTGGAGGCGTACGAGTCGGCCCTGCGTGCAAATCCGGATAATGCCGAAGCGCGGCGCGGGCTCGCCGTTGCGAAGATGCAATGCGGTATCGCGGCACAGGGCGACTCGATCACGGTCGTGCCGTTTCGCGGCTCGGGCGCCGCGATCGACGTGCTCGTTCCGATCACGCTCGGCAGCGGGAACGTCGTCACGGATAATCTTTTCGACGATCGTGTCTTTCGCGTGACCAAGCTCGCCGTCGAGCTCCATCCGCGTGACGCCGGCTTACCCGCGCACGACGTCGCGTTCAATGCGATAGGAGACGCCGACAGTTCTGCGGAGGCACTCGAGATTGCGCGCGGCTTGCTAGCGACCTCGAAGCGGCGCGTGCTCAACGATCCGGTACGAGTCGCGCGAACGGGACGAGCCGGACAAGCGCAGCGCCTGCGCAGCGTCGAGGCCGTCGTCGTGCCGAACATCGAGCGCGTCCAACGGTCGCGAGCTGCAGGGCTCGCGTTGCCCGTATTGCTGCGTTCACCGGGCTATCATGCGGGCGAACACTTCGCGCTGGTGTCTGATGCGGATCAGCTTGAGCCGGCGGTGCGCGCACTGCCTGGTGAAACGCTCTTTGCGATCGAGTTTGTCGATACACGCGACCAGCTGGGAGTTTTTGCAAAGTATCGCGTCATGGTCGTCGACGGTGCACTTTATCCCCTGCACCTTGCGCTTTCGCGAGAGTGGAAAGTGCACTACTTCAGCGCCGAGATGGCGACGCAGGAGCAATATCGGCAGCGCGAAGCTCGCTTCTTGAGCGAACCACGAAAGACGCTCGGAGAGCGAGCCTGGTCGGCGTTGCGGCGCATCGTGGATGCGCTCGACTTGGATTACGCCGGAATCGATTTCGCGCTCGACGCGGAAGGGAGAGTCGTCTTGTTCGAAACGAACGCGACGATGGCCGTACGTTATCCGCCCGGCGAAGAGATGTGGTCGTATCGCCGCGGCGCGGTCGATGCCGTGCTCGATGCAGTGCGCGCTATGCTGGTGCGCTACTCGTCGACCTGAACGGTAGAGCCGTCGTCGTCGAAGAGGAAGCGCGTTTCGTACGTTTTGACTTCGCCGGTAACGTCGTCGGGCGTACGTGAATGGATCGTCAGACGGTGCAACATGCGGCTACCACGCTTCACGACGCCGCCGTACGCATATTGCACGAGCGGCGTCTTGTCATCCAGGGGAGCGAGGCGCCCGCGCTGCACTAGCTGAGCGAGCATGGCGTCTTGAAGCCGTTTCGGGATCAGGCGCGCAACGTCGTCGGCTTTGAGCCGAACCACTTCGAGTTCTTTCTGAGCTTTGTTTTCGACAATGACGGCGTCGTTGTTGCAGAATCGGACGACGGCATCCCAGTCATCCGCGCTGATGCCGGTGAACGTCAGGCCGTAACGCCACGCAGGTTTGCCTTGGGCCGTACCCGGCTGTTGCCACACGCGCTTGGCACGAATGACGACGTTGCGTCCGTCGAGCTGCACGCGGAAATTCGCCTCTTCGGGTAGTGCCGACGGTGATACCACGCCCATGCCGCTGCCGGAGATGTCCAGGCAGGCGCAGTTGGTCCATTGCGAGCCGATCGCGACCCAGGCAGGGAACGGCCCGGCGCGCCGTGGGTATTTGCGACGGTTTCCAGAGGATCCGGTAAAGAGCGTGATAAGGTCGTTCAGCATAATATCCGTTCGTATTTAATACATCGACGCAAGCTGGCTGAAGTTGCGCAGCGCTCGCGGAACTTCAGTCCCAATGACGACTCGTAGCTACGAAATCGCCGGGTGCGAACTCGATGTCCTGCTGCTTCCGGCAGCAAACGCGGGCGGCCCGACGCTGGTCCTGCTGCATGAAGGTCTGGGCTCGATCGGCCTGTGGCGCAATCTTCCGCAGCGCCTCCACGCGCGGTCGGGATACGAGGTTTTAGTCTACTCGCGCCGCGGAAACGGATTTTCCGGCGTCCTCGATGGGCCGCGTGCACCGCGATACATGCACGACGAAGGGCTCGATGTGCTGCCGGCGCTGCTCGGGCGTGTTGGCGTCGAGCATCCGTTCTTGATCGGACACAGCGACGGCGCGTCGATCGCCTTGATCTATGCCGGCGCGTTTCCCGAACGGACGGCGGGGCTGGTAGTGCTGGCGCCCCACGTCTTCGTCGAAGAGATTAGCGTGCGCAGTATCGCCTCGATCGGCGTGGAGTATCGTGAAGGCGGATTGCGCGAGCGTCTCGCGCCTCACCATCGTGACGTCGACCGCACGTTTTTCGGCTGGCACGACGTGTGGCTCTCGCCGGCGTTTGCGCAGTGGAACATCGAATCGTTTCTGCCGAACATCACCGCTCCGCTCGTGCAGATTCAGGGACGCGACGATCGGTACGGTACTACCGCGCAGCTCGACGCAATCGAGCGCGGCGTGCATGGCGTTTGCGATCGCATCCTGCTCGACTGCTGCGGGCATTCTCCGCACGGCGATCGCCCGGCAGCAGTCGAGTCGGCGATCCTCGCTGCGGCGTTGTCGCACTGGGCGTAAGGGCACATCGGGCGGGGCCGACCGACGGATTCTTCGCGCTCGACTGGCTAAGGCGACGGAGTCGGCGCCGGCGCCGCGCCGTTTAGCGGTACGAAGTGCAACTCGCCTGCAGCGTAGTCGATCGTGACGTCAAAGCGCGACATAAGGCCTTCGCCGAGGTGACCGCGCGCCGTCCCTTGCAGCGTCTGTGTCGCGCCGATGACGGCTGAATCGACGGCCAGATCTCCGATCTGCACTTGCGGAATCGTGCCGAGCAGCTCCACGCTTCCACCACCCACACCTTGCACTTCACGCTCGCTGGTTGCCGAAAACAGATCGCGATGCGCCTGATAAAAATCATATGCCAAGTTGATGCTGGATTCGTCTCCGGTGTCGAACGCGAGCCGCGTGGGCAGAGCGCCCAAGCGAACGTCGACGACCGGCACGAAATTATCGAAGGCGAGCGGAACGGTGACGCCGTCTTGTGGATCGGGCGCACCGAAAACGACACGATGCGCCCCCGTTTCCAAGCGGATCGTCGTCGCGGCAAAAACGTCGGCGCCGAGCACCACCTGATATCCAAAGTGGTCGATGTCGTGCAGTACCACGTAGTTGGCGGGCGGCAGGGTCATGCCGCCGACGTCTAGCGCACCGGCGCGCACCACTTCGGTTGCGTAATTTCCCAAACCCCTCACCTGAAACGATCCGACGACCGGAGCCTCCAGCCTTTCAGCAAGTGCGAGGCTTATGGAGAGGCCTGAGTTGCCGCTGTCGAGCAGACATTTGGCCGCGATGCCTGCGATCGTACAATCAAAAACCGGAATCGTTTGCGTGGGATCGGTCTGGATCGTCACCGGACGCGACGAAAACGTGGGTAGCGGTCCGTGCGGCGGAACGAACGGCGTCGAGAGGCTCTCGCGTTTATCGTATCGCTCGAGCGGATTGCCGTTGCGCAGCACGTATAGCGGCAGGTAGAAACCGCCGTCGACTGCAGCGTACTTGCGGTACTCGAACGTCTGGTCGCCGTTGATGTCGCGCATGTAGCGTACCGTTGCCGTCTTCGGGTCGACGAATACCAGCATTGGAACGGCGTCCTTGTTCGCGACGAGGATCGTGCGGTAACGCACGCCGTCGATGTCGGTGACGCCATCGTCGTAAATCGTTCCGCCGCGTTCGACGAAATCAGGCGCCAAGAACGAGAGCGATGCGATGGTCCGCTCCGCGCGCAAGTACGAATCGGCTCCGTCTGGGTCTGGAAGCGTCGTGCCGTTGATATTGATCGAGTAGAGACGCTCGCCGTCGAAGTAGGTTCCGTCGCACAGAGCGCCGGCGCAATGATAACTGGCGAAACGTAATCCTTGCGTCTCGCTGCGCAGGTCGACGGTCACGCCGTTCTGCATCACGTGCGAAACCGACGTGAGATGCGCAGCCCACACGGGTCCACTGCGCTCGCGCATGCGAGCGAGCAAACTCGAGAGTGAATCGCGCTGCGCCGGCGCCGCGCCGAGCGTGAGCAGTCCGGCTGCGAAGAGCAAAGCAAGCCGCTTGGCGAAGGGCATGTAGTGTATTTCGATTTGCTCGATTCGTATCTTCTCACCGGGTCGCCGCGTAAGCGCGAGGTTATCGAAACACTGCTCGCGAGCCCCAGCCCGACGCCCGCGGCGGCTGCTTTCTACGAGGGGATGCGAATACTGGGAGCCCGGACTCCGGACTTGACCTTGGTTGCTTTGCGTCTGGTCCTGGCCGGAAAACGCGCCGAGGATGCCAGCGTGGTAGAGCTTCGGAGCTATGCCCAGCGAGCTCGCGCCGGCGGTGACGGCGCGCAGGAGGCGCGCGAGGCGTATGCGCGGATGCTCGCCGGTAGGGAATAACAAGATACGGAACGGAAACCCGACCGGTCCACGTTACGCTGATGATGAGGAGAGCCGCGTTGATCGTTGCCTTCGCCGGCCTAAGCTTCGCCGTGCCGGCTTGGCCTGCGTGCGCGCAGACGCCGCCTTCCCCGACGCCCAACGTCTACCGTTCCCTCGAGTCGGGGCGTCCGGTCCACGACGCGGGAGAAATTCGCGGACGCATACAGTCCATCGATTATCCCGGAGGAACGTTGGTGGTGCATGGATCGATGGGTAATCGCGTGATCGCGGTCGTTCCGAGCACGACGATCTATCGCCACGGCGAATATTCAACGCTCTCCGATTTGCGCCGCGGTCAGCAGGTCGATATTTCGGTCTATGAGGTTGGCGGACGGCTTGTCGCACAAACAATCCGGATCTAGTCCTCTGGCGCAAACCAACGAATTACTCGAACTTGCCGCCGGCGTTATCGTCACCGGCTTTCGCGGCGGCTTGAATGCCGGCGTCGAGCGCGCTTTGCACCGGTTGCCGTATGCCGGCTACATTCTTTTCGCCGAAAACGTGGACGGTATCGCGAGCGCCCGTGAATTGACGGACGCGCTGCGAGCCGGCGTCGAACCCGCGCCGATCGTGTCGATCGATCAGGAGGGCGGACGCATCACGCGGCTGCGAGCGGGTGTCGAGAACATTCCATCGATGATGGCGCTCGGAGCCGCCGCCGACGAGGAACTTGCGGTAAGCGCCGGCGAGCAAATTGCACACGACTTGCGGCGTGCCGGTTGTACGCTCGATTTCGCTCCGGTTCTCGATTTGGCGCTCGATGCTCGCAACACCGTCATCGGGACGCGCGCCGTTGGAACCTCGCCGGCTTTGGTGACGCGGATCGCCGGTGCGTTCGCGCGCGGGCTGGAGCGCGGCGGCATTACGCCGACATTCAAGCACTTTCCCGGACACGGCGCGACGGCGTTTGACACGCATCTGGGCGCAGCGCGCCTGGATTCCGACGAGCGGACAGTGCGCGAACGCGACATGGTTCCGTTCCGCGAATGCGCGCGCGACGACGTTCCGATCATGGCTGCGCACGTGGCCGTCCCCGCACTCGACGGCGACCGGCCCGCGACGCTCTCGCGCGTCATGCTGACCGGCATCCTGCGCGAGCAATGGCACTACGGCGGTTTGATTTTCACCGATTGCATGCAGATGGATGCGATTGCAGCGAGCGTAGGCACGGTGCAAGGCGTGACCGAAGCGATTGCTGCCGGTGCGGATTGCGCGCTCATCAGCCACGATCCCGATCTCGCGTTCGAGGCAGCAACGCGTCTCGCGGAGGCGGTCGAAGCGGGACGCGTGCCGATCGCACGATTGCGCGAGGCGCACGCAAGAGTCATGATCTTACGCCGGCGTGCGACTGCGCCGCTCGCCCGCAACGCACCGGCGCCGCATCCGGACATCGGCGTGCGAATCGCGCGCGCAGCCGTTACGCTCGTGCGCGGCGAAGCCCGAGCCGCTGCCGCCTCGGGGATCGCAATCGTATTTGGCGAGGCGTCGCTGGCCGCTCAGGCGCCGGCGCTGCTCGAGCACCGCGTCGGTCTGGATCCTACGCAATCCGCGCGCGAAGAATTGCTCGAAAGCCTTCGCGCCGCCCAGCGGCGCCCGATCGTTCTGACGTATCGCGCGCACCTCCACCCGCTGCAACGGCAAGCAATCGATGCGATTGTGGAGCGCTCTCCCGATGCGCTCGTTGTCTCTACCGGCGAGCCGTACGATCTCCCACTCTTTGCGCGTGCTCGGCACGTAGCGGCGTGCTACGGAAACGACGACGTGACACTGGCCGGTCTCGCTGACGTAGTCTTTGCGGGCGTACCGGGCGAAGGTACGCTCCCCGTTGCCATCGACTGAAGCGCGCATCGACGACGTGCTGCGTGCGGCACTGGGGCGGCGGTTTACCGGCGCAGTCGCGCGCGTGGAGCGCGGCGGGGAATTGATCTACGAGCGCGCGTTCGGGGTGACGCGAATGGACGAGGAGCGAGCGCCCGTCTACGTCGATACCCGCTTCGATCTTGCGTCGCTGACGAAACTGTTCGTTTCTACGCTCGCGCTACGTTTGGTTGCCGATGGGCGACTCGAACTGCACGAGCCCCTCACTGCCTGGGTTCCGCGGTGGACGCAGGGCGAACGCGCGCGCATTACGGCGGCAATGTTACTGGCGCACACGTCCGGGATGCATTCAGGCGCGGATTACCGCGAGTTGCTCGATTGTGACGTCGCTGCGTTCGCACTCGAGCGTCCACTCGCCGCCGAGCCCGGAACGCGGGTCGTCTATAGCGACCTGGGGATGATTGCGCTCGGTGTCATCCTGGAGCGGATCGAATCGCGTTCGCTGGCGGCGCAGATCGGCGACTTCGGACGCGCGAGCTTAGGGTTCAATCCGGACACGCGCGAACGCTGGGCGATTCCGGCGACCGAGGATGACGGATGGCGCGGACGCGTACAAGGATACGTTCACGACGAAAAGGCGTATTTGCTCAACGGAATCGCGGGGCACGCGGGATTGTTCGGAACGGCGGCCGATGTGGCGTCCTTGACCGAAGTGTATTTGGCGGCGCATCGCGGCCGTCGCCAGAGCGTGCTCGCAAGCGACCTTGCGAGGTCGGCAACTGCTTGCTGCGCCGACGATCCGGTTCTGCGCCGGGGCCTCGGCTGGGCGCTCAAGACGACCGACCAGAACTCGTGCGGAACGCGATTCGGCCCGAGCAGTTTCGGCCATACCGGATTTACCGGGACCTGTGTTTGGGCCGATCCCGAACGCGACCTCCAAGCCGTCCTTCTGACCAACTCCGTCTATTTCGGTCGCGACGATTCCCGCCCGCTCCGAGCGGCGTTTTACGACGCGGTCATCGAAGCGTTCTCTTCATGAGCACGGAGTGTGGCGAGCGGTGATTGCGATCGGGCTGATGAGCGGCACGTCGCTGGACGGCGTCGACGCAGCGCTCGTGCGCATCGAGCCCCGCGGACCTGGGTACTCGGTCGATTTAATGAACTTCGTCACTACGCCGTTTGAGGTGGATCTGGAACGCGATCTGCGCGGCGTGCTTCCGCCAAACGCCGGCACCGCGGCCGACGTCGCGCACTTGCATCGGCGCCTCGGCACGGCATTTGCTCGTGCCGCGCATGCAGCATGCGGCGCGTTGCGCGTAGACTTCATCGCCTCTCATGGCCAAACGATCTTTCACGACGGTGCGGCGCACGCGACCATGCAGATCGGCGATCCGTTCGTTATCCGGGAAACGCTGCGGGCGACGGTTTGTTACGATTTTCGCAGCGCCGATTGCGCTGCCGGCGGGACCGGAGCACCTCTGGTTCCTTACGTCGACGTTGTCTTGCTCGCCGACGCCGCCGAAGACCGGGTCGCCCTGAACATTGGCGGAATCGCAAATATGACCGCGCTTCCGCGAAACTGCACGCCGAACGACGTGCTGGCGTTCGATTCGGGTCCCGGAGTCATGCTGATCGACGCGTTCGTGCGGATGCGCAGCGACGGGCAGTCAACCTTCGATCGAGACGGAATCCTGGCAAGTGCGGGTAAGGTTGACGAGAGTGCGCTGGGAGCGATGCTTGCCGATCCGTACTTCGCGCTCTCGGCTCCAAAATCAACCGGTCGCGAACGCTTCGGCGCGCAGTTTCTGGATGCGCACCGTGAGGTTCTCGAGCGGCTTTCAACTGCGGATGGCTGTGCAACGCTGACCGAACTGACCGCAATTTCCATTGCGAACGCGATCGAAACCATGGAATCCTCGCATGCGCGCGTCTTGTGCAGCGGTGGCGGGGCGGAAAATAGGGCGCTGATGCGGCGGTTGGCGGCACGGCTTCCGGGTGCGCGTGTAGAACGGGTTGAAGCAGTCGGATTGCGTGGTGCCGCGAAGGAGGCGATGGCGTTCGCCGTGCTCGGATACGAAACGCTGCGCGAGCGCGCTGCCAACGTACCGCGCGCCACCGGCGCTTCGCATGCGGTGCCGCTCGGATCGATCGCGCCGTTTTCGCTGCGCTCGCTCATCGCGGAGGTGGACGCGGAGTGTCAATCATCGTAGGCGTCGACGCCGGAGGCACGGCAATCGAGTGTCTGGTCGAACGGCCCGAAGGTGTCGTGCATTCGCGGGGCGCGGCGGCGAATGCGCGCACGGCGGGGGTCGATCGCGCGGCGCAGCGGATTGCGCAAGCGGTGCAGTCGGCGCTCGATGGTCTCGGGGCGGATGCCCTGGCCGTCGGCGCGGCGGGCGCCGGCGATCCCGCAGTGATGCAGGCGCTCGAACGTGCGCTGCGCGGCTATTTTCCGAACGCCGCGCTAGCCGTCTACGATGATGCAGCGATTGCGCTGCGCGCCGCCGTTCCGCACGGTGATGGCATCGTGCTGATTGCCGGAACCGGTTCGATCGCCTATGCCAGCGTCGGCGGGGTCGCGCATCGCGCGGGGGGATACGGTTATTTGCTCGGGGATGACGGATCGGGATTTTCCATCGGCCGCGCGGCGATCTCGAGCGTGCTGCGCAGTTACGACGCGCGCGTTCCGCGCGAACCGCTCTTCGATGCGATCGAAGAACGGCTCGGAGCGAGTAACGCGCAGTCGCTGCTTTCGAGCGTTTATCGCGCCGAAGACACGGTTACGCAGGTTGCGTCGGTCGCGCCGCTGGTCATCGAGCGCGCAAGCGCGGGTGAGCGTACCGCGACCAAGATCGTGCAGTCGGCGGCAAATGAGCTCGTCGATTTGGTCAAGGCGGTGGTTCGGCTGGGTCAGGCCGGATCGAGCGAAATGCCGTTAGCGCTTTGCGGCGGCTTGTTCGCCGAAAATTCGTTGCTGACGTATTTAGTGGAAACGCGGCTAGCGGCCGACCTGCCGTTGCTTTCGCCGCTGAGGGCGGTGGCTTCGCCCGCTCACGGTGCGCTCGAGCTCGCGCGCGGGTTGCTGCGATGAGCGAATCGCTGCCGCCCACTGAGGCGCGACAAACGCGAAGCGCCGGATTGGACTTGCTGAAGACGCGCGACCTCATCGAAGTGATCGTGCGCGATCAGTCCGAGGCCGTCGACGCCGTGTACGAGAAAGCGGACGTGATCGCGCGCGTTGTGGACGCTGTATCTGCGCGTCTTTTGCGCGGTGGGCGGCTGCACTACATCGGTGCCGGAACCAGCGGCCGCTTGGGCGTACTCGACGCCTCGGAAATGCCGCCGACGTTTGGAACAGCGCCGGAATTGGTTTGCGCGCACATCGCGGGGGGAGATCGAGCGCTGCGCCGCGCCATCGAAGGCGCGGAGGACGATGCAAATGCAGGCGCGGCCGAGATGCGCGATCACGTGATGCCCGGCGACGCCGTCATCGGACTATCGGCCAGCGGCGGCGCACGGTACGTCGCTGCAGCGCTGGAGGTGGCACGCGCAGCGGGGGCGCTCACCATCGCGATTACGAGCAACGAATCGTCGGTGTTGGCGCGCACCGCGGAAATATCGATTGCGCTCGCAACGGGAGCCGAAGTGCTAACC
>Ga0153924_1000886_pt1 | contig 17223 bp, 19 predicted proteins | sample TSNJ008MetaG_FD_104709 | JGI IMG/M metagenome (GOLD analysis project Ga0153924, IMG submission 104709) | Attine ant fungus gardens microbial communities from New Jersey, USA - TSNJ008 MetaG | ecosystem: Host-associated > Fungi > Mycelium > Unclassified | place: USA: New Jersey, Wharton State...
GGGAGGGCGATCTTGTTCGAGAGTGTGTGCGATGACGTCGACGATTGGAATGAAAAAGATTTACACTCCGTAATCACAACTCGGATGATGCTGATGCCGATCATGAGAAGCTGGCTCAATCTATCGCCAAACGGAGAGTGAATACCGAAGAGCATTTGAGATATGGGTGAACATTAAGCACGCGCGTAGTGAGGCGCTGTAGACCATTCCAAGGCATCCGGTGTTGAATGTTCGCTCATCGTTTGGAAATGTGAAAGAAAAAAATCCCTGATGCTTTTACTCTCTTGTTGGAAAGGAAACGGGCGATTGAATTTGAATCGTAGGACATGATCTAGCATGAATCGGCTTAAAACTTAATTGCTGACAGAAGATTTGATGCCTGCCTCGTCTCAAAGCCTCAAGCGAGGAATTAAGTACCCTGGGCAAGAAGTTTCAAAATACGATTTCGCTCAGAGTAGCTTCGTTTGTCAGAGTCGATGCCTCTGACTGTCTCTTTTTCCGTGGAGGACTGAAAAGCACTCGTGGATATCTCCACTCAGTTGGCTGATGATTCGAACAACTGTTTACTTGTAGAAGTTGCAACGACGCGTAGATTGTCAGCCCCTCTGAACCGATAGACATCGAAATCGTGATTCATTGAAGTTCAGCGCCCACCTTAGTGATGGTTGATGTTCATTTGAGCGATTCTGTATAGGTGGAGTGATACTACCCAAGAAAGGAATAGTGGCTGAGAAAGGTACCCGTACCCGCGAAGAGAAAGATGTCACACAGTAATACGTGCGATACCCTGCTAGCAGTGGTGGCAGACATTGTATCATGGTTCAGCCTACGATTTGGACAATAGGCCTCGGCTGGTATGACTTTGTTCAAAAGAGTTGACATCACGAAGTATGTGTGTGTGATCTAGAAGTGGACCAGTGAACCGAATACTCATTGCGAGAAACCTCGTAACCCATCGGCCCTGCGCCACAAGCATCACGATGCTCATAAACCAAATAGCTACAATAGATTAAACTAGCTTTCTTTTTGGTCTCTCCATAAACCTGTTTACGAGAGAACCTTCGGGGATGTACCACCTTAGGTCAGCATTTTGCATATTGGTAGTTAAAATTCACTTGGGGAGATTTCATTTGATCTCAAAAAGCATATCTTGAGCCCTCCAATGAGTCAATACGTTGTTCCATTCTACTGGAAGCGGTAGAAGTAGACACGGTACGGCATGAATGTCATCTGGGGCATATCAGCTCGGACCTGAGTGGAGAAAGGAAGCTGGAAAGGGAGGGAGTTGATCAGGAGTTTCTACGTCCAAGAGTTGAGCTGAAGGAGGAGAAAAAGCGGGGAAAGGTCCCATCTATGGAGTTCTGGCATGACAGAATATGGAATCATTTTCAATTGATCTCCGGCACATTAACGACTAATAAGTGTCAGACTGGGGCAAAATTAAGGCCAGACGATCTCGATGGTCAGTCAAATATTCGAGATACATAAAAATGTGGAGGACAGAAGCAATCATGAGTCATTCGCTCAAGGTAGACACTAGAACGAAAAGTGACAATGGAATAGAATCTAGCCTTCAGCAGGGAACGGTCCGCTCTCCGCTTACGTCAGCGGGCTTAAAATGTCTGGTCTTCGGATTCAGTCTTCCTCTTCCTCTTACACCCGAGTCTTTGATTCTTCTTTTCTCCGTCGCCGTTCACATAAATCTCCGTGACAGGTAAATTTCCGTCTTCTTTCTCTATTACATAGTTTTGACTTTCTTCAAACAGGCAATTATTCCCACTTTGAAACACATGTGCTATGCCTCTTCGCTTAGGAAATGAACTCGAGGGTGCAATCCACGTCTTATATCCCCTTTCCGTGTCGCGGAACCTCAAATTAATCAGCTGTACCTTTTTTTTCCTCGGCACTGTTGGTCTTCAGATAATGCCTTTGTACCTCCATCGTTCTTTTGTCGGCGCGTGGTTCTTAGTCACCAGCAACGTTACGCCTCGAACTGTTCTGTCACACAGGGCGAAACTGCGGACGTAGTCTGGAGCTTTTTGAGCTCAAAGCCAATCGGCGAGCCACTACTACCTTCGTTCTGCCGAAAGACTCAGCCAGACGCTCGTCAATGGCACGGGGAACTCAAATCTGGATCTACCGTCAGCAACCCTGAGATTCGACGCCTGGATCTCCGAACAGGTAACAGTATCCTTTGATCACTATCTGCTGACCTGGCAAGAGGCAACACCGAACTTTGAGCTGTCGCGATCTCCAAACATGCCCCGTGGCAAACGCCAATATGGCATGACGGCGTTCATCGTCATCTTCTTCCTCTCCTGAATTTTGAATTCTGTGATACATCTACGCACATACAAACGTATGGACACAACCTTAGAGGGATATCAAGTTTTAATATCCGCGCTGGCGTGGTCTATAGCTAGTTTGTTCAATGGGGAAATGAGCAACTACCCTCAGCGAAGTGTCTACGTCAGGAGCTCGTGAACGGAAGTTCAAGCCGTGTCCCGATTTGACTTTTGCGATAGCCAAGGGAAAGGCGAGAGAAAAATGCAATTTCGAATTTATGGTAAAGGACCACGAGTATATAAGGTGTAGTCGTGGATGGGATTGTTATTCTCACAACCCCCTGTAGTTTCTTCACGGCAATTATCAAGCTATCTGTCGTTCTAAACATCTAAATTGCTACAGCTTTTACTCCATCCCTGGAAACTGCAATGAATTCTCCGAATACATCACTGTGCTCTTACGAACCCTTTAGTTGCTATTGCAAACATCCGTCTGCAGACCATGCCCTCATACCTTGTGGACATCCCAATGACCGTCCGATGGGCCATCCACTGTACTCTGTCGATGATGCTCTACACTATGTCTGGTGTATCCTGTGCAAGACATGGTGTTTCAATCTGCGGAATGACTGTCCATTGAAGCTGAATGGAGGCACGAAAACCGGCGATAATGCGCAGGTCGCCCTAGCTCCAGAGAACAAGGACAAAAGTACCTGCTCCCGGCTGTGAACGTTCGTGCAGTCCTCGTGTGAGTAATCTTCCAGAAAATTCATTGATTCAGACTCATGTATTCGTTCACCCTACAGTTATCATTCCTTTCCATTCTTTTACGACGCTCAATCTTTTCACCGATCTCGACTTTCCGAGTGGGCAGCTCTTCGCCACTTGGTACATATCATGGAGTTGCCCTCCATTTCTTTCCTGCCCATCGTGGTGCAGACGGATGCTCCGTGTGGGCTTCAATTATTAAACACATGGATAGAGCACCGAGACGACGAGAACATCATATTTCATTTCCGCCTTAACTGATGTTCGAGGCGGACATTTTTTTTTCGTCTTGATTGTCTTTTTTTTATCTTTTCTCTCTAGATCTTACTTTGTTTAGCTCTAAGTCTGGACTCGCTTGTTATCATACCATCTCTTTTTTAGAAGTTCTCATCCTAGGGTTTTATGCTTCCTTGCTATCGATAAACTGATCTTTTAGACAGCTATGACGCAAATCCTTCAATTGTTTCCGAACGTCTATAGACCGATCAATAGCGCTTCATGTAACTTCAGACACGTATGACATGTACAGAAGGTCCTTCTATACCAGGACTGACGTTTTGAATCACCGTCGCGAAATCCCTTGATCCTTGATGCATTGACTCTTTTGATTCGGATTATCGATATAAGCTCATGGGGCCACAGATAAGATCATGAATGAACGTTTGGAACTTCTCGAGACATAATTTATAGGCCCCAACTATCTGCTTACCAGAGTACAAAGAGTTCGACGAGACTGAGTTGCCAGGCGCTGTTTTTTGTTAGAGTAACGGTGATCTCGGTATCTTAAATGCTTTTATCCAGGATTCATTTACTTTTCGGGGTTCTCCCGACGGGGATTTAAACACCGATGACGAGAGGTTATTTCCCGATCAAGGCCTGATTTTCAGATGTCGCTTCTCTTCATGTTATTCTGTCTATCAATTTCCCAAGAACCATGACCTCGAAAGCGATCAACAGATGGTAAAATTAGCGAGAGAGATAGAGATATTGTCCAATGTCCCGTTCGGTTTTTAAAGAGATGCGATTGAAAATGTTCGGTACCGGATAGAATCGCGGACTTACTAGACTAGGCTGGTGAAGATCCACGCTATAATTTTTGCGAGGCCACAGAGCGTTCACTCGTAGTAACATGCTGTTTTCTTCACCACTTGGACTTTGGCCTCTCTAAATCAGGAGAGGGGGATATTTAACTGTTTCTTCCAAATCGGACACCGCATGTTACGTCTTCTCAACGACGATTTGATTCGTGCCGTTAGTTCAAGAAGTCCACAGCTGAGAGGAAGATGTATTCATTTGAGGCGCTTGAGGTCTTGTCGAGTTACCCTGGTGAGCACTTGTAATTCTTGCATCCGATCAAGAGATAAATCATTTGAACCCGTTAGATTTGCGAATTATTTGGACTTTTCACTAATGGATTTGATTAAGAGTCAACACAGATTTTACCTTGCACAGGAAGACGGACGAACGATCCCAATCATATAGGAAAACGCAGCACCTACAACCGCGATGTGTGGACGCCTATGTTACGGACCATACGGTCCGTTTTAGTCTATATTAGGAGCTAACTCTGTTTGGAGAAACTCGATGAGCTCCTCTTTCACGGCTTCACCTTGACGCTCAACTTTTTTTTTGGACTTGTGTTCCATCCTCATCGATTTCACCTTTCCAATTCTTCAGCTTTATATGGAAAACGTTTGGATGATTGAATGTTTAACAAACGCGCTCACGCATGAGGTGTACACTCTTTGCGCGTATGATTTGGCAGTACGAATGTCCTTAGGGTCTTGAGAATAACAAATGTTCTTGAATCCAGAAGCTTCTTTTCATAATCGTGGCTTGATCTTCCTAGAGGCCTTATTTCAGGCGTCATTCATACGGTCCGTTACCAAAGGGCCTAATCGTGGAACGAAGGTCCTGCCAAACGCGTCGTTTATTCTAGGTACCGTTCTAGAGGGCTGAAGTAACACATTATGCTTCGAGATGTTACTTGACCTGCTCAAAATGACTTTGTCTGCTTCTCGGTTGAGGGGAACGGCCGCGCTCAACCAATACTAGTCACCGCACACGGAAATGAAGATGTTCAGCTTCCACTACCTACTGTTCAATGATATTCGGTTGTTCGCGCTGCTTCGGTCAGGCCTCTAGAAAGAAAGTTTTCGTGCTGTGCATGCCGGAAATGGGAGCGATCATTTAACCTTTTGCAGATTTACAACTTGTCGCGGTAGTGTATGCTCTCATTAGGATGACTGTCTTGCTAAATTAACGCTCTTCTCGTCCGCTAGTAGTGCAGGCATGAACCGGGCGCAGCTATGGCTGACATCGCAGTAGCTTGTAATATAATCCGTCTTTAAAGCGGATAGCAGAGAACTTGCAAGCGCGTTGACCCGACTAGGGGACTGTTTCTAGAAGTCTCTTGGTCCTCCTGTTACGTCAAATTGAATGAAAGATCGCTGTATTCTTGATTTCTGGGTATGTGTTACTCGCAAAGTGGTTTACGCAGTTTGAGCAGATTTATGACGCTTTGTGTCCGTGATACGAGGTCGTCATTACCTCATGACGACATCTCTACCAAGCTAGGGTGTGTGTAAGTTGAAGTGATGAATGGTCATGCAATAATGACCTAAAACATACCAATTCTTGATGTACGAGTGGTGGCGTACTCTAGTCGTACCATGAATCTCGCTTTCTGACAGGTTTCTGTAGATCCCCCGTGGAGATATCTCTTCAGGAAAGTCTTTAGATCTAAATAATGCATCCGTACGCGTTTATATGTGTATACAGAATTGCAATGGTCATTTATCATCTTTGACACTGTTGTCATCTGGTATTCAAGGGACTTTCTAGTGCTATGATCTAACTGACCAACCAACAATTTGGAAAGACCATATCAAAGTCATGACAGTAATTTCGGGTATTTCCGAAAGCAGGAACTTAGAGAGGGTTTTGTGAGACCGTTTGTTGTCATGATAGGTGGTGAGACGGCTCGAAGCAACGTTCTCTTGGGCGCAACATTCCTCTGTGACATCCAAATACAATTGGATTAATGAGTACAGTGCGAGTCCCCCTTGGGATGGTAATATCGCCTGAGTCTCGAGACATTTTTGAATCGGCTGCCCGCGAGCGAGACAAACGTTCGAGAAATCAATACAAATAATTTTTTCCGTGCATTCATTTCATTGACCGAGCCAGGTTTCGGATAGCTAGTTACCCTTCTCTTGATGTCATCCACGAAATCGACTGGGTGCAGATATTTCACCTCAGAAGAAAATATGTGGCGTCGATTTTGATATGACAAGCTACAACGACATCTTGGATAGAAGAAACAGCCTTGGCGCAGTCTACAAAGAGTTCTGAAAGTTGTTGCATTGTGCCCAATAATAGATACGCATGGGGTACCTAAACCATGGAACCTCAAGGATGGCGGAAAGGGTTTTTTCCCCCAGTTTCTGCAGTATCTCATCAGAAACTTATTAGTGGTGGGTGACCTCAATAGCCGACCAGCCAAGCATTTCACAGCCAAGTGGGGAAGGGGGGGAGTATGTCATACGGATGCATTTGTCACTTTTGCATCAGATGCGCAAGACTACTGCTCCCCCGCAGAGTGTTAGGCAGAAAATTGGCAGACCCCCACTTATGTGCGTTCAGCCAATCATGCATTTTACCGTTGCTGGGTTGGTGTCTATCTCGATCAAGTCCAATGAACTCGGATCTGACTGGACCTTGGTTGCTTGACCCCATAATCTAAATTCTACCAGGTATCGCCGCTCGTTAAATGATGGTCGGCGGATAGAATCATCTGTCCTTTGAGTTGTGATCAAGGTATGAGGTTCGAGCAAAAACGATATATATTCCCTGAAAAGTCGGTCAACATCTGCTCCGGTTACAAGGTAAGGTAATCGATGGATTTGGTGCGGTCCATTCTTGTGAAAAATAGTCAAAGGTTCCCCCCATCTTGAGTGATGGCCCGCGTTACTCGGAGTACTGAGTCAATCAGGATTTGGAATATTTTTTTACGCTCGTTGCATCAGACATGGTTATCCCCCGACCCACCCTCAACTCAGAGTATTTTAAGTTCTTCTCTTTTGTCTAGGTTTCGGGAATGTGACGGGAGCAGTAAGGACAGCATATTTGAAATCTCCATGATCGGATACACCATATCTTGCGCGCTCGCGCTCTCCTAGGACGGATACCTTGCAGCCTGGAAATGATAGCGAGTGTGAGGGGGATGCGGATGAAGGAATGGGAGGGATTGAGTAATTACCGAGCGTTTTAAACAGTTGGTTCACCCTGGTGATAATCAAAAATCGATAGAGCTAAGGTGAAAGACATTAACATACTGGTCTTTTGACATGTTGAGATCGTTGCTTAATGTTGTTGTATTGGTAGCAAAGTTGTCAAGTTTAAGACAAAGTGCAAAAAGGCTCGTCAAAAGAAATGTTTTGGTCGCACTCGTGGCTTGGTGGCTGTGTGAGAGAAAAGTTATCAGTCAAAATGACAGAACGATGGTGGATGAAGGGAAGAGAGGATGAATAGCACCGACTTTGTTGAGGCTCTTGCCTTCTCTGTAAATCGAGAGAGTAGGCCGTCAACCACGGTGGTTGGTGTCTTGGCCATTCTCTCATATATCTGATCAGTGGTGAACTTGCTTCTTTCGGCTGCATTACGGAAAGCGAAAAGCGCTGAGATATACAGAAGGAGCTTGCTAGGGTATCCAAATTAGCGATGCCTGGAAGATGAACGGGAGTCACCGTACAGGTTCTTTTTACGCTCTTTTCCTGAATTGGGTTCACCCCAAATTCGCATGTGTGCAGCGACCCACTGGGAGCGAGAATGAGGCAAGAGCGCGATGCGTTTCTCGTTGGAGGTTGCCGCATCGAAAGCACTGATCGAAAGTGCTTTCCACTCAGTTTCGGGGATGATAGCATGGAGAGGGTAGATATCATTGGGCTCAGTAGCAGTTAGGGAGAATGGTGGAATAAGTCTATTATTGTCTGCAACTTCCTTGGCTTCCTCTGATGGGTTCAGAGATTGACAGAGGAAAATACTGCAAGTCAGGTTCGGGATCAGGGCCACCTAGGGAGACAAGACGAACCTGTGGTCATTAGACCCTCGGCACCTTTTTCTATGCCTTGCATGACATAGTCCATGACATCCTCCATGGCACCAACGTCAATTTTATTGCGTTCGTGGGCACGAATGGCAGCTTTTGCTTTTTTAGTACCAAAAGTCTCGCCAAGCGCAGTGCGAGCTTGTTGATAGACGGCTGTAGTAGATGAAGTGGCGGCCTGGTCAGATTTGAGTGCCTTGACGGTCCGCTGGAGTACATGAGGAGACTTGGCTGATGGAAGGAGTGATATTGTACCAGTACGCTTATTATGCAAAGCAACAATATATCTGTGCACTTTTATCAAAATAATTTCTGAGAGAACAAGGTGAAGGCGCACCGACAGCCTGATTCTGCCGCTCTTCTGCTCTCCTCCTCATCAGTCACAAACTCGACCTGGTCTGTTTCTCCAGCTACGAACATGTGGTCGGAATGGTCCGCGTCGTCTGATTTTGACTTCTTTCTTGAATAGATATCGAATGGAATTGGCTGAGGGGGCTGAAATGCAGGGTAGACGACTGGCCAGCTATAAGATTCGGAAAAAAACTGCAGGAAGATGCAAACCTAGAACGGGTCCTGGATTGTGGCTTGCAGAGGATACGGTGATTACGGACTGTTCGTGGTCCCTTTTCCGTTTTTTCGAGGGAGATTTTGGGGTGGACATGGCGGAGGGGGTCAAGATCATTTCTCATCTCCTGCTTGATCATATACTTTCAATATTGAGCTTCCAGGTAGATTTTGCAGCTCATCTCGACCATCTCATGGCTCACAGGTGTAGTGGTATTATCACCCAGGCGTCGTCATCCTGACGACCTTAGTCCAGCACAACATTGGAGCTTTCACAAAATCACAGTGAATGCTGTTTTCCCGGCCGTCGTCCTCGCCACCCCCAGCATCGCCTACGTCAATCATCTGTAGTGCTGAAAGCAAGTGTCAGTGCCCCTGACCGCGAGCGAACGAGTCGCACAGTGCACGGTGCATCAGTCCGGCCAAGTTCCTGACTTTGTCTCCTCACCATCATGGTCAAAGTCGAGGGTGGCATTTTCTCACAGACAATCCCTTCTTTCAGCAGGGTCCCCATGGATGCAGAAGCTGAACTTGAAGGCACCGTCATCCTGAATCCCATCCAGCATGATGCCTTGCATGACGTCGAAAACAGTCCTAAGACTGTCAAGGTCGAAAATTCTGTCAAGGTCGAGAGCGTCTTCGAGCTCGAACTCCCTCTCAAGATAGAACATGCTTTCAAGGCCAAGGAGTCCATCGAACTCACTTCTATGCCCCAGCGGCCAACCCCCAAGGTCCCACAAAATCCTCATATCTCACCAACGCCTCCAGAATCCGCCTGCGATGACCTATCCACCAATGACACTACCTCCAAGGCCTCTACGCCTCCTTTCAAGCAGCCAAAGAAGCTCACTGCGATCCCCTCGCAGTTTATTGGTGATCTTCCTGTAGCCCGCCAGAAGGCTCTGGCGTCGTTCACTGAGATTCATGATAACAACTACCAGTACAAGACATTAGGTCGTTCGCGTGAACTTCTTGAGAGCATGACATGCGACTGCACCTACGAGCACGGTTAGTTTTGTGCTTTTTGCAGACTTTTCCCATCGAGTCGTCAGAGGACCTTGATGCCCCCTGCTCATTTCTTGAGAGATCATCACTCACTCACAGCTCTATGTATTAGGAACTGACAGTGAAGATGTGGCTTGTGGACCATATTCCGACTGTATTAACCGGCTAACTCAGGTTGAATGTCTGGAGGGGGACTGTCGGTGTCGGAGCCACTGTCAAAATCAACGGTAAATTTTTCTCACCTAGTCAGACATAACCCTCATGTTTGGATCCCCTCCAGATTTCAACACAAGCAGTATGCTAATATCGAGATTGTTTTGACGGAAAAGAAGGGGTATGGGCTCAGAGCAGAGGAGGACCTACCCAAGTACGTCTGGCGTTTGTTTTTATTCCTCCCGTTGACGGTTCATATCATGTTACTTTAGGGACGCTTTCATCTATGAATATGTTGGTGATGTTGTCAATCCTGTTTCATTCAAAAAGCGCATGCGGGAATACGCTCAGGAGGGTATCCAACATTTCTATTTCATGATGCTCCAGAAGGATGAGGTGAGTAATATTTTTTAATCGAGGATTGGTCATGTTTCTCAAACGATTTCGGTTCCTAGTTCATTGACGCAACCAAGAGTGGCGGGATCGGCCGGTTTGCGAATCACAGTTGCAATCCCAACTGCTATGTTGCCAAATGGACTGTAGGCGACAGGGTGCGGATGGGGATTTTTGCAAAAAGGCTGGTTAGGAAACACGAGGAGCTGACGTTCAATTATAATGTCGATCGCTATGGGTGTGTGTTTGCATTTTTCATTCCGTTTTCCATTTGTATTCTGACTTGTGGACATGTCAGGCACCAAGCACAGACATGTTACTGTGGGGAACCAAATTGCGTAGGTTACATTGGTGGGAAGACCCAGACGGATTTCGCAGCTATAGATGATCTGTACCTTGACGGTGAGCCCAAAGTCCATGCGATCGGTACTGCGCCCGTGGTTGAATGTGATCTTTTCCTAGCTCTCGGTATTACGGATGAAAATGAATTGATGGAGCTCAAGGGTACGAGGAAGAAGAAGGGTAAGAAGATTGACGATCCAGATTTCATGGTACGTGGTACTATCACTTGTATGCATTTTTTTTGCTCAAATTTGATGTGCAGCCAACCATGAAGCCGGTCACTGAGAAAGATGTTCCCAAAGTGGTACAGGCCATCCGCCAGACCACGAGTCGAAAGATGCTTCACAAAATTCTTACGCGTATCAGGGTAAATGCTTTCAGTGTCTCTTCGAGAAATGATGTAACGCTGACGACCTGTCTATACAAGATCACCGAAGACCACGCCGCTCTCAGGCAGCTTATGCGCCTGCGTGGCTACTCTATTATGACTAACGTGCTCAATGACCATAAGGGAGATCTAGAGATCACATTATTGGTGTCGTCCCTCCATCTACGTCATTGGTGGCTGGTTCTGATAACACCTTACAGGCTCTGCAATGCATGGAGAGATGGCCGCTGATGAACAAGAACAAGGTCGAGGACTCGCAAGTGTATATTCCTGTTGGAGAGTTTACCCTGTTTGAAGACGAGAAGGTGAAAATATTGGCTCAGAAGGTACGATGAATCAACTTGTATTGCATTTATCACTGAAGTTGGACCTTTTGTCAAGTTGCTTGATCACTGGAATTCCTTGCCCACTTACAACCGAATACCTAAAAGGCTAATAACGGTACATATATACAATTCCCATCATGCTCATCTCTGATGTTTGTTTCTTCAAGGCCATCTATACTGATCCTGGACCTTCCGGGACAACTCGCGACGACGGTAATGAGGATGATGCTATATGTCGGCGCCAACAAGAGATCAAACGTGCTCGCTTGGAAGAAGAACAAAGAGCAATCCAGCACCTCAATGCCCGTGTCAAATCTGCTCAAGAGAAACAACGAAAAGCTGAGGAGGAGGAGAAATCCAAACCCAGGATCTCACCGCTTTCTCCTTCAACTCGTACGTTCACGAGATTTTCCTCTCTTTCTCAAAATGCGGAGGTTCAGGCTATTATACTCGATGCTAAAGCTGCAGAGGAAGCTGCGAGTAAGGCGGAGAGGAAAGCTGAGGAGGAGCGTGTGGTCGCAGCGGAAGCCTCACGGAAAAAGGAGAAGGAGAAAGAATGTAAACGAAAGAAGCTGACTTTTGAAGAGAAGGAGGCGAATAAGGAGAAGAGGTTGATGAAACTTGTGGGTGCGGTTGTGGTGAAGAGTATGAGTAAATATGCAAAGGGGATTGATAAAGATGATTTCAAGAAGCATGCGAAAGAGGTGCGTTGAATGAGTGGTTCCGGAAGATCATGCACCGAGTTGATGTGCTTTGGGGACAGTTGACCCATCTTATTGTGGAAAAGGAGAAGAAGTCGTCTAGTTATAAGGAAAACAAGTTGGAGGCTTTATCAGACGAGAAAGTGTCCAAGATCAAAAGGTTTAGTCGGGAGTATATCACCAAACTGGTGCGGAAGCTTGAAAAAGCGGGAGGTAGTCGTAAAGCGGGGTCGAAGCCGAGTACGAGCCGGAGAGGACGGGGACATCATGCGACTCATACGCATACGCATACACCGTCGACGTCGGCTGCTACTCCTAGTAGTGCGCATGAAGATGCTCGATTGGATGTGGTGGAGATGGAGATGGAGATGTCGGTTGAGGAAGTGGTGGATGTGGATGTGGATGTGGATGTGGATGATGACTCGACGGATGATGACGATGATGGTGGTGGTGGTGATGGGGTTGATGGTGGTGGTGATGATGATGGTCATGGTCATCCGCATCAGAAGAACGACATCACAAAGTTTCAGCCTTTGCTAAATTACACCTGTTTCTATGCTTAGCGGGGTAATGGGATCAAGATGGCACACGTCGAGTTGAAATGAGAGGTGGATCGGTTCATCTGTGTCAAAAGAGTTGTTTTTTTTTTCAACCCTTCTTCAAGGGTAGATCACTTCTTCGATAACACCTGCCATGGTTGATCTTATTTCGTCATGCATTTGCCTACCTTCGTTCTGGACCACGAGATGTTTTTTTAGTTTTCTTTTTACTAATGAAGTCACTCAATAATTGATTATACCGGTTTATCTTATTCGACCATGTTTACTATTATCCTGCTGTGTTAAGATGAGAATTGGACCGGAGAACGTGACACAGTTCACGAGTTCAGGTTTGTCAAGAAGTGAAAGAAAAAGTCGGTCACGAGAAATGTCCATTGTTAAATAATACTACAAGAGGTTGGGTTTACGGTGCGGTACGTGAGAGATGAGAATGTTTGAAAAACTAAAATGCTGGACAACGACGATGAGGTAGATAGGTCCTCTACAGTAAAAAAGCAAAGCAAAAAAAAAGCGAGTCAAGATAGAAAGTCGATGGGATCTGGTTCGTCGTCAGGAGGACAGGCGCTGTACTGGATGTCGAGCTTCTTTTTGACGTGGAGTGGGATACGTAGACGATCCTTTAATTGTAGTTTGTTCTGGGGAGAGAAAATGTTATCGATGATTTGTTAGACTATGTGAACTTGAGGTACCTTGGATGTGGATGTCGTTTTTATTGGCTTGCCTGCAGTTGCATTCTCCTTCCGTTTTTTCTTGGGATTTAAAGTCCTGAGATTGAAAAAAAAAAACAATCCTTTATCAAGGGGACAAGGGAAAAAAAGACAGACGGACCTCTTCCCATGGTCATCTTTAGTTAGTTCCTTTACCGGCTTAGTTCTATGTGGACTTGTCCTATTTTCCGAAGGATGTGGAGCTATCAGCTGAGGAACATCTTTTTTGGGCTTCATAGGAGCAGTCGTCTTGGGCTTCTTTGCTGCTACCATTTCGACTAGTGTTTCATCCATCCCTTCTGCTGGCGCTTGCGGACGTTTTCTCTTCGCTTTGGAAGCGATCCGAGGTCGAGGGTCTATGTTCTCACAGCGGTCTGGATCAGGAGCCTCTGGCGTCGCTTTTTTCCTTGTGTGGCCGGAGGACTCCTTATCCTTAGCAGCTAGGGGTCGAGCACTGTTGATAGCGTTTGCTAAGGCTTGACTAAATTCGGCTGGGGCGTCATTCTCAATTGACGGGTTCTGAGCTCCCACATTCGCTGAACGTGATTTTGATGGGGCTCTCCGTTTTTTGGGAAGGAGGTCATCTACGTCGAGAGCTTCAGTCTCTACCTTGCGTTTGCGGGATCTTGGTTTAGGAGGAACTACCGGCTCCTCATGAGGATCACGGGGCAGAACGATCTTGACTTTCTTTTCGGGTCTCTCTGTGATAAGCTTTTCTTTGTGGACCTCGTCTTTCCTAGGAAAAGCTGTGGCGACTTGGTGATGGGATTGAGGTTTATGGGAATTCTGCTTTTCTGCATCGGGAAGCAATGTTTGGGGAGCAGATTTGCACTTTGCCGCTTCGACTGGTAGCTCTTTCGGAGGTGGGTCTACAACAACCTCATTCACTCCTACGCTAGGTCTTCAGTATGGAGGTCCCCCTCAAAAATGAGGTGCACTTGCCTGATTTCTTCCTATGTCCCTTGGATTTGGGCTTTTGAACTTTCTTGGGAGAAGGTTTGTGCTCAGAACATTTATCGTTGGTTGAAGATTTCGTTTTCCATCGAGGAGCGATATCTTTCTTATGTTTGAGCGTATCCTTCTTAGATTGGGACTTGGATTTTGTAAGGTCATTGTCGATTTCTGCCTCTGACCCTTGATTCTGCTTGCGTTTTGGATTTTTCGTTAGGTTTTGCATGACTAAATATGATATTAGATACTTTCACAGTCACAAGAGCTTGAAAATAGACCTGATTCATCTTTAGCTGATTCTGAAATCATGTCAATCCCAATCAGTCGACGACCAGATCCTCAGATCCTGGTAGCTCACCAAGGGCAGGTTTATCCTTCAAAGCAGAATGTTTCGACGAAGATGAGACTTGAGTCTTATTGGAGGCTGTTTTAGCCTTTTTCTGTGGCGATACAGAACGACTTCGACTGCGATGAGTTGCCTGAACAAGCACATCAAAGAGATTATTATTTCTATTCGTGGGTCGAAAGATCCTGGAAAGGTAGTTCAAGAGTGTGTATCAAGTTTGTTGGAGCAATTGAGAAAGCCGTACCCGCCTCGATCACGCAGACGCGCATTTTGCCTTTGCAGACGCTTTGCTCTACTCTCTTCAACATTGAGAGATTGACTTGTGTCAGCAGTGGAGGTCTCCATTTTATCAAGGCCAAAGTATAGCGCGTGCAGCTACCTGCACGCAGAAGGAATTGAATGAGGGGTTGGGTATCGCGTAGAGAGGTTATTGAAGGCGTTCGAAAGCACGACGCGTCAGAAGTATGTAATCACGTGGTTTTTATTAGATTCGGTATACAAGAATAGCATGGACAAGTACGTTCGAGGTGACACAAACAAATGTCCTGCATAAGTACGGTGGCATTTGGACAAAGTCAGTAAGTACAGCAGCATCCATCATATATCTATGCTCTGAGTCTGTCACAACACCCTAAGAATTGTTTTTTACTCTTGATTTACAGAGGTCCCGTTCACTGCCTAGAAAATCCTTGAATTACTTCATCATGATTTTCCTGACAAGCTTTGGCAGGAGCTATGTCCAGCCTCAATCCACGAGGCTACATACTCCTTAACCAGCTCGCCCACTCTCGACGATTGCCTATCTCAAGCACCCACGCCTTTAGATACCATACATTCTCTTTTCTGCTAGAGCTGGATGCCTTAGAGTCTGGAAGACTTGACCTCGCATCAGGTCTCGTCTTCAGTTATGGTAGATGCTGGGGCCGCTTACTCGGACTTCGGTCTCGACCATACCTTGACCCGCTCAGCTCATCGTCGTCCATTCGTCAGAAACTCGAAGTGCAGTTCCAGAGACATCACCTACTCTGCAGTAATGAAAAGCTTGAAGACGCGTGGATCATGACGATGCCAAGTATCCTTGGGTTCGAGGGCATTAATCCACTTACCGTCTACTTTTGTTACAAGAAACAGACTTTGTGGACAGTGGTACTCGAGGTGAGCTATCATTGAAAACAACTAAACATTGAGATTAAGCTAAAAAGATACACAATACATTCGGAGAGAGTCACATCCATTTCTTAGAAGTTGGCAGTAGAGAGGATTCTGCTGTCCTAAGGGGGTGTGTTTACGGATTCAAGTTAAGCACTTCCTCTCAACTTGAATCTTAGTTATGACCACCAGTGGACATTCTGGCGCCGATTCCACGTTTCTCCTTTCAATGACCGTTCAGGTTTCTATACTGTATCAGTCAAGTCTCCTGGCCATCCTCTCAAGTCTCGCATGCCGGACCAGGATACGGAGGGGCAAACTCCCTTACCTGCTATATGCGTCCGCCTTTATGCCGACCCTGACTCTACAACTTCTGCAGAACCAGGCCCGTCATCCCTTCAAGATCGCCCATCAATTGGCAAGCTCAAGTTGGTTGCCAGCCTCCAGACAAGGTTTGCATTGCCACTTACGACAGGAAACGTAATCAAACAGGTCTTGAAACAACCGCTGATGCTGTTCCTGACAATGCCTCGCATAGTCTATCACGCGGGGATCCTCCATTTCCTGAAACGTCTGGATGTATTTCCGCGGCCGGAGCCTTACCTAGTAACCACTTCGACACCTTCACCCGATGCCGTGCCCGATGGCGGTGTAGGCTGGCAGAAGGAAGGAATGTTGGAAGCATACACTCATGAACTTGTCTTACGGTTTTTACATCGCCGAACGGCGGAAACAGGCATATCGGCCCTACTGGCGCCACCTAATCCCAGCGTCTCCCCGATAAAGATACCTGCGGTCTCTGACTCTGGCGATACATCGACTCTGGAAATATCGTATCTTTCTCCTCGGTTTTTTGTCATGCTGTTCATGTGTCCTTCGAGTGTCCATTCTCTGCTCCTCGGTTGTGATGCGAATGGAATTTTTCGAGTCTCCTCACGGGATCTTTTCCTCACTGTTTTCTCTTGTACTTCATACGAGGCGAGTTTTTTTCAAAGGGCGCTGCAGAGTCTCCGGAGAGCACGTATCTGTGATAGCTCGAATGTGACAAGTCCGACTGTGCATTTTCTGGATACGAATTGCTCGATGGCGGGTTTGGCTATGTCGATGGCCGTTTTCTCGTTGATTGTGTTTTTTGACTTTTTGGAGAAGGCTGTTTTTCGAGCGATTGGGGTGAGGTTTGTGAAAGGGAATGAGCCTTGGAATTCTTGGGACCGCGCGATGGATTTGGATGCGAGCCGAAAGGAGGGGAAGGTCGTTGTAGGGTAGTGTCAGGTGAGAGTAGCATAATTCTGTTTATGTATTTGTACTTTTATGATAGATTTTCGATAATAGAGGGTTGAGGTCGAAGTTTTCTGTGAGTGCCCTTCAAATCCCAGGACTACAGATGGTATATCCACCCTCACCCTCACATGCTCCTATGAATTTCTGAATGAGACACAACTCTGGTGAGATGTGCCAAGAAGCTCGACGTAGATGAA
>Ga0153924_1000887_pt1 | contig 17213 bp, 12 predicted proteins | sample TSNJ008MetaG_FD_104709 | JGI IMG/M metagenome (GOLD analysis project Ga0153924, IMG submission 104709) | Attine ant fungus gardens microbial communities from New Jersey, USA - TSNJ008 MetaG | ecosystem: Host-associated > Fungi > Mycelium > Unclassified | place: USA: New Jersey, Wharton State...
GAAAGGTTTAGATGGCCGATTTCAGAAGTGATTGCATTCTGGTCGGTGCACAATGGTCCACCTTCGTATTGAATTCCCTGCCCACTCCCACCATATGCATCATCACTCCAATTCCATCCCTCATCACCGACTTCTGATAATGACACCGTTTGGTGTATTCCTATTTCATACGACAGGCATACGCCACGCTTGTCCTTTGTTGCGAGAATTTCGGTATTCCGTATCGTATGTTCCACACCAGATATACGAATAACAGGAGCGCCTTGTGGTTCTACCCAAGAAGTCAGTTGTAGGACATGGCAGTGTAAATCTGGGGTTTGATCATGTGTCTTCATTTTTATCTTGCATGATTGATGAATGTCTAATAGCTGTCTGCTTTAAGTATGTAGCCCTTGCAGACATTTGCCTTTAGGAAGGTATCAGCTTTTGGATGCTCTTATTTGCACAACATGGATCACCGTGTTCAGCGAGATGTCGTTCACGCACCCATGATTTTTTTTCAAGAAGATTTCTGGGCCAGAGGTTTATATCGCATATCCGTCGATTGATTGATCAGGCTCACTGCAGTATCTACAACAGTATCATCCAAATAGCCAATATTCATCTGGTCATAGATAATTCCAGGCACAATTCCTATTTACCTTCTTAACCATTACTCTTTTTTGTTTGGGTCATGAACAGCGAGCTTGAAGAATCATGAGCAGCATGAATATTAGCTACCCATTTTTCCGAAGTCTATCTTGGAATTTCATCATATCCATGTATCTAGTTATTCAGATCAAATCAAGTTTGGTGAGAGGACCCTGTGTGTTGACACTGCTCTGTGATTATCTTCAGGCATTTCTAGTTTACAAATCTATAACGCGGTGCTCAATCGCAGTCCACAAGCGTCCTCAGGCATTGAGCCGCTTCAATTGATGACAAGCTACTTTTCAGCAAATTATCGAAAAATCTCTTCTTTTCCTATGGTCGCTCAAAAATGGAGATACGGGTCGAAAGACAGATGAGTTCGTCGAGTCATCCTCTCCTTTTCCAGATGAAATACAAGACAAGGAAAGGGAGCCCAGTCCAAAAAATAAGATGCATTTTATTTATAGATATGAAGATTTTCATGCCTTTGTTCAGAGCACAGCGATGATATATGCCTAATTGGCGAACGCAGGGATACCTGTGATTGCCTTCCCCAAGATGAGCGTATGGATATCCTGGAGAGCGAGGGTCAGATGCCTTGACGATTTTTCCAGTTCGAATGATGAACGTACATTTGTACCCTCGTAGGTGTTTGTCACCTGCAGGTTCGCTACATGCCTGCCTACATGATACCTGAATTTACGAGTATCAGCTAGACGATATAGAAAAAAGGCCCAGGATATAATTACTCGTCAGCGCAAGCATTGCCACCCAGTATGTCCAACAAGATCCTGCTCTGCTGCAATGCCTTGCCACAGTTATTCCTCTTCACCATACTAATCATCTCCGGTGCTAACAGACCCTGATCCTTCACCCTACCCACCTGTAAGCTGGCGTGTAGACCGAGGGCAATCTCGGTATGAGCATCGGTAAATTTCTTTTGAATAAGTTGAAACGAAGCAATTGGACGACCAAATTGTTTGCGCTCGAGAGCGTATTCGCGTGTGCGCGTAAGACAGTCTTCAAGAGAACCTATGACACCCCAAGCAATACCGTAACTGTTGAGCAGTCATTAGGAAATGGCACCTGAGGAGGGACGATGGTCTTACCGCGCAGTATTCAAACACGAGAAGGCAGAGCCAAGACCCTTGGTTCCAGGAAGGAGCGAGTCCTGACCAACTTGAACATTATCAAGGAAGACGGAACCAGTAAGGGATACACGGAGTGCAAGTTTGTTCTTGATAGCTGGTGCAGTGAGACCCCGAGATCCCTACAGGTTTATTAATTACCACCTCAATGCCTGCAACAGAAGAGATGCACCTGCTCGACGAGGAAACCGCGGATGCGATTATCCCACTTGCATTTCGCCCAAATAACAAACAGGTCCCTGTAATAGGATAGATACATGATACAATACTGGGAACGAAGTGCTCACGCGACAGGTGCATTGGAGATCCAAGTCTTGCTACCCTGCAGGATAAACCCACCATCAACCTCTTCAGCGGTGGTTTCCATATTTCCAGGATCAGAACCATGGTTGGGTTCAGTCAAGCCCTGACACAGGGATGATCAGTCTCCTGTTCCTTGAACCAACAAGGGGACACGCACGAAAGCACCAGTAATCTCCCCCTTGGCTACATAATCAATTTATGCATACGAGGCGAAAGTGCCACAGCACGCGCTCGAAAGGACGTACCCAATCGAGGAAGATACTTCTCCTTTTGTGCCTCTGTACCAAACTCATTGATAGGGTGCATCACGAGAGAAGATTGTACAGATGTCGTGGAACGGTAGCCAGAATCAACCCTGGAGGGAAAGCAATACCTTGACATTTGTTTTTTTCTGGAATTACTAAGGATAGCGTACCGTTCAATTTCACGCATGATTAGACCATATGCAACATTGCTAACCCCAGCACAACCATACCCCTTAATTGTAGGTCCAAGCAGACCAAGCTTTCCCATTTCTGGAAGAATGTCATGATTGAATTCTGTATTTGTTGTTGTAGCGCATCTCTGAATTATAGAGGGACAAAGACGAACCCTCTGTCCTCCATTGGTGGAGCACTCGAGGCATCAAGTTCTCCTGTCCAACATGACTGTCTGAATTATGACTGTAGTTTCAGGAACGACTGACCTGGCAGTATTCATGAGCAGTGTCGCTAACACAGTGTCAGGAATGGTCAATAGGCGCATGCATATACGCACCGGATAGCAATCTCCTCTTCCGTCAACTGTGACTCGAAGTTCAAGGGATCCTAAAAACAAACATACCTCCGTGACGACATCACTTCAATATTTATTCCACCCACCTCCCAATTAAACTTGGAAAGCTCTGCAATAAATTGCGAGGACTGAATGAGGAGTAACGTCAAGAACAAGACGTTTACGCACGACTTGCAGTTCGGCTTCCAGTGGTTGCTGGCAGTCTGACTCCAGCAACTGCCTGACGAAGAATTCGATGCGTAAAGGTCAACATTGCAAGTGATGATCAAGGGAGAGGTGGAGTGAACTTATTAATATATTAATACGTGAGATCCGAGGAAACTGATGATCCAGGATCTCGGAGGAAAGTACACATCTTCAACTTGACTTATGCTCAATGTCTAATTCATAAAACACTCTTGATCATGATATACCATATTGCATCACACAGTACAAAGTAGAAAAAAGGCCATATGTATTGCATACAGATAATTAGATGTTAGAAGGGTAAAGCATCTGGACAGAGTCGAAATCAATATAATTACTCCATATCTGCGATTGCAAGATGCTCACCACTCGGACAGAGGCACCGAAAGCACTGGGAGGAAGGTTTGAACGGAATTTTCCTTTAACAACGCCTGATGAGCCGTGTGGCCGGGTTATACGACTAGATGTAAGGTCTCTCAGCGCACTGACTGAGACAGATTCCATGAAACGCTCACCCCCAGATCACACGAATTTTAGAGCCCTGGATTTCCCGCTTGGCTTTGTAGACGTATGCAACACGCTAAGAAACATAGGTTTCAATCATTGTGCTCAATTCAGCTCGGAATTCACAAACCTTGCCAAGATAAAACTGAGCATCCTCCTTGTTGCCAACGCCCTCAATCTGAATCAGTGAGGTATTAGGACGAGAATTGCGTTTAGCCCGCTTGTGGCCGAGAACACGGCCTTTGCTGTACAACCTGTAACAACAGATATCATATTTAGTTCATGCATTTCTATTGAGTGTCAATCTCAAGTATAATGATAAACAACACCAGAATCCTGAGGTCGGCGTGCAGACACAAGAAAGGGGGCGGAAGGTTCTGATGAAATCCTGGAATTAACATCATCCATTCAAGCCAAGACCCATCCAGCCCATTCGTCCAGCTCCAAATTTGACACAAGCCCACCGTACGTTCCCTAGGACATCACAGAGTCATAACTCACCTGGTAGAGCCCATTTTCGTCTTGAAGAGTGCCGGCAACGTCGAGAATGCTTAATCTATCCAAATGTATGTTTGGAAACTTGGAACCAAATATGGACAAGCACTTCTCATCAGAGTTGTATTTCAAGTGGTGTATTACCATTTACTCTATCAGATAGTCTAAAGAGATCAGAACCACATTCAAGCTAAGATTTGTCTGCGTTGGCGACCCCGTCGCTCTCCAATTCCACTCCTTTCGCCTCTCGAGTCTCGTTATTACGAGTTTCTGAGCCCTCAGTGAACCTGTCTGGTAAAATTTTCCAGTCATCAGACCTTGGTAGTACAACTTGGCCAGCTTCTGGTTTCAGGTCTTCAACCGAAGAAGTAGGAGCAACAGATGGGGAAAGAGATTGTGGTTTATCTGAGTCAGAACCAATCGAGTCAGACGAACTTGAAGGAAGGATAGAAGATGAAGACACTGGAAAGGTGTGTTCTGCTTCGAATCCGGTTGCTCGCGATGTGTGGGTATGTTTGGAAAGTGGAAGTGTCGTGAATGATACATTATCGAGTAAATCCGTATCAGTCGGTTTACCAGTGGTAGTTTCTATAGATGTGATATCCTTGGGCTCGACGACTTGTGGCTCTGCAGGAGGTGTCTTACGAAATTGGATATCGTCCATTCCCAAAAGCCGTTCTATGGGTTCCCGTAGAACTTTTTTTGGTTGCTCGACGATAGAGAACCAGTCATCAACGACAGTTGACTGCTCAGGTTCAGTTTTTCCCATCACCTGTGGCACCACTGGAGCCGGATTTGTAGTTTCCTCGGACTGAATCTCGAAAGAATTTGGCTCTCCACAATAATTTGCCCAAAATCTCAACGTTCTCCGCATGTAAACATGGTCCATAGTCTCGTTTGTCAGATCTTGATTGGTGATAGGCAGTGTTGAATCAATTGGTTTCATCGGATGAAATCCACCCCATTGGAGCATTTTCGAGCCGATGGCCTTTCGCTTGAATTCGCTCATGGGAGGTGAACGGAGGGGAGAATTTGAAAAATATGCCCTGCCTTTCATTTGATTTGTCAGTTTGAAAGCTACAAGAAGACAGAAATCACACATACTGGCACGCTGTATTCGGAAATCGATAGTTCTTTCTTCCCGATCCATCGAGCTGACCTGATCAGCTGTAAGAAACTCCACATCTCCTGTGATGAAGTGTTTGATTTCATCTAAATCAATCCCTCCCGGGTGTTTGGACTGAACCTTTGGGCTTCGTATATGAAGGGCTTCAGGCAAAACGGGTAATTGATTCAACGACTCAATTTTACGAAAGGTTATTCCTATTCGGGTTTGATAGATGTTAGGTGATTCAGCATCCTAGATGTGTTCAGATAGGCTTTTGGCAGGCGGGTCTAGGTCTAGGCGTACCTTTCGAAATGTAAAACTTTCAACAGGCCCGTACTTTTGTTCGACAGCCCTTACTAGAGCAAAAGCCTCCGCCATATTTCTAAGCAGGTCCCATGTTGTCACTTCTGCGCATCTATTTTCTGCAAGAACCAATGGGGTAGTCTCATCGAGGTACCGTTTTCTATGAGACGAGGGCAATTTTGATGAAAGAGAACTTGAACGAGTAGAATAGTTTTGCTGCGCCCCAAAGCGTGGCCATAAGGCTATCGATAATGAGGGCCGAAGTGTTCCTGTGTGTAGTAGTAACATCCACTCGTATAAACGAAACGAGATGAGAGTTCCAACTTAGGTGCTTTCGTCACGAGTTCTGATCGACTTCCCATTAAGTATCTTACACTCCAACGCGCTCTGACCAGGATTACTGTTTTGAACGACAGCACTGAGATTTGAAAATGCAACACTTACTTGATTACTTGCCCCTGCTATGCTTCGACTTCAGTATTGCTACCACCGATTTTAGCATCACTTCTGTCCGCACTGTGAAGCGTCGACCTTGACCACAAAAACTGGAATGCCCTTCATAGATGTCGAGATGTAGGCGTCCCCGTGCTTCCCTGACTCCTAGAACATTGACTTACGATACGAAATGCTACGAAGTCGATGAGTCAGTTAATAACGAGGATTTCGAGTTCAGGGTGGTGTCAATTGGAACAACCATGAAGATAAATATCATTTTTTCTTTTTGAGACTTAGACCTGTTCGTAGTGACATGCAGGTGCCATTTTTCTATTCCAATCTCTCGAGTATGCCCACTGGTATACCACCATCTCATTTACAACACAACGCGTAGACTCAACTGATTAAGACAGGAGAGCCAAGAAGCCAGGATTAAATGTTCCCATTTCATCATGGCTTCTCCGGAAAAATATACGAAGTGCTGACAGGAGTAAACTCAGTGTTGCTCGGCATGATCAATACATCATCAGGGGCTCACTCATCCCCAGAGTGTTCTCTAGGCTAGGACCTGGTAGACCCATCAATAGGTTCAAAGACAAAAATAGCCACTAGCGGATTGGTATGGGCCAGAAAGCCAGGGTGTAGGATCCTTAGTTAATGTTCAAATTATATCCATACTACTCATTGGGATTTCAAATATGTCGAGCCTCAAATGGATACTCTGAAGTTGCTCTAACGTCGGATCAAATCCCCCTCACCCTGTTTGATTTCGTCCTATCATCTGTTGGTTGTCTACGAGAATTACTAGTGCAGAGCACAGCATACATATGCTGTACTGATGTGTTGTACATGCCAGTTATCATCTCGTTTGAGAGACTGGGGTGTTGGAATCCGAGTGCTACACTGAAAATACGTTTGAGTTTCATTTCCTGATGATCAGATTTATCATTTTATGATGGTAGTTAGAGGTAAATACAGGTAGCTAAGGCGAGACTCTCGTAACGGGTTTTCGCTTTTTTCTGAGCTTAACGTGAGATTAGCCTACTCACTACTTTACTTGATATTGATCTCAGGTTTATCCTATCTATATCAATATAGTCTTCTTGTCGCCTTCAAGAGAAAATTTATCTTCTGCATTATCATATTTGTAGATACATTCGGCATTATATCCTCTCGTTCACCTGTTGAATGGTGTAAAGAGAAATGCAGTCCAATTTTGTCGAATATTTAGGGAGAATACATTTTTTGTGAAGTTTTGTATTGAAAAAGGTCTCCCTGAAAAGGCTCATTCACAGTCATGCAAAGGAGAAGACCAAATCTCAGTGGTTTCGAGGCAGGAATATATACAAGACGGTAGCTGGGAGACAATGTCCGTGTGTATTTCTCTTTGTTCTTGAATACCTAGTACCTGTCCTGACTAAAGACAGCGTGATCTCTTGACAGATAGCTATCAAGAGTCAATCTTTGGCTCCATCAGTACATAGGTTGGCGAGTCTATATCATTTATCCGTCTAGACAAGATGCTAATCTTATTTGAGCTCATGTGGAAGATCACCTAGAGCCAGCTTCTCAAGCATCGTGTGACTAAAACACATGTGATGAACGCAAGAACCCAGATGACCTTTGTAAGATGACATGTTATAGTAGCGGCCCGTTGGATGGGCAAAAACGATCAGCAACGGCTCTATGATTCTGACTACCTGGGGTAATTCACCTATCGGATAATTAAGATTTCAACAGTCAACGTTCAGTTGATATTGAGCCGGGGAAAACCAAGGATTAAATCTCGGCGATTCTCTATATTTTATAAACGACAATGTACTGCGGCAGAATATCCTTACAGCATTGAACATCGAAGCCATGTTCTCCAAGAAATTGACTGCTGTTCTTCTCCTAGTACCATTTGTTTCTTCTACTCCTGTAGAAAACGTCGCAAAACGCCAGTCAGTTGACACTTCCCAGCACTGTGGTATGTCCCTGACCTCATGGACGAATCGCCTAATCTGACCACGTTCCGCAGGCCAATGGGATACTGTCACTGCCGGTCAGTATACCATGTACCTTGACCAATGGGGCAAGGACAATGCGTCAAGTGGTCAAAGCTGTGCCAATCTGGTTTCTCTCAGCGGTACAAACCTCGCTTGGAAAGACAGTTGGACATGGCAGGGCGGCAGCGGCGTGAAGAGCTACACGAATATCAACCTCAATGCAAATCTGAACAGACAACTTTCGGCTATTAGCAGTATCAATGTATTTGTTTAACTTGATCCAGTTCATAGAATCAGGCCTGACAACCTAACCTAGGCTGTGTGGTCTTGGTCACAGACAACCTCCGGTTCAATCGTCGCCAATGTAGCATATGACCTCTTTACTTCGTCGAGTGCTGGAGGAAGCAACCAGAATGAAATCATGATCTGGCTTGCAAATTTCAATGCTGGACCAATTTCTTCCCAATATAATTCAGATGGCACGCCCAAACCTGTTGCAAGCAACATCAGCATTGCAGGGCACACCTGGCAAGTACACTCGCTCCTTTGATTTATTGACACCAGTCTGAACCTTGGTAATCGTAGGAATCTCTACTCTGGGAGCAACGGGGCTAACAATGTTTTCTCTTTCTTACTGACGAGTGGCACTGCTCAGAGTTTCAGTGGTGATTTGAATCTTTTCCTCAAGGTATTTGGAATCTGTCGTTCATTTGCAATAATCTAAACTTGTTCATAGTATTTGACATCGAGCCAGACATTGAGTGCCTCTCAGTACTTGACAACTGTCCAGGGTGGCAGCGAGGCCACTTCAGGCATTGCAACTCTCTCCAGGTAAGAAATGGTTGCTAGTTCATTTTACGAGGACATGTTTAATCCGTATTTCAGCTCTACATATAGCGTATCAATCGCTTAGAATGATTGGCAAATACACATCTGTGATACTTTCGTTGAGGAAATACACAGCAATATTGTCAGACCTGTTGCCATCTCTTTCAGGGTCCTGGAAGTGATCAAGGAATGGCACTTGCGCAAGGGTGCAAGGTTAATCAATTTGTCGCGTTCCTCATACGTCATTCTTATCTCATCTCGAATTCCTCATCCTTGTACGATGTGATATTTCCGAGTGGACTACACAGGAAACACATATTCATTCCTGGTATCCCATTTCTCTGAAGTGCTCCAAATCTTGCAGACTAAGAATCACTGACACAGTCATCATAGTGAACCAGATCATTATCGAGGCTGGTATCTTGGCACCTTAGAGATATGACGGCCCTTCCCATACTGATGGCTTTTGGCAGTAATACACCAGCATTTTCACTGTCTCAGACAATTTAGAAAGACTGGTTGCATATCTTTTCGCTAGTATCGAATACAAGAAGTTTGAAATATATTGAATGATCTGTGTTCTTGAGTTTTTTATGGATTTCATCAATAGTATCCTTTAGCATTGATTCTTACTACAATAGCACAAACCTTCTCCAAGAATAGCAGCAACTTCTCTCTAGCCGCCAGCCTAACTTTTCATCCATAATAAATTAGATTTCGTTTTTTGATTCTCCAACGCCACCACCATTTCCATCTCCTTTTCTGCTTTTGGGGGTACAAGAAGACCTCAATGTGTCAATTGACAACGTCCATTCATTTTATTTATCCACATACTCATATTGATCCCCTTCGCCTCTCTCTCCTTCTCTCTCACTCATGGGTTTGCAATCTAAAACGATTCACTTTCTCACATTCAAAGAACTCTATATCTCTTCAACAAAAGAAAAAAGAAAAGCAATGTCCGATCGTAAACATACTGTCATAGGACTACGGACAGACAAGAAAAATAACGAGAAAAAGGAATAGCGAATAGGGTATATGCTATAGGGATGTATCTATGTTATAAATGTGATGTCATGTATATATGAGGCCTTGGTATGCGATGCAGTAGAAGAGAGACAAGAAAAGAGAGGAGACGACCATAATAACGAAGTGAACGCATACTAGTTAAGTAGACGATGTGTTGTGGAGATGAAGGCATGTATGCATAAGGGGAATACAAGTGGTGCTCACCACTATTTTCGACGAGACAAGGACACGAAAATCAATCAACCAGAGGGACAAAAATAGAAAAAGGGGGCGGACAATTAGATAATACATGTCGAAAAAGAAGTTGGGGATAATAAACGGGCCATACGCTATGGAAAAACTGCCCAAGTCAGAGAATAACGATATTGAAAGCGAGGAAAGCGGAACCCCTAACGAATCTGAACTTCCCACTCCCCACCCTCGGCACCGCCGGCCTGAGGCATACTCTTCAGTGTAATTCTCACCCTCCTCTTCTGTCCCTGTGCCTGAAAATCGGGTTTCGCATGCTCATAACTGCCAAAGCCAGCGGTAGCCATGGCACTGGTGAATTGTCCACAAGAGTGAATAGTGGATTTCGTGACGACAGCCGACGGTAGGGATGGACAAGTCAAACTATCACTGATGGGTGGCAAGCTACCCAAGTGGCTGTTGTGACCAAAGGGTCCAAGATCAAAATCGAGATCATTCACAGAGCCACCGACGCCAAAAAAAGGGTCTGAGGAAGTTATGGGGGATAAAGCAGAGGTAGCTATGGATGAGGAAGAGGCAGAAGACATGGAAGGGGATGGGGCAGCATAGATACCATCATATTTGATGGGATGGTCTGAGTCCCAGGAAGATGTGGTGCCGGGAGAGGTTGCTCTAGAAGAGGTGGAAGAAGAAGGATTGTGTATCTTGACACGAATTTTACCATTTTCCGGAGATGCATCAAAGGAAACGTCCAGATTACCGAAAGCGCAGGCGTGATCTGGATCGAGATCAGAAGAAAGTTCAAGCCGATGGGTCAGAGACGCAGTGTCAGAAAGATTGTAATGAGGGTCAAGATCCATGATGGAGGAGGGAGTGGATCGGGACCAATCATAGTCTGTGGGAAGGCAGGAGTTGAAATCAAAAGAAGGCGGTGAAAGGGGTGTTGGAATCGTAAAACTGGTATTCGGAGCGCTGTGCATGGGCATTGAAAGGAGGCTGGGAAGGGCACACAGGAGGACCTGCTTTGTTGCATCTGAGGGACCGAGGAAGGATAACTAAATTTAGCACATACCATCAAACCAAGGCTGGCGCCGGTCTTGTTCGGAAAGGGCAGGTTTGGGGAACGGGCAGGAGAAGATAGAATAGCATTCGAGTCAGAAGCCTCGAGCTTGACTGCGGGTTCTGAGCGGCTTGCTAGCTGGGCACTAAGCTCGCGCTCTCGGTCACGGACGGCAGCGAGTTCGGCCCTGAGCTGCTCAACCTCGGAGGCGAGGGCACTAGGGTCAGTAGACACCTGGGAGTTTTGAGAGAGAGCAAGAAGGCGTGCATTCTCAGTTTCGAGCTCAGAAACGCGGCTACAAGTGTCGATGAGGTTCGTTAAACATGGACAGGGTGGACAGACACCTACTGCTCCATATTTTCAAACTCTTCGCGTTTACGCTGCCTGGAGAGAAAAGCAGCAGCACGGTTCTTGACCAGACGAGCTTCACGCTTGTTAAGACCAGTGACATCTGGATGCACGAAGTCCTTGGAAGAGACTTGTCCACGGGCCTTCTTGGTTGGTGCAGGTGCAGGGCTTGCGGAGCGCTTATGAATCTTCTTGGCGGGCGGTGAAGAAGAAGCAAGTTGGAAAAGCTGTTGGGTGGAGGCGCAGGCATCAGGTTGTGTATCATGGAGGGAGATGCGGGCCTTGAGAGCGCGGGAGGGGTGGAGGGGCGAAGGAGGAAAGTCCTGGAGAGGGGAGGGATACTCCATTTCAAGAGGGAAGTTTGGCATAGGAGACAGTGGTGGGGAGAGCAGAGGAGCGTCGTGTGCAAGCAACTGGCTGAGACTCAAGGACATGGCTGCTGAAATATAAAACGATATAACAACCTTCTTTTCTGCGCACGTGCTCAAATCTCGTGACCTAAATTATCCGACATATGCCTCAAAAAGGTGTTGCATCTCTCACTCGTCCTCCTCGTCCTCAGACTCTGTCGAGGATTCTCCATTCAGCTGGCCTCTCTGGCGCCGCAGTCTCTGCTGTGCGCCAAGATGTCTCCACATAGACGTCATCATACCTCTGCATAATTACGTGCGTTCGTTCATTGCGTACTGATAAGCCATGGTTCTCTTGATTTTCACTTCTGGTTGAACACGTCGTCTCTCAAATCACCAGGCGTCTGGGATTTACATGTTAAAGTGGATTTCTTAAACAGTGCTTAGTTATCAATCCGATGAGTTAACCAATGATTGTCATCTGACCTCACGATGGATGTTCGACATAACTTTTTGTGTTTCAGCTCAACGGACGTTTTCCTCAGCGAAACCTCCTGAACTGAGTCTAAGAATCTTGATGAATAGTTGTTCCAGCATTGATTTTTATCTCCGAAGACCATGAACAGAGCAATGAAAGAGCCGCGGAGTAACGAGAAGCAATCCCAAATCTAATCTACATAAAGTTAAAAGTGTGAACGATCTCACAGATTAAGTCTGGTTATCCTACCAACGATCAAGGGTTTTTGCTTATTGTTCAGGGTTTGAATCGAATCAGAAATTCTGTTGTGATCCAAAATGGATTTACTTCCATCATCACACAAAATTTTTCATCATGAACTAACTACATATGTAATGCTAAAACATGACTGAAACATAACTCTAGTGATATTCCTAAATCAATGTCATATCTTAATCTATACTCCAGCATGAGTCTGTCCATTAGGAAGGCTGGAGTAGTAACTGGTAGTATCAATGTGTTTTAAAGATTTTGCCTAGATAGCAAAGCATATGACATTCTAGGTAGGATTAGAGATAGAGGTTCATACAAGGGAAACTCTAGTTGTTAGGGAAGATCTATGGGAAAGAGTGGTTAATATGTAGATAATGGACCTGAGATTGATTTCTATTGTGGCTCAAGCGTCAAGTGTGAACTTTACAATTGATTTTTTGGTTTAATCACAACAGGAAGCTAGATCTACCCTCACACTGAAGTCCTGGAGATGTGCCTGAAAGAATGACAGATGGGCTCAGATTAGTTCTACTTAGTTGTAAACGTTGTCAACAAAGCTAAGGCAGTAGATACAATTTGTTGGTTTATAAGCTAAGGGAGATGGCAAACTAGTACAAATGCTGGGAAATGGTTGCAAACAGCAGGCTAGTGTGTGACACTGTTGTGGTGGTGTGTCAAAGGAGACTCTGGACCTTTCAGACTTTACTTTCGTTAATCCACATATTACTCTGCCATCTCTATGACAACAGAAAACAATAGTGAGAGTAAGAAGTTGAAGTATGATTATATGTTCTGGGCATAAACTCTGTGTGAACCTTGTAGCTCACAGTTTGTTGATGTGTGTTTCTAGGTCCCCTTTTCAGTGTGAGGGTAATTGGATCAGATGTCTATTGAGACATCCTATTCCCCGCAACAGGGATCATCATTTTTTGAAGGATGTCCAGTCATATCCATCAGATTTATGTCTGTCCAAAAGACTAGGTAGTCCATTCCTGGTGCCACAATATAACCCTGCTTATCCTTGTATGGTTGTGTTGAAGGCTAAAATTGAGCGGAGTTACAAATCAATCTCGTTCAAGGTCCCCAAGAGTTCATACATTCATTATCCAAAATGCCGTTCGGTCTTACAATGGGTACAGAACGTGCAAATGCCCTGCAGGTAGGTCTACTTAGAATTCGCTCTTCTGCCATAAATGCTTAAAATGCTCTCTCTGTGCAGCAATCCATCCAAGACGAACTAACGAAGCGAGGGTATAGTCCAGATGCAGGTTGGTCAAGACACGATATAATGAGCGCGCGATTATAATAAACGGCAACGCAGACCCAGTGATGGCAGAGTATATCACAATAATGGTCATAAACAATAAGAGTCCAGGTGAGTTTGAAGCGCTCCACGTTGTACCTCTACTCACACCCATAGCAGCTCAAATCACGACTGAATTGGAGGACTGTATGCTTCTTTCACTCCACTCTTCCGCCATTGCCCACTGACTTAACTTTTCTATACAGTGATCGGTTCAGAGTATGGTAAGTCTGGTTTGATTTTACTTGATTCTATATAACTAATTCGGGATTCAGATCCTACTTTCACAGATTGGCTGTTCAATGAGGCGGAAAAGGGTGCCGCAGGCTCTGAAGTGCTTTCCCAGCCACAGGCACCTTCTGTCCAGCCCAATGAACAATCAGTCACCCGTGAACCTCCCCCTCGTGATGCTCCCAATCGTTCTTCACACCTACGCAATGGGATATATCAACAAGCGGTCTCCCAAGCAACGTCTTCTGGCTCTTCACAGAAACGTTCTGCATCGGCACGCTCTCCCTCCCCAAGCCATCCCAACAAGTCGCGGAGAACGGATCTACCAACCGGCCCCCGTGCAATGCAACGTGAAGGTGGCACAGGTGGAAATCCTCGTAGCTTACTGGATCGGATGGGAGGACATGCAGGGCCTGCCAGGCATCAACGCGACGAGATTCAGGCTAGAATCGACAACATCACTAATAATTCGTCAGACCCTAATATGATGATGGCTAACGGATATTCAGGAATGCCTCTTGGAGGGATGGACATTAATGCTATGGCGATGGCCAATCCCATCATGTTGCAAGAAATATTCATGAATAACATGGCACTTATGCAACAGCTCTCGTCACAGATTGGGATATTACAAGGGTTCGCACCTCAAGGGCTGAATGTACCAGGTGGTGGCGTTCCTGGTGATATGCGAGTGTTACCTGCTGGATCCAACAACCACACCAATCAAGTGAACAGAGGACGAGGGAATGGAAGAGGCGGACGGGGTTCTGGGAGGGGACGTGGTGGATCTCATGCAGCGCCTCCTAATTTATCTGAGACGACTACTGCACCGGTATCAGACGTGACAGCGCTTCCGGACCGACCCTCGAAAACATCCGCAGTCGTTCCAACAATTGTTGCCCCATCTTCTAGCCCTGCGTCTTTCAACATGACTGCCGCCCCTGTCGTTGCTGCTCCAACACCGATGCAAGCTGCTCCACCAATTCCGTATGCCATACCCGAAAGACCTCAGTCACCGAGTCTTTGTAAATTTGGCCTTAAATGTACGAATGCCCACTGTCGGTGGTCTCATCCCTCGCCTGTAGCAACACCAGAAAGCGGTGTCGTGCTCAGTAAGGAAGCCTGTGAAAACGGCAGAAACTGTAAAGACAAGGATTGCATTAGAGCTCACGTGAGTCCTGCGATCCTTAACAGTAAGTTTTCTCCTCTTGTAGGAATGTAGCTTACTTATTACTGTTCATCAGCTACACCATCGTCAATATCTACTCCCGTCATTCAACATGCCCCTTTAAATCCTACACCTTGTCGCTTCGGTCTCTCCTGCAATCGTCTGGGTTGTGTGTTCAGTCATCCCCGCCCAATCTCAAACTCGCAGCACGTAACACCCTGTCATTTTGGGACGGCTTGCACTCGCACAACTTGCCCTTATAAACACCCGGAAGGCCGTGTTCTGCCCACTTCTTTTCATCGAGGACTTTCTGCGAACGGCCCTATGGTCACTGTATCGACACCTGATACCGGCTCTATGGGCCCAAGTCCACATAAAAGTGTAACCTTTAATAATCCCAAAGTAAAGTTGGATAAGCAGGTGAAAGAATTGGAAAAGAAGAAGGTCGAGGCCGAGAAAGCTATCCAAGAAGCACGGGCTACTGCTAGTGCAGGCAAGAATGCCAATGGAACGGAAGAGCCGCAGCCTGTTGCAACGGCAGCCTAATACAACTTCAACGCTTCAGACTCGGGCACTACCGTTTCAGCTGTAGATTCGAATGAGTCTCCCGGTGTCTTCACATCCTCTTGTTGCTCTTTCTGTCCTTATATGTATTCGAGTACGCTGTAGTACACCTTACAGTTCCTCCTTTCTTCTGTTAATGATCATCCCCCAATTGCCAATCTATGTGTCTCGAGGTTTTGAGACTCATGACTTATTTTATTTGCCGATGAGACGAGCTTGAGCACAATCAGTCGAGGGATATTGATCGGTACATATGTTATGTAAGTACGTGCAGCGAATTTGATACTTCTGGGACAACATACACAGCGGCGTCAAATCGTTTATTACCGATCCCAAATTCCGTCCTATTATATATGCTTGACAATTCATGCTGTGCTTGAGAAGGCCATTCATTAGTTCATAGTTACCCTTGGAAAGCAATAGCAATAGCAAGAATGAGGTGATCTAGTTCAGTTCTTTTGTTGTTTGCAGTGAAATACCAGTTGTCCTAGGTGTACTACAAGTATGGTGTCAGCCTGTTTTTTTTTTTTTGAATCAACAGTTTATCACACGGTGCTCGGTCGCAGTCCATATGGTGTCAGCCTGTCAACTGGTCACATGCCACACTTTTTTTATATCAAACACAGTGCTCAAATGCAGTTCATGGTAGTGTACAAGCCACATTATAGAGTCCTATCTTACAAATAGGGCTCACTAAAGGTGACCTTAGGGTATACTTTACTTTGTAAGCTTTTGTCAAGCCCTGAGTCCACAAATTGAAAATAGACTTTCTGCCTGGGTGTCAGGAATGTGGGGAGTAGCATGGGAAGGCTAGGAATATACTGTGAAATTACTATGAATATACTGTGAAAGTGCACTCTGGTTTCCGGAAAGTGATGCAAATGATAGAGTCAGATGTCATATACTGAATTTTCAGTTATATTTTATTATTCTTTTCTTTTTTAATTCCATTTATTATCTCCTAAATAATTACTCCTAGATAATACTTGTAAGGGAATGGTACAATCCCTAATCTACTCTAAGTAACTATGACTGGAGTGGACTTAAGTTGGAACAGTGAATAGCCCAGAAGTTCCAATCAATATTGGAGTAAGATATTCTACTATATATCTACTAGTATATATATCTACACTAGGTGGTCTGTGCACATTGCCAAGCAATTACATGACTCACACATTAATAACTATGTTATCTTATAAGACTATCTAGTACTAATGGAAAGATGAGAACCAGAGAAAAGGGTTTATAAAGAAAATGGCTAAACAGATCATAGGGCAAATTAGGTAATACTTATCCATACTGTGCATGCTAAGCCCTCCTAGATGTGACCATCAAAGTGTTCCCTTACAATACTCCTATAGGAGTATCATAGTACAAACTGGCTCTCTTCTATTCCAACTATAGTATATATATAGAATATGTGAGAGCAACCAGAGTAGAGCTTCTAGAAGAATCTATAAGGGGACTGTCACAAAAAGTGACTACTAAATAGTGACATGGAGATATAACAAAATACCTGTTCAAAGAACTACATAAATA
>Ga0153924_1000892_pt1 | contig 17147 bp, 7 predicted proteins | sample TSNJ008MetaG_FD_104709 | JGI IMG/M metagenome (GOLD analysis project Ga0153924, IMG submission 104709) | Attine ant fungus gardens microbial communities from New Jersey, USA - TSNJ008 MetaG | ecosystem: Host-associated > Fungi > Mycelium > Unclassified | place: USA: New Jersey, Wharton State...
ATGAACTACATAAAATAGGAATTAAGGTTTCATTTTCTCAGATGATGATATCTCCCACCTTAGATGATTGGTGGGAGATAATTAAAAAGAAGTCTATCGATATCCAAATTCAAACTGCAATTAAGCAGACAAAATCATATGAATTGACAAAACTGACTGATGTTCAATATTCGTATTGGATCGGCAGAAATCATGACCATGTTTTAGGAGGAGTGTCATGTCACGCATATTTTGAGATAGATTGCTTTAGGCTTGATATAAAACAGCTTGATACTGCATGGAGTAAGGTATTATACCATCACCCAATGCTTAGGTCGAAATTTAATAATAATGGGTATCAGGTAATATGTGATAGACCATATGATGAAAGGATTTTAATTCATGATTTCAGTGGCTGCGATAGACTGGGAAAAAATAATAAACTGATTAAAATCAGAGAGGATAATTCACATAGGCTTTTAAAAACAGAAGAGGGACAAACTACCGGACTAGAAATATCTTTATTAGATAAAGAAAGCAGCAAACTTCATTTTGATATAGATTTGCTGGCGGCGGATCTTCACAGCATAGGAATAATATTTAATGATTTATTAGCGGCATATAAGGGACAAAATCTATCAAAGTTACCTGAAAATTGGTCATACTTAGATTTTGTAAAATCTTCTGGTAATAAAAATAAAGATTCAGAATATGAGACAGCAAAGAATTATTGGAAAGAACAAATAAAGAATTTGCCTGATGCGCCGGGATTACCATACTGCAAAAAGCCTGAAACGATTAAGGATCAAAAATTCAAGAGATTTACTTATGTATTAGAGAAACAAAAACTAGATATTATTAAATACTATTCATCAAAAAATAAAGTTACACCCGCCATGGTACTACTGGCGGCATATATAGAAATAATTGACCGATTTAGTACAGCATCTGAATTTTTATTAAATATCCCCTATTTCGGGAGGCCATTAGATATACCGAATATCGAAAATGTGGTTGGTGATTTTACTAATATTCTTCTAATGCCGGTTAACAGTAATTCGGATTGCAGCTTTTTGGAACGTGTCATACAAGTTACGAATAAATTTACAGAGATTATGCAATATTCGGCTTACTCAGGTATTCAGGTTATTCGGGATATCATTCAGGAAAATCCTGAAAGGCGTATTATTGCTCCGGTAGTTTTTTCATGTGACTATGGACAGCCGGTTATCAGTGAAGCATTTCAAGATGAGCTTGGTAAATTAAGCTTTATCAGTACACAAACACCGCAAGTATTATTGGACTTTCAAATATTTGAAGTTTCTGATGGGTTAATGCTGTCTTGGGATGTTGTGGAAGAAGCTTTTAGTAAAGGTACTATTGAAAGTATGTTTGACAGTTATATTGGTGTTATAAACTGGTTGATTGAGGACGTGAATCATTGGAATACGAAAGCTGATGTGATTCCTGATGAATACTTTACACAAAGATATCAGAATTTAGGACAATTAGATAGTATCGAACCCCACTGTATTCATGAGTATATATTTAAAAATGCTGAGTTAATGCCGGATAAAGCGGCGTTGATTGAAGGAACACATGGAATAACGGTATCATATAAAGAACTTATCAGCAGAGCACGTAAGTTAGCGATGTTACTTAGAAAAAATAATGTGCGTGCTGAAGATAAAGTTGGGGTTTCACTGCCAAGAGGCATAGGTCAGGTTATTTCTATACTTGCTGTTCATACAGCAGGTGCTTGTTATGTTCCGATAAATCCAAACCAACCAATCAAACGTAAGCATAGTATATGCTCTAAAGCTCGTATAAGATATGTGATATCTGACACAGATTTTAATGATGAATGGCCCGCAGATACTATTATTATCAACATAGATGATTCTGATGACGAAACAGAGATTAGGGAAGTAATATTAAATACTGCGGCATCAGCATATACAATTTTTACATCCGGAACAACCGGTGAACCGAAAGGAGTTGAGATATCGCATACCAGTGCATGGAATACAATTCATGATGTAAACAAGAGATGTGATATAAACCAACATGACATTATATTAGCTGTATCGTCTCTGGAATTTGATTTATCGGTATATGACATATTCGGATTACTCAGTCAGGGCGGAACCGTTATATTAATTAATGATAAGGAAAGTAGAGATGCTCCTGTCTGGATAGATTTAATTAACCAATATAATGTAACGGTATGGAATTCTGTTCCGTTCATATTTGATATGCTGTTGGTTGCCGCCAAAGAAAAAAATACAGCACTGCCTTCTCTAAAGGCAGCATTATTATCCGGCGATTGGATTGGATTAGATTTAATTGAACGTTTACTAAATATAGCCCCTCATGCTTATATATTTGCAATGGGAGGAGCGACAGAGGCGTCAATTTGGTCAAACTTCTTTTCTGTTAAAGAACCACTGCCATCAAATTGGTCATCTGTTCCCTATGGAATGCCGCTAACAGGGCAAATCTACAGAGTTGTAGACGCTAAAGGACGTGATTGTCCTGATTATGTGTCCGGTGAATTATGGATTGGTGGGAATGGCGTTGCAAAAGGATACCTCGGTGACAGAGAATTAACCTTAGAAAAATTTGTCTTTGATAAGGGAACGAAATGGTATAGAACCGGTGATATAGGACGGTTTTGGAAGAATGGAAATATTGAGTTCTTGGGCAGACAGGATAATCAAGTAAAACTGCGGGGCCATAGAATCGAATTAAGTGAAATTGAAATTAACATTAATAAACATGATGATGTAATAAATTCTGTAGTCTGCGTAATGGATAGTAAATATAACTATTTAGCAGCTTACATCGTAACAAAGAACAGTCATATAGATCAGAAAGAGATGAAAGAATTTTTGCATTCTTATCTACCTGGTTATATGGTTCCTTCCATTTACTATTTTTCAAACAAGCTGCCGATTTCTCAAAACGGTAAAGTTGACAGAGGTAAAGTAAAAGAACTGTTTAGCAAAATGGCTGATATTGTACCAAATGACAAAAGTGAAAAACCTAAAGGGAAAATAGAGGAAGGCATTTCAAAGATATGGAGAGAGGCTTTAAATATAAATAAGTTATCCAGAAATGATGACTTTTTTAATATAGGGGGTGACAGCTTAAAAGCAATCACAATCATTTCAAAAATGCAAAATGAAAAAATAGTAAAAGGTGACCTTTCAATTCAAGTATTATTCACGGCATCAACTATTAAAACCTTAGCGAAAGAAATCGAGAAAATAAACAATGAATATGATAAAAACGATATGGAAACAGAAACCAATACAATATAAAATAAATTACTAATTGAGAGGAAATGTGAATGAATTTATGAGTACACAAGATTTTATAAATGACCTGGAAATGAAAAATATAATTATCTGGCTGGAAAAAGACGCACTCAAATATAAGGCCCCTAAGGGGATTATGACAAATGAAATTATAAATAGCATTAAAAACAGAAAGGATGAGCTCCTTGAATTTCTGCATAAAAATGAGAAAATAGATTTTTGCTGTAACACAAAAGCCAGATATGAGAAATTCCCGCTTACCGACATTCAAAACTCATATGTTATGGGCAGAAATAAACATTATGAACTTGGCGGTGTAGCCTGCCATGGTTATGTTGAAATGACATATGATGAAATGATTGATTCAAAACGGCTGGAAGCAGCCTGGAATAAGGTGATCCAAAAGCACGATATGCTAAGAGCGATTATCTCCGGCTCTGGCTATCAAATAGTTCAGGAAGCTGTTCCCTATGTAGAAATTGAAGTGATTGATCTAAACGTTATATCTGATATAGGCTTAGAAAAGCAAAAGGTACTTCGTAAAAGGTTGTCAGAAAAGCAATACAAACTTGGTGATTGGCCGATGTGCGATATTGCTCTGACGATTGAAAGAGAAAAGAGTATAATACATTTGTCTTTAGACATGCTGATTGCTGATTTTGTCAGCACGAATATTATTTTAAATGACCTGGATTTTTTTTACAGAAACCCGGATGCGATCATAACATCCCCTACATTATACCGAGATGTTGTGATATATCAGAACAGGCAGAAAGCGGTTTATTCAGCAGCCAGACGTAAATCAGAAACATATTGGAATAATAAAATAAAAAGCATGGGTGAAGCACCTGATCTGCCTATGATTGAAGAATATGATATTGACAACACATCATTTTCTCAAAAGAAAATATTTCTAAATAACGAAAATTGGACTAAGTTCTGCGCAAATGCAAAAAAGAACAAGATAACTCCCTCAATGATGATTATGTCTTCTTTTGCTGAGGTATTATCATTATGGTCTTCAAATAACAAATTTTGCATTAACACTACAATTTTAAATCGGCCAAATATATCTGAAGACATCTATAAAATCGCCGGCGACTTTACAGATGTTAATGTAACTGCTGTAAACATTGATTTTGATATGAATTTTCTTGAAAGATCACAGAAACTCCAGCGGGATTTATGGGGTGATTTGGAGCATAATGCCATATCTGGTGTAGAAGTTCTAAGAAAGCTTACAAAAGACAGAAAGAAAAATATAATTATTCCGGTAGTTTATACGAGTACAATAGGTATGGCATCAGAAAATGATATGACGTTAAAAAAACACATTTCATATAAGATAAGCCAGACACCTCAGGTATATATTGATTGCCAGGCATCAGAAGAAAATAACGGAGCAACGGTTAACTGGGATATTAGAAACGGCGTCTTTGAAAAAGACATAATAGACGCTATGTTTGAAAGTTTTCAAGAATTAATTCAAAAAATGTGCATAGCAGATGGAAATGTATACTTTGAAAAAGCCCCTGTCCAATTACCTGTGATTACGCAGGATGTACGAATAGAAAAGAATAATACCGATGTAGCTATTTCACCGCTGATGATGGAGGAGGGTTTTTTAAACTCCTTAAAATTGTATCCGAATAAAACGGCGCTAATAACTGCTGACGGCGAATATACTTATGCTGCTTTATCAAAATATGTTGCTGCACTGATACAGGTTTTAGAAGATGAAAATTTAGGCAGAAGTGATGTTATCGGTATCAATATTAAAAAAAATGTCTGGCAGATTGCGGCTGTGTTGGCAATATTGATTAAGAATGGTACATATGTACCAATTGATATTTCCCAGCCTGTAAAGAGAAAAGAAAAAATTGTTAGAAATGCCAATGCGAAATTAATATTTTCTGACAGAAGTAATGAAGAGGAGCTGAAAAAATACTGTAATATTGTGGATGTATCATCAATAACGAGAATAGAAAAGGAACTTGATTATATTAATCCGAAAAAGGAATATGACCGGCCGGCTTATATTATTTACACTTCCGGTACAACTGGTGAACCAAAGGGTGTGATAATCAGCCACAGAAACGCAATGAATACGATTTGTGATGTGAATGAATGTTATGGCATAAATAATTCTGATGTTTTTCTGGGCTTGGCAAACTTATCTTTTGATTTATCGGTATATGACATATTCGGAGCCTTTTTAGCCGGAGCTGCATTAGTATTGCCAAATACCGATAAGATAAAAGATCCGAAATATATAGCAGGATTGCTTCTGGTGCATGATGTTACGATATGGAATTCAGTACCGGCACAAATGCAGATGATTGTTAATTATATTGAATCCAATCAAATAGATACCGGATTTATGCTTAGGACGATTTTACTGTCTGGCGACTGGATTCCGGTAAACCTGCCAAAAAGAATCTATGATATCTTTAAAAAGAGTGAGGTTGTAAGCTTAGGAGGAGCTACAGAGGCCTCTATCTGGTCCATATATTTTAATATACCCAGAGACTATAATTTTGAAAAGAGTATTCCTTATGGGATACCAATGGCAAATCAGCGGTTCTATATATTAAACAGGAATATGCAGCATTGTCCGGACTATGTAGATGGCAGTCTGTATATTGGCGGCACAGGCCTTTCATTAGGATACTTAAATGATGATAAGCTAAATAAGGAGAAGTATGTGCAGCTGCCAGAGACTGGAGAGAGAATTTATAAAACCGGTGATAAAGGACATTATACAAAAAACGGTATTATTATATTTAAGGGACGTGATGATGGTGATGAGCAGGTAAAAATACATGGACATCGGGTGGAATTAGCAGAGATTCGTTCGGTATTAAATGACCATCCTTACGTAGATTCTGCCGTTACATTGATAATCGGTGAAACACAAGAGGATATGCATATTAATGCTGCTGTCACCCCGGTTAGAAAGAACATACGGCTGGAAGATGCTGAAATAAATGCGGAATTGAAAATGCTTAAAGAAGCCGGGGATTTATATGAAAGCACAGTAAATCAGGACTTATTTGAAAGCTGGAATAAGAAATCCGATGAAGTCGTAGTTGCCGATATATTTTCGGTGTTTAGAAAAGTGGGTATTTTTAAAGAATCCGGTAAGGTATATCCATTTGCAGATATTGCAAATAAGCTGGCTGTGCCTGAAAAATTGCACAAGTTGGTAAAAAGATGGATTATCGTATTAATCCGTGAAGGGATACTAAGTGAATCTGAATCCGGTTATGAGCTGGTTGAAAATAATACCAGAGAATTGGATTCCAATATATTATGGAAGCAGTTTTATGAGATTGAAAATGAATTTAACTATAGTATCGAATTGGTAGACTATCTTAAGAAATCAAGTGATGCATTGTCTGAGCTAATCCAGGGGAAAGAAGATCCGTTAAATCTGCTGTTTCCGAAAGGTGAAACAGATCCGGCAATGGCGGCTTACCATGATAATAAAATTAATAAAATCTTAAATGGTATAGCAAAAGATGAAATAGTCTATTCATGCAATAAATCCAATCAAGAAAATAAAGATAAAATATTTCGGATACTTGAAGTAGGAGCAGGTGTTGGAGGCACTTCATTAGATGTTATTCCAGAATTGGAAGGGTACCGGGCAGAGTACTATTTTACTGATTTATCAACATTCTTTCTCAATAAGGCACAGAGTAATCTAAGTCGGTACAATTGGGTAAAGTATGGTATTTTCGATATAAATGTAGACTTTATCGCTCAGGGATACGAAGCATTTTCTTTTGACGTTATACTTTGTGCTAATGTATTACATAACTCTAAAAACGTGCACAATGTCATCGAGAATTTAAAAGGATTATTGGCTGAAAATGGGAGCTTAGTAATTCTTGAAGAAACAAAAATGAGTTATATGCTTCTAACTTCAATGGAGTTTAAAGATGGTTTAACCGGATTTGATGACGAGAGGAGGGACAATGAACAGACCTTTTTCACAAGGGCACAATGGGAAAGCATTTTTGAACGGCATAATGGGAGAATTATCTATGAGTTTCCTCCAAAAGAAAGCAAATTAGATTTGTCGGGACAGACATTTTATGTAACCCGGTTTACGGATGGATATGAGACAATTCGTAAATCGGAAATACGCATATATTTAGAAGAAACGATTTCATCCTATATGGTACCAAGTAATATTATAGTACTGCCAAATATGCCGCTGACAACAAATAAAAAAGTTGATTTAAAAAAAATAGAACATTATTTTACCCATATAGAAAATAGTATGGATGATAAGAAACTGAATGAGCCGCCGCAATCTGATCTGGAAAAAAGAATAGCAAGAATATGGTGTGAAGTATTAAAAACTCATGCAATCGGACGTAATGACAATTTTTATCTTATCGGAGGGGATTCTCTTCTCATTGCACAGGTAATCGGAAATATGTTAGATGAGCTGCCGGAAACAAAGGGATGGGAATGGAGTTCCTTGTTAACGGAAATGATGCAGGCACCCACGATTAAGCAGATTGCTGAAAAACTCGATGAATATCAAAATGATAAAGATCTTCTTAGCAACTCCTGTTTCGTCCAGCTAAGGCATAGCAGTGAGGCCTGTGATAAATCAACAGCTAAAGTTGTTTTTCATGCAGGTACCGGGACATTAACCCCATATAATACATTGCTTTCTTATATTGATAAGGATTGTAAAGACAATGAAAGTGTACTTGGCTTTACGTTTGGAGATGATGCAGAATATATTTCGATGGATACAAAAAGTACATTTAAGCTATTAGGAGCGAAATATGGTCAAATTCTCAAGGAATTAGGCTATTCAAATTATATCCTTATCGGGCACTGTGTGGGTGGGCTGATTGCTTTGGAAGCGGCTCAGTTTTTAAGGTCGGATAATATCAGCGTCTCTGATGTAACCCTGATCAGCTCAAATATTCCGGTGAAAAAAGAGAACACAAGGCTTTCAAATGCACCTGATGAAATATATCGAAAAACCGTACAATCCTGCTTAGATAACGAACTGCTCTTAGAAAGAATTTTTGCAAAACTAATTAATGCAGATATTAAAAAGGCAGGCTATCATGTCAATGAAGAACGATTGCAAAATTATCTTGAATCTATTGTTGACCAGAAAACCGGTGAAATAACCGTGGAAGCATTATGTAACACAAAAGGCGAGTATGAAGATGTTGCGGCTGAATTTAGAAAACTTGCAAGTAAATCAGTATCTGAACGCCTAAATGCACTCTACAATACGATTGAAAGGCCTAATGGAAATCTGCTGGAACATCAGCTGAAGATGCTTAATATCCTGTTTCGGATATTTTCACAAAATTTCCGCTGTGTAGCTACATATGAACCTGCGCCGTATTACGGAAACTTAAGAGTGTTTAACTGTGAGACAAAGGGAGGACATTTTTATCCTGGCTTTTTTGAAGAAGATTATGAGACATGGAAGCCATATGCAAAAGGTAAATTGCATTTTGATACGATACAAGGTTGGCACTTAGATTGTATCGAAGAACCTAATTTAAAATTCAATTCAGATAAATTATTGGATTTTATCTACTAAATTAATATTGAACTATTATTTGAAAGGAATAGATACTGGATGAAAAAGGTTGGAGTCTTAGGCGGAACAGGTGCAATTGGAAAACGCGTATTGGAAATATTGGATAAGGATTATGAGCTATTTGCGTCATATCACAAAAATCAGCCGGATAGAAATAGGAATGCTTTATTTACACAGCTTGATATTATGAACAGAAATGAATTAAAGAGCTTTTGTCAAAATTGTGATGCAATCGTTAATTGTGCCGGCGCTTCATATTTAAATGGTGAAATTATTGCGCAGGTTGCAGCGGAATTGAATATTCCGCTAATAGATCCTTCGGGTGAATCATTTCTTGAAGATAAGCTTTTCAGTACGAATGATAAAAATATTTTTGTGTTATCAAGCGGCTGTTTTCCCGGAATGACAGGTATTTTGATGAATTATCTATGCTTAAAGATGGATCAGGTTATAGAGATGTCAGGTATGAGTATCAGTACAGAAATACCAAGCATTTCAGCGATAGAGGATTTTATTCTAACAGGAACGACCGGTTTTGGAATGCCGCTTAAATATTATGAAAATGGCGAATTCAAAAGAGATCATCGAGAGATAGCAGATGAAATTATTATAAATAATCAGAAATTTACATTACAGACTTACTATAATGTAGAATTAGACAGGCTGGTAAAAAAGTATCGGCCAGACAAAGCCAATTGGTTTAATGCCATATTTAATAATGAGATTATGCAGAATATGCAAAAAGCGATAATCGTATATAACAGCAATAAATCTATGCAGGAATTCAATCGTATTTCGCATAAGATACAGCAGATATTTATAAATAATCAGGATACCAGCCAGCCATTTAACTATCTGCAGATTAATGTGGAGGGTATAAAGAATGGCAGCAGAATATGTCAAAAAGCAGAAATACATAATGATTCGAGCAGTATGATTAGTGCAATTACAGCTGCATATGCAGTAAATGCTGTATTAAACAATAGTATTGCAAATGGAATCTATTATGCTATGGATATCATTAATCCAGAATCAGTCATAGCGGGGATGTTAGAACAGAATATAGATATCAATATTAGTCAGGAGATTATGGGAGTTAATGATTATGAAGAAGGATTCATTTAAAATGGTGCAACACCCCTTTTACTGTTTAAACAGTATCAAAAGCCAGGTTACGAAACGTACAGGTAATAGTTTGATTTAGTTTTGGATTATTAATGAAAGAAATATGTAGTAATGGAGTAGAGAAAAGTATTATTTTAGTGTATAATTTGTGACTGAGGTTAGCCAAAACTAACCATTATCTTGTTTTACAATTTATCATGTAGGAAGATAAGTGAGATTAAAACGATCTCACTAGGTTGAACAAAATATTTGATATTATTTATATCAACCGGAAAATTTAAGCCGACGAGCGTCACAAATTAGTGATGCTATCGCCAAATCTGACATTTGGCTCGGCGGAATGGAGTAAAAAATGGAAAAAATAGTAGTTATGACAAAAGCTAAATTTGGAATACGGGATATCATGACCGCCGCAGCTATGATAGTTTTATGTGTTGCGGTTAACATGATCATCGGCACGATTACATTGCCTGTCCCTATACTGTATCTTTATTTTTCGGCCGGAATGGAAGGTTTTTTGGGAGCGGTATTTTATCTTGTTGTTGCGAACCGAATCAACAAGCACGGGCTGCTTTTGATCTGGTCTACAATATTCGGCTTGATACAGCTAATATCAGGCTATGCTTTCATGTTGCCATATTTTGTTTTGTTAGGTGCTTTGGCAGAGCTGATAATGATTGGTGAAAATTCATACAGGAAACCAGTTCGAAATGCCATTGGATGGGGCGTATATACCGCAGGAATGTTTATAGGTATTGCAGTTCCTCTTTGGTGGGCATGGGACAGTTATAGTGAAATGGCCTTAAACAGCGGATTTACTGTCCAAACCCTAGATATGCAGCTTAATATGGTAAAGAGTCCGGGACTTATGATTTTAGGTTCCGTTATATCATTAGTGCTTGCTGTACTGGGTATCATGTTCGGTCAGCGACTGCTGCGCAAACATTTTCAAAAAGCCGGCGTTGTATAATGAACAATGCGCATATACCGAAATTAAAACAGCTTGATGGACGTACAATACTTATGATTACGATTATTGCCTGCTTTGTTACTTTCCTCGCACCCGACCAATATTCACATGCATTGTTCACGTTATTTCTACTTATTCTGATGTGTCTTTCAGGATATTGGAAACAAAGCTTATGTTTTGCAATTGTTTACATAATCATTGTAGGGTGGCTTACAATAGGGATATATAATAATATCGTATTTCCTTCTCCTTTGTTTTTAGCTTTGATTTACAAAATCATTATGCCGTTCATCCCGGCATATATGCTGAATAAAATCCCTTCAGGACAGTTAACTGCCGGACTGCGTAAGCTGCCGATACCTCAGAAAATATTGATGGTATTGATAGTAATGCTTAGGTTTGTTCCTACAGTTTCACAAGAATTTAAAGCAGTGAGGGACGCTATGAAAATCAGAGGTTTTTTAAGCTCGTTTGGTAATGTGATTCGACATCCGTTAGGCACGTTAGAATATGCCGTCGTCCCGATGGTATTTCGGTCTTTGAAAATATCAGATGAACTTACTGCTTCTGCCATTGTCCGGGGAATAGAGTGTCCTGGGAATAAGGATAGTTATTATGTCAGCACCCTTACTGGTATTGATCTGGAAATCAGCATAATCACTGTATTATTTGCTGTTGTATGCATTGTTATAATTTAAGGAGTACATATGGGCAAGACGATAAATGTTAAAATGTTGTCATTTTCCTATAATGGCAATGTAAATCAATTGAAAAAAATAAATCTCAAGGTTAATCCCGGAGAGGTCATTGTTTTGACAGGGCCGTCCGGCAGTGGAAAAAGTTCATTGACACGAGTGATTAATGGCTTGATACCTTATTTTTATAATGGTGAATTAAGCGGAGAGATAGAACTGGATGGTAAGCCTATCAGTGCGATTCCAACATATGAGAGAGGACGCTATATAGGAAATGTGTTCCAAGACCCAAGAAGTCAGTTTTTTGCTAACGAAGTTGCCGGAGAAATTGCTTTTGGCTGCGAGAATTATGGATATTCTCATGATAGGATATGTGAGCAGGTTGAGTTTGCAGCAAAAATGATTCAAATTACCGACATCATGGATTTCAACCTACACGCACTCTCATATGGTATGAGACAAAAAGTTGCGATTGCCTCCGCTTATGCAGTAGCTCCTGAAGTATATGTTATGGATGAGCCTTCCGCAAATTTAGATACAAAATCCACTTTTATTTTTGGTGAATTGGTTCAAAAGTTAAAGCGTGAAGGTAAAACGGTTATGATTGCCGAACATCGTCTGCATTACCTTTTAGGCATCGCCGACCGCTATCTTTGTATGGATGATGGAGAAATCGTCAGGGAATTTACAGATAACGAAATCAGGACACTTTCCGATGATATGATTCAATTATTAGGATTACGCACTCCCGACTTGCGGAATATTGTATATTTCGCACAAGCCGTACAAAAAAAGAAAAAAAAGGTATTTGAATTAGTAGACCTATGTAAAAAGTTTGGAAAAATAACTGCGGCAGATAAGATCAGTTTTAGCGGTTATAGCGGGGAAATAATTGCAATCATTGGATCAAATGGAACAGGGAAAAGTACAATCGGTAAACTTATGGCCGGATTAATAAAAGAGGATTCCGGTCAAATCCTGCTGTATGGCAAACCAACGAAGAAGAAATATCGGTTGGGGCAAGTTTGGTATATTCCACAAGATTTAGACAGCCAATTATTTGGTGAAAGCTTACTGGATGAATTGTTGACCGGTAAAAAGGAAACACCGGAAAGAAAAACAAAAGCATTACAGATTATTCAGCAATTAGGGCTTACGAATGTTATTAAACAGCATCCGGCGACATTATCCGGCGGTCAAAAACAACGGCTGGCTTTGGGGGTGGCACTTATGTATAACGCTCCCATTATTATTATGGATGAGCCAACCAGCGGACTTGATGGGCGTAACATGAAGAAAGTGAGTAAAATCATTAAAGAACTTGCCGACGAGGGGCATGTTATCTTGGTTATCACGCATGATGCAGAGTTTGCACTTGCCTGCTGTGGCAGAGCAATTCAAATTCAAAACGGAAAAATCGTACATGATTTTTTGATTAAAGACCCCATTGAAATTCTTCAAAAAATGGACTATTTATAGAGAGGAGAGCGTCTTAAATATTGCTTGACCGCAGAGTCAAATCTGACATTTGGCTCGCGTGTCGGCACGTAAAGCGCGACATGGAGGATTATTATGAGTAAATCACAAAAACAACTACCTAAGCCTAAAACAGGAATTACACGTTGCTTGGAGTTAGCTTCCGACAAGAAAGGGCTAGTTATATTATCGGCATTTTTATCTGCGCTGGCAGCTATTTTTTCGTATGCTCCATATGTTTCAATCTATTTCATTATCAGCGAGCTTGTCGGGGTGTTTCCGGATATGCCGGCGGCAGATATTTCTGCAATTCTTACATATGGCTGGTTGGCAGTCGGCGGCATTATTGCAAACATTGTATTGTATTTTATTGCGCTTATGTGTTCTCATCTTGCGGCATTTGGAACACTCTATGAGTTAAAGCTTATATTTTCCAAGCATATTACGGAAATACCGCTTGGTTACCACCTGACAACCGGGAGCGGGAAACTTCGTAAAATAATGGATGAAAATATTGAAAGCATTGAAGTTTTTATCGCGCATCAACTACCGGATTTTATCGGTTCACTGACAGCTCCTTTTGCAATGATTGTAATATTATTGAAAATTGACTGGAGATTCGGACTTGTTTCCCTTTTGGGCATTGTGCTGGCATTTGTCGTTCAGTTTATGGGTTTTAATGGTGCCGCAAGGGAAAAAATGCACAAATTCCAAAAAGCACAAGAAAGTATGAATGGTGCTTCTGTGGAATATGTAAGGGGTATGCCGGAAATCAAAGCCTTTAATCAGACAGCTGATTCTTTTAAAAAGTTAAGCGGATCAATTAAAGATTATACATCCTTTGTGTTGGAGTATGCTCTGGGCTGGCAAAATTGCATGCCCGCTTTTACCACGATTATCAATAACATTTATCTTCTGCTTATTCCCGTGGGAATTATGATAGGAATGAATACAACGGATTACAGGGCATTTTCAATGAAATTTGTTTTTTATCTGGTTCTGGTTCCCGCTATAGCCGGTGTATTGAATAAAATCATGTATATATCGGAATCCTTTACGCAGATAGACGGCAATGTGGAGCGAATGGATGAAATCTTGAATATCCCTGTTCTGCCGGATTCTCATTTGAAGACAACATTAAATAACCATGATATTTCTTTTGAGAATGTCAGTTTTTCATATGAAGCAGAAACAAAGGTCATGGCGCTTAATCACATATCTTTTATAGCAAAGCAAGGTAAAGTTACTGCCATAGTCGGGCCATCCGGCGGCGGTAAAAGTACAATTGCCAGCTTAATATCACGCTTTTGGGATGTGACAGATGGAAGTATTAAAATCGGGGGCATGGATATACGAAAGATACCGCTGCATGACTTAATGGAAAATGTCAGTTTTGTATTTCAGGATATCTTCTTGTTTAAACAGACGATTCTTGATAATATCAGAATGGGCAATCCGCAAGCCACGGAAAAGCAGGTTATGGAAGCGGCGAGAGCCGCGCAATGCCACGATTTTATTGAGAAACTACCAAATGGATATGAGACAGTAGTGGGTACGAAAGGGATCCACCTTTCAGGTGGCGAATGCCAAAGAATTGCGATTGCAAGAGCAATCATTAAAAATGCTCCTATTATTGTACTTGATGAAGCTACAGCATTTAGCGATCCGGAGAATGAGTATCTCATTCAGAAAGCCTTCGAAAAACTTATGCAGGGTAAAACAGTAGTAATGATTGCGCACCGACTTTCTACGATTCGCAATGCCGATAAAATCCTGGTTATGGAAAAAGGGAATTTGATTGAGCAGGAAACACATGACGCATTAATCAGACAAAACGGTAGATATGCGCAAATGTGGAACAGCTACACGGAATCTATAAGTTGGAAAATAGGAACAGAAAAGGCGGTGCAGTAAATGAAGTTTTTGAAAAAGTCACTCATATTGTCGGATAAAGGATATACAGATTTACGGAAAGCGATTACCGCCTGCACATTGACAAATCTGGCGCTTTTACTTCCGGTCATTGTTTCGGTGCAGTTATTTGGTGAGATTTTAAAGCCGCTTATGGGAGAGGACATTTCATGGAATAAATTGTGGCTGTTGTTTGGATTAGGCATTATCGCGGCAATAATCGTGTTTTTGGCCGCAAAAAATGATTACAGAAAAACGTATATCGCTTCCTATCAGGAATCAGGCAATACCCGTATTCGTATCGCTGAGCATTTACGTAAATTGCCGATGAGTTTTTTCAATACCAAAGATTTATCGGAAATCACAACGAATATGATGGCTGACTGCAGCAGTATGGAGTCCATGCTTAGCAGTACCATTCCGCCTTTGATTGCCAATATTATTTCGATTACCTTGACCTGTATCATGCTGGCTTTTTTTGACTGGCGGATGGCACTTGCTGTTTTTTGCACATTCCCCATTGCTTTTTTGGTGTTTTTGGCTGGCAGAAAGCTGCAGAAGCGGCTGTTTGAGAAGCAGGTTGAAGTTAAATTGTCAGCTTCCGGTCAAATTCAGGAATACTTAGAAGGAATAAAAATTATTAAATCCTGCAATCTAGGCGGCGCACATTTTTCCGCATTGGATAAAGCACTGCAAGCCATAAAAAAAATAGCTGTCAAGACTGAGGTCGCATCGGGTGTATTTGTATCAGGAGCCGGTTTAACTTTACAGTCGGGATTAGGTATTACGATTTTTGTCGGTACACTGTTAGTCACAGACGGCGAAATCGAATTAGTGCCGTTGCTAATGTTTTTTATGATTTCCAACCGAATTTACGGACCTATCCTTGCGGTGCTTTCCCAGCTTACATCGTTGCTTCACTTAAAAACCGTTACAAGCCGTATGAGAACATTGCTGACAACACCGATTATGGACGGCACCAAAAGTGATATAAGCAATTATGATATTGAATTGGAACATGTAACTTTTCGGTATAATACAGCGGATGTTATTAAGGATATATCCTTTTCTATTCCGCCCGGCAGTGTTACCGCACTTGTAGGGCCGTCCGGCAGTGGTAAAAGCACAGTATCAAAGTTAATTGCACGTTTTTGGGATATCCAAGAAGGGGCTATTAAAGTAGGTGGTGTGGATATCCGCACACTGGAACCTGAATACTTGATGCGCCGAATGTCCTTCGTTTTTCAGAATGTTACATTATTCAACGATACTGTTTATAATAACATTCGCATTGGTAATATGAATGCTACGGAAGAACAGATTGTCGCCGCTGCAAAAGCAGCTTATTGCGATGGATTTATCAGGGAACTGCCGGATGGTTATCAGACAATACTTGGCGAAAACGGTAGTACCTTATCCGGTGGTGAACGACAGCGTATATCTATTGCTCGTGCCTTGTTGAAAGACGCACCTATTGTACTGCTTGATGAAGCTACGGCGTCTCTTGATCCGGAGAATGAAGTATTTGTACAGCGAGCTATATCAAAATTAGTAAAAGACAAGACGGTGGTTATAATTGCGCATCGTCTGCGTACCGTTGTAGATGCGGATCAGATTATTGTGCTGAATAATGGTGAATTGGCAGAACAGGGAACGCATATAGAATTGCTAAAACAAAAAGGGCTGTATGAAAGATTATTCAACATCCAGCAGGAGAGCCTTGGATGGACGGTTTAGATAACATAAATAAATGAAATAAAGTGTTGTACCTTGCAGATTACTTAGTTAATTGCAAGGTACTTTTTGATCTTATAGGAAAGTACTACATTTCGTATCCAGTAAGATATTGATTCCTATAAGATAAAAAACGCTCCGCGAGGATGTGCACACTTTCGGATAGGAAGATGCACTGCGTGCCCGAAAGTGGCACGGCGATTCTGCGAAACAGAATCTTTTTGATCTTATAGGAAAGTACTACATTTCGTTCCATATTAGGAATGGAATCCTATAAGACAAAAAAGCGCTCCGCTAAGGATGCGCATGACGCTTCATAAGAAGATTGTCACTAAAGTGACAGCGCG
>Ga0153924_1000893_pt1 | contig 17138 bp, 12 predicted proteins | sample TSNJ008MetaG_FD_104709 | JGI IMG/M metagenome (GOLD analysis project Ga0153924, IMG submission 104709) | Attine ant fungus gardens microbial communities from New Jersey, USA - TSNJ008 MetaG | ecosystem: Host-associated > Fungi > Mycelium > Unclassified | place: USA: New Jersey, Wharton State...
AGATATTCTTCCACGATTCGCAATTTCCTCTCTGCTGATACTTTCCCTTCATGTGGCATAATTTTACCCCCAAATACGACAGTGTTTTTTATTTCACTGTCCTATTCAGGGGTAGCATATCAAAAGACAATCCTGTTCCCCGTTTTCTTTCGCTCCATTTTACGGCAAAACCGGCTCCACTATTGCAGCGGTTATCGTTAGCCTTTGCGGGGCTACGCGCCCCGCGCCCGCGACCTCATCCAAAGAACAGAATTAGGGCGGGTAATCTGATAACAAAAATTATCCCTCAACTTGTTTTAATAATTCTTCTGCTGATATTCCATACAGCTTTGCTAATGCAATCAAATTGCTTGTGCTGGGGTCTGATGTTCCGTTTTCCCATTTTGATACAGCTTGTCTGCTTACACCTAATGTTTCAGCTACAAACTCTTGGGTCATTTTACATCGGGTACGATGTTCCTTTATAGCTTCTCCAAGAGATATTCTTGTCGCTACTTTTTCTTTCCGAACATCTTTTGATTTTATGTATTTCAAAAGCGCACGGAAAATGAGGACAATCAAGCTGACAAACACACTTAGCATGACGATACTGAGAACAATCATAATGACAGATATTTTCATATTCATCTGGCTCCTTTCTTGATGGTTCAAGTCTATCATGGGCAGATGAATTGCTCCACCAACTATCCCGCTACTATTGGTTGCATTTCAGTTGCAATAAGATAAATCCCTATTTATCGTTGTCTGTCTTATGAATTGCTCTCAAATCAATTTATATGGATTATACCAAACCTACCCGCCCAAAGCAACGCCAACATTTTTTGCCCCAACATCAACGGCAAAAGCGTAACGGCGAGATGTAGACACTTGCCACTTTTTGACAGCCTGCAAACCTGCGTGAATACAGGTTTTTTGTCACGCCTAAAACTCCATTTTTCAGGACGGTAAGGGTTTTATACCACCTACCCCGAAAACGGCTTTTAACCGTTCTACAAGGCAGAGCTTCACGCTCTGCCTTATTTTTTTGCCTTTTTTAGTTTGCACCCCTTGACATATCAATCAAGAATGGGGGCAAATGGGAAATAATTACTTAAAATCCCTGTTCGCGCTGGCGTTTCAAGGTTTTCTCATTATGGTGTGCGTCGGTATCTACGCCGTGCTCATTCAGAGCATAACGGCCTCCGGCAACATCCACATAGCGATATGGGAGTGCGTGGGATTTACCGCGCTGCTCTGTTTTACTCTGCTGAAAAGCGGCGCGTTCGCAAAGGGTATTTTTTCAGCACATTAGCCGGGCGCATCAAACGAAAGGAGGGCTATTTATGCCGGCAGTTGCGGTTAAACCGCCTTTTGCCCTTGTACTGCGCGAGGACGAAGAGGCGGAAAGCCCGCGCATTTCTAATGATTGTTTCGGTAAGATGGTTTGTTTTCACGACCGTTACAATCTGGGCGACAAGCACGATTACAGCGCCCCGGAGGATTTTTTACGCGATCTTGTCCGGGAAACCGTATCCGCAAAAGACATATGCGATTTCACCATAGCGGAAAAATCGCCGGATGTGGAACTGAAATACAATCAGTTAGATGGCGATTGGGTAGTCATTGCCCGGTATCACAAGGAATGGGAGGAAGCGGCGTCTTTTAAGAACCCCCTCACCGGGCAGGAGGAAACCGTTTCCGACGTCCTGCTGGAATACATGGGAACGGCGTCCTTGCTTCGATTGGCGGAGTATGAAAATGTCATACTGCCGCTATACCTCTACGACCACTCCGGGCTTTCAATGTCAACGGCTTCATATGCAGGCCGCGCCCAACACGCCGAATGGGATTCGGGGGCGGTAGGATGGATTTACGTTACCAAAGCGGACGCAACCGCCGCGCTTGGCGAAACGGATATAGGCGTATTCAGCATAACAACGGAAATGCTCGAAACAGAGGTTGCCGAGTATGACAGCTATTTGCGCGGCGAGTGTTACGGCTTCGAGTTATACGAGGCCGGGGAAATGTCAAATAGCTGTTGGGGCTTCATCGGTGATTTATCCGAATTGCGGCCGGATATTGAAAGCCACCTGCCGGAGGGCTGCAAGGGTATCATGGATAATATCGTGTACCTGAACAGCGACCGAGAGCTTGACGGCGTTCTTATGGAGAGCGCCGCAACACCTATATATATGGAAGGAGATTCTTTTATGAGCAATCAGGAACAGAGCACAGGAGCCGTCAAACTGGACGCGCGGGCGTACCCCTTCGAGGAACCGAAGGGAAAGCAGCTTGCTTTCGCCTCCGTCACTATCAACGGTTGTTTCGCCGTGAACGGCATTAAAATCATGGACGGCGGCGAAAAAGGGCCGTTTGTCGCAATGCCGAGCACGAAGGACAAGGAGGGCAATTACAAGGATATTTGCTTTCCCACGACAAAGGAGCTCCGGGCGGAGCTTTCCGCTACCGTCATGGACGCCTACAACGCCGCCGTCGAGAAGGGCCTTGCCGACCGTGCCGCCGACAGAGGCGCGCCGGAGCAGGAAAAGCCCTCCGCTCTCGGCAAGCTGGGCGAGGCAAAGAAGGAAGCGAAGGCTCAGGCCAAAGTCCCAAAGCCGGAAAAATCCGCTCCTAAGAAGTCGGACCCCTCTATTTAGTTATTGCGCGGGGCTGGCGGGGGGCAAACGCTGGACGGGAAAGCGGAAGCCCCCCGCCGATTTATACCCGCCGCAAATGAAATACCGCTATGAACGCGGATAAAGGAGGCGATACAATGCCATTTGTTCCCGTACCTAAAGATTTATCCAAAGTAAAAACAAAGGTTGCGCTCGGGCTAACCAAACGGCAGCTCATATGTTTTTCCCTTGCCGGCGCCGTAGGCGTGCCGACCTACCTTCTCACGAAGGACGTTATCGGAAGCAGCGCGGCGGTGCTGGTTATGATCGGGCTTATGCTGCCGTTTTTCTTCCTCGCCATGTTTGAAAAGGACGACCAGCCGGCAGAAAAGATACTGCGAAACATTCTCCGCGCCCGGTGGTTCTATCCGGCGAAACGGCCATACAAAACCGAAAACTTTTACAGCGTGATAGAAAAGGAGGGAAAAATACTTGCCTATCAAGACAAAACAACAATCCCGGCAGGAAAGGCGCCTGTCCGAAAACATCCGGCAGGCAAAGGGCAATAGGGCCGATTTGCGCGCCGCGCCCGGTAAAAAGCCGCCTGCCGGTTCAGCGAAGCCGCCCGATAAAAAGGGCGGCTTTTTCGCGGGGATTCTCGCCCGGCTGTTCGGGCGGAAAACCGCGCCGCAAACGGCGCAGCAATCCATCCCCTACCATGAAATGTACCGCGACGGCATATGCCGGGTAAATGACCGGCTGTATACCAAAACCGTTACATTCAACGATATAAATTATCAACTCGCCCAGAACGAGGACAAAACGCAGATATTCGAGGCGTACTGCGATTTCCTTAATTACTTCGATTCCAGTATCAATATACAGCTTTCTTTCCTCAACCAGCGCGGCAATCTGGAAGATTTCAAGCGGTCAATCGACATTCCCGACCAACCGGACGATTACAACCCTGTTCGCCGGGAGTACGCGGGTATGCTCAAAAATCAGCTATCCAAAGGGAACAACGGCCTTGTGAAAACGAAATATATCACCTTCGGGATAGAGGCCGCCAACCTGAAAGACGCGCGCATGAGGCTGGAACGCATAGAGGCCGACATTATCAACAACTTCAAGGTGCTTGGCGTGAAAGCCCGGCCGCTCACCGGGCATGAACGGCTGGAAGTGCTTCACGGCCAATTCCATCCGGGCGGGCGCGAGCGTTTCCGCTTCGACTGGCGGGATATAGCGCGGACCGGCAACGGCACGAAGGATTATATCGCACCCTCCGGCTTTGACTTCCGCGACAGCCGCGCCTTCCGCATGGGGGATACCATCGGCGCAGCGAGCTTCGTTCAGATTATCGCACCGGAGCTCACCGACCGTATGCTGGCGGATTTCCTCGACCTCGACAGCGAGGTAATGGTAAACCTGCATATCCGCAGTATCGACCAAGCGGAGGCCATTAAAACCATCAAGCGCAAGCTCTCCGATTTGGACAAAATGCGCATAGAGGAGCAGAAAAAGGCCGTAAGAAGCGGGTACGATATGGACGTTTTGCCGCCCGATCTCGTTACCTACGGCGACGAAGCGAAAAACCTTCTCAACGATTTGCAGAGCCGCAATGAAAGAATGTTCCTTATCACCATGATTGTCGTAAACACCGCCCAGAGCAAGCGCAAACTGGAAAGCGGCGTGTTCGCGGCCTCCGGCGTGGCGCAGAAATATAATTGCGCCTTAAAACGCCTTGACCACCAACAGGAGCAGGGCCTTATGAGCAGCCTCCCCCTCGGCCTCAACCAGATTGAGATACAGCGGGGGCTTACCACTTCATCGACCGCGATATTCGTACCGTTCACGACCTGCGAATTGTTCCAATCCGGGGAAGCCCTGTATTACGGGCTCAACGCCCTTTCCAACAACCTTATCATGGCTGATAGAAAGAGCTTGAAAAATCCGAACGCCCTCATTTTGGGTACTCCGGGCTCGGGTAAATCGTTCACGGCGAAAAGGGAAATAGTCAACGTGTTCCTTATGACGCAGGACGATATTATTATCAGCGACCCGGAATCAGAGTATTTTCCGCTTGTGGAACGGCTCGGCGGACAGGTTATCAAGCTCTCCCCGGTGTCGGAGCACCATATAAACCCGCTCGACATTAACCCGGATTACTCGGACGACGAGGACCCCCTTACCCTAAAGAGCGATTTCATCCTTTCCCTGTGCGAGCTCATTATCGGCGGCAAGGACGGTTTACAGCCGGTGGAGAAAACGATTATCGACCGCTGCACCCGCCTTGTTTACCGGGAATATCTCGCTAACCCCGACCCGGTGAAAATGCCGATACTCGGAGATTTGTACGACCTTCTCCGCAAGCAGACGGAGCCGGAGGCACAGAGGATAGCGACGTCGCTCGAAATATACGTTACCGGCAGCCTCAACATTTTCAATCACCGTACCGACGTGGACATTACCAACCGGCTTGTGTGCTTCGATATAAAGGAGCTCGGCAAGCAGCTAAAGAAAATCGGTATGCTTATCCTGCAAGACGCCGTTTGGAACCGCGTCACCGTCAACCGGGCGGCGCATAAGCCAACGTGGTTTTACATCGACGAAATGCACCTTTTGTTAAAAGAGGAACAGACGGCGGCCTACACGGTGGAGATTTGGAAACGGTTTCGCAAGTGGGGAGGTATCCCTACCGGGATTACTCAAAACGTAAAGGATTTCCTTCTTTCCCGTGAGGTAGAAAATATTTTCGAGAACTCCGACTGTATTATCATGCTCAACCAAGCGGCGGGCGACCGGCAAATACTCGCCAAGCAGTTAGGCATATCCCCGCACCAATTAAGCTACGTCACGCACTCCGGCGCCGGCGAAGGACTGTTTTTCTATGGGAATATCATCATCCCGTTTATCGACAGATTCCCGAAGGATACGGAGCTATACCGTATTATGACGACGCGCCCAAATGAAAAGGCGGCGGGCGCGTGAGCGCCTATACCCGGCAGGATTTAAGCGTTATGCAGGCGTGGCCGCTCGAACGCAAGGTAAAGGTGACGCAGACAAAAATTCTCGAATGGTATTACCATTACGGCGGCAACGTGGCGGTCTCCTTCTCCGGCGGCAAGGATTCCACGGTGCTCTTGGATTTGGCGCGGCGGGCATTTCCCGATATGCCCGCCGCTTTCGTGTCCACCGGGCTTGAATACCCGGAGATTTTGGAGTTTGTCAAAACCGTGCCGAATGTCCGTTGGCTGTACCCGGATATGCCATTTACCAAAGTAATAGAAAAATACGGCTTCCCGGTCATATCAAAGGAGGTTGCACACCGGATATATTACGCCCGGCGCGGCAGCGATTGGGCGGTTAAGAACCTGCGGGGATTGATGAAGGACGGAACGCCGTCAAAGTACAATGAACGGTTTATCAAGTGGGCTCATATGGTGGACGCGCCTTTCCTCATATCGGCGCAATGCTGCGCGGTGATGAAGAAAAAGCCTATTATCCGCTTTACCAAGCAGACCGGCGCCATGCCGATTATCGGCACAATGGCGTGTGAGAGCGCGCGCAGGCAGAGCGCCTATCTTATGAACGGCTGCAACGCCTTTGACAAAAAATATCCATCCTCGCAGCCGTTATCCTTCTGGCTTGAACGCGATATTTTAGAGTATTTGCGTTTGAGCGGTATCCCATACGCCCCGGTGTATGGCGAAATTATCACCGGCAAGAATGGAAAACTGGAAACTACCGGCATATCCCGCTCGGGCTGCATGTTTTGTATGTTCGGCGTCCATTTGGAAAAGTACCCGAACCGATTTCAGCGGATGGAGCTTACCCATCCGAAGCAATACGATTATTGTATCAACCGTATAGGCTGCGGCGCCGTGCTGGATTACATCGGCGTGCCTTACCGGGCGGACAGTTCGTAAACTGCATCCATTTTAGCAAAAAAAGGAGGCGGACGCAATGAAAATCCGCAATTTTGATATGTGGAGGTGAGAGTAATTGAGCAGAGAGTTTGAAAAGCGCGGCAAAAAGGTACACAAAATGACCCGCGACGGCCTTGTTGAGAAAAACCTATCAACAGGAGAAGAACAGCAGATAAGCCAACGCGGGCAGGATTTCCAGTTGCGGCGGGATTCCCCGCCGCAGGGCGCGGGCGAAGCTCTGCGTCCTGTTTCCCACGGCAGAACCGGGCGCGGGCAGCCCCGGCCGGGCGCTTCTGAACAGCCTCCGGGGAATACTGCATACCCGGACGCTCCCACTTCGGCGGGCGCGCTACCTGATACCCCGACCCCGGACGACTATTCCTCCGACGCCATGCCGGAGAACGGGCACGAAACGCGGTACAGCGAACCGGGCGGAGTATTTCAGCCGGATTCCACGCGCCGGCACAATCAGCGCCGCCAGAGCATGGCGGATAACAGTTACCGGCCGGAACCGGACACTACCATGCGGCCGGAGGCAATGCGCCCCCCGGAATACCCCGCTCCCGGTGCTCCCTCGGATATACCAGTCGAGGACGAGCCCCGGCCATCATCAGCGGAGCCGTCGCCTTCCGCTCCCGATTTCGACCTTCCCGCAAAGGCAGCGGGGCCGGAACGCCCCGGACGGCTGCATTTTGCTGACAGTACGGAAACCGCCGCGCCCAAAGGGAAACATCGACAGGCGGCCTCCGCCCGACAGCACGGCACAAAGTATCAGCGCGGATTTACCGGGGATACGGCAATATCGGAGGTTACAGCTTCCGCAGAACAGCCGAAGCCTCCCGCCGCCGATGGCGCCTCCGCGCCGGATACGCCGCTGCCAGATTCCCCCCGGCGACCGGCGAAGCCCTCCCGCCTGCAATTCACAAGCGACGAGCGCCCGCCCGGAAGTGACGGCGGGCCATCCCCGGATAAGAAATTATCCAAACTGCAAGGCCGGGCGGAAAAGCTGGATAACCGGCTGGAGCGGGCGCGGGATAAACTGCCCTCGAAGGTAAAACGCAAGCGCGCCCTTGTCTATGACGAGCAGAAGCAAAAGGCAAAACGCAAGATTCAGTTTGAAAAGGAGGTTTTGCCGCCCCACGGCGAGCGCAGGGCGCCCCTTCCGGCACGGGCGGGCAAGGCGGCGCGTGGGGCGCTCACTAGAACGGTATCACACCAATTCCATAAAAAGATTTACGAGGTTGAACAGGATAACGTCGGCACGCAGACGGCGCACCGGGCGGAGCTCGCCGCCGAGGGCCTTGTACGCGGCGGTAAAAAGGTAACGCGCTCCGCGTTTAACTTCGCCCGCAACCGCCCATACCACACCGTGGAAAAGCTGGAAAAAAAGGCTATGCAGGCCAATGTAAAGTTTTCCTACCGCAAGGCGTTAGCGGAAAACCCGCAGCTTAGAAGCAACGTCCTTTCACGGTTTATGCAGAAGCGTAAAATCAAGCAGCAGTACGCCAAAGCCTACCGCGACGCGAAAAAAGCGGGGCAGACCGTCAAAAAGACCGGAACGGTAGCCGGTAACGCTGTAAAGGCCGTCGCCGGATTCATAAAGCGGCACCCCATGATTGCAGTTACCGTCATTCTGATTCTGTTTGTATTCTTCCTGTTCGGCACCCTGTTTACATCATGCTCCAACATGGGGCTCGGCGGCTTTTCCTCTATTATAGGCTCGTCCTATACGGCGGAGGACGCGGACATAGATAACGCCGAATTGTCATATACGGAATGGGAAACCGACCTGCAAATGCGGGTAAACAGCGCGGAAACGGATTACCCCGGATACGACGAATATAGGTACAGCGTGGACGATATAGGGCACGACCCCTATGAGCTCATGGCCTACCTTACCGCCGTTTATCAAGATTTTACCTATTCCCAGATACAGGCGGTCTTACAGGAGATTTTCGCGGAGCAATATACCCTTACCTTTACCCCGGAGGTTGAGATACGCACCCGCACCATCACCGTTACCGACCCGGAAACCGGGGAGGAAAGCGAGGAAGAAGAAGAATACGAGTGGCATATCCTCAATATCAACCTTACGGCGCGCTCCTTCTCGGATGTAATCGCGCCCCGCATGGACGCGGAGCAGCGGGAAATGTTCGGCGTGTATATGGAAACGAAGGGCAACCGGCAATACCTTGTCAATGTCTTTGATTTTAACTGGCTGCCTCTCGTTACAAGCAATTACGGTTATCGCGTCCACCCCATCAGCGGCGCGAAGGACTACCACAAGGGCATTGATATAGGCGTACCCACCGGCACGGATATTATGGCCGGGCAGGATGGGCGCGTAACGGCGGCGGCCTTCGATTCGGGCGGTTACGGCTGGTATGTCGTGATCGAGGACGACGAGGGGCTTGTTTCAAAGTACGCGCATTGCGATTCCCTTCTTGTTTCCGTCGGGCAGGAAGTGAAAAAAGGCGACGTGATAGCGAAGTCCGGCAACTCCGGCAATTCCACCGGGCCGCACCTTCATTTAGAGGTTATCAAAAACGGCCAATACCTGAACCCGGCCTATTTTGCCGAAACCGGCGACGACGGCAGCGGCAGGCTCCCGCCCGGCAACCCCGGAGGTATCAGCTTCCCCGAATATCCCGGCGAGCCTATGGGGGATGGCGATTACGCGGCGCTTATGGCGGAGGCGCAGCTTCATCTTGGCAAGCCTTATGTTTTCGGCGCGAAGGGGCCGGATAAGTTTGACTGTTCCGGCTTCGTTTCGTGGGCGCTGACCCATTCCGGCGTCAAGAGCATATCCACAAACGCGCAGGGCCTATATAACGCCTCTACCCCTGTTTCCCCGGAGAACGCGCAGCCCGGCGATCTGATTTTCTTCCATTCCACCTACTCCACAAGCAACACGGTTACGCATGTCGGTATCTATATCGGAAACGGAATGATGATTCACGCGGGCAAGCCGGTACAGTACGCAAGTATCAATACGACCTATTGGCAAAACCATTTTTACGCCTTCGGGCGCATATAAAGGAGGAACATATCAGTATGAAAACGGAACGCATTACAAGTGAAATCAGCAAGACCAAAGCTAAAATCTCCGACCTGCAGGCGAAGCTCCGCGATTTGGAGCGGCAGAAAACCGAACAGGAAAACGGCGAGATTTTGGAACTTGTGCGGAGTATCGACGTATCGCCGCAGGAGCTTACCGCCATGCTCCGCCTTATCCGCGAGGACCGGCTAAAGGAGGCTATGGCTTCGCAGGCGCCCGCCCTGCCGGATGATGGAGAGGAAACGGACGGCGAGGGGGAGGACGCGGACGATGAAGAATAAGCCTCTTTTACTGATTATGGCGCTCGCGCTCTGCGTGGGCGCTTTTCTTTTCCCCACGGCGGCCTACGCCGCCACGGACGGAGGCCGTCTGCCAGACAATACCCCGCCCACGGTTCGGGCATGGATAAACGGCGATTTGCTCCATGTGGAAGCGTTTGACGATACCGGCGTAGAATCGGCGTATATCAACAGCGCGAGGGTAAATTACCGCGTGGATGGCTCTTTTGATTTGCTCCTGCGCGATTATGCCGGCAGCGATGAATATATCACCGTGTACGCCGTTGACTTCGCGGGCAACAAGTCAAACGTGGTGGAGCTCAAAAATCCATACTACACCGCGCCCACGGCGACCCCGACCCCGGCGCCCACGCCCACGCCTCCGACAGCGACGCAGAAGCCCGCGGCCACTCCGAAGCCCGCCGCGACGCCTACCCCGGCGCCCACGGAAACCCCGGAGCCGGAGCCGACCCCGGAGCCTTCACAATCGGCCGTGCCCGCCGAGCAGAAGCCCTTTACCCCGGACGGCACGGGTACGGTAGTGGATAACGTCGTGGAGCAGAACGGCAAGGAGTTTTTCACCATCACGACGGCGGAGGATAATGTTTTCTATTTGGTTATCGACCGGCAGCGCGATACCGAAAACGTGTATCTGCTGAACGCCGTCACCGAGGATGATTTAGCGGCGCTGGCTGAAAAGGGTAAAAACGGCGGCGGCTCACAAAGCGCGATACCCACCCCCACGCCGGAGGTTAAGCCCACGCCGGAGCCTACCCCCACCCCGGAGCCGGAACCGCCCGCGAAGGAAAAAAGCAACGGCGGTATGATTTTGATTATCCTGCTGGTTGTGGCCGGTGCGGGAGGCGCGGGTTATTACTTTAAGATTATGAAGCCCCGGCAGGAGGCGGCCGCTGCCCCGGACGACTTCGAGGACGAGGACGACGAGGATATGGAGTATGAGGACGACGAGCCGGATTATCCCGACTATCCCGATTACCCGGATACGGAGGCATACCCGGAGGATTCCGGCGAGCCCGAAACGGACGAAGAATAATCATTATCAATCGAAAATCCCGCCTGCCGGCTTTAGACGCCCTGGCGGGATTTTCGCGTATAAGGAGAGATTGCCATGTCAAAGAAACGCGGTAAAAACAGGGCGCGTAATAAACCGGCCGCGCCCGCCGCCAAAGTAACGCCGCTCAAAACTGCGGCGCCGCCTGTGCCGGCTCTGAAAGCCCCGCCGCCGCCGGCAGCGGTTACGGCAAAGAAGCCTTTTCCCATGAAAACCGCCGCCATTGCCGCCGTCATGCTCATTTGTATAGCGGGTGGCGCTTGGTTCGCTCTTTCGCCCACGCTCGAAAAAAACAAAGCGATTGAACAGCAAAACGCGCTGATTGACAGTATCGAGCAGGGCGGCGGCGAGATTGTGCTTGACGCGGCGCTTGCCGCCGCCGATGTGGATTTTTACGACGATGGCGGGGAAACCCCGGAGCCGGATTATCCCGCCGACCCCTCCGCGACGGAAACGCCGGAAGCTGTGCCCGCAGCGGAACCGGAGGCCGCCGCGCCGGTGGATACGGTTATCACGGGTATAGGCGTGCTCACGATTGAGAAAATCGGCGCAAAGCTCCCGGTCACGGACGGCGTAACCACGGCTCAGCTAAAGGTTGCCGTGGGCCATGTGCGGGGCACGCCGGAGATCGGCGGCGCGGGCAATTCCGTTATCGCCGGACACCGCAGCTATACCTACGGCCAGTTTTTTAACCGCTTGGGCGAAATCGAAACCGGCGACATTATCAGTTATCAGCCGAAGAACGGCGGGGCAATGGAGTTTACGGTTTTCGAGATTTTGGAAGTGGAGCCCGGCGACCCCACCGCGCTTGAACAGCCGGAGGGTAAAAACATTATAACCCTGCTCACCTGTACCCCCATACGCACCGCGACGCACCGGCTTTTAGTCCGTGCGGAGCTTATCAATCAATAAGGAGGAAAACGTATTGAAGCGCGTACTATCAACATTTTTAGTGCTGCTTATGGTTTTCAGTACCATACTGCCGACCACGGCGTTTGCGGCGGATACTGAAACCGCTATAGGTTATTCCGAGGACGTTCCCATTACAGAGGACGCCCCGGAATCGACGCCCGGCGTAACCGCCCCGGAGGATATGCCAGAGGCAACGCCCACCGAGGCGCCGGAGGCCGACCCCGGCGAAGCTCCTCCGGAGGACGGCGCGGAGGAAACCCCCGGCGATATTTCCGGGGAGCCTCCCGCCGTGGATGGCGGCGGGCCGGCAATATCCCTGTTCAGCGGGTTTGTCGGGGAGGACAACGAGTATTATACAAAAATACGCCTGACCGTCACCGACCGGCAGGGTTATCCCCTGTCCGGCGTGGTGTACGGCCTGTACAGGACGAACGGAACGCTTGTCGAATACCTGACGACGGATTATTACGGCGTCGCTGTTTCGAGCGACGTTCCCGTTGACACCGATTACTATTTGATTGAGATTACCCCGCCCACCGGCTACGCGCCGAACACGGACCGCAGGGATATTATTCTCACCGAAGTCTGCGCGCCGTCGCGTATTGATATATCCGTGGAATACGACCCCATCATGGGCCGTATCGAGGTTATCAAGGTTGACGAGTACGGGAATCCCTTACCCGGCGCGGGCTTTTATGTTTACAGCGAGAGCACCGGGCAGCTTGTGGACACCATCATCACCGGGCAGGACGGGACCGCCACAACTGCCTTGTTGCCTTACGGATGGTATGAGCTTTACGAATACCTTGTGCCGGAGGGTTACGACGGCGGCGGTTACTACATGGCGCGGATAGAATACGAGGGCGAAACCGCGACCGTGTATGTCACCAATCAGCTTTCCCGCGCCTATGTCCGGGTTTACAAGACCGGCGAGGACGAGCGCAAAATACAGGGCGCGGTTTTCTCCATCTATACGGCTGGCGGTCAGTGGGTGGAGGACGTTACCACCAATAGCAGCGGCTACGCCTATTCAAGCGCCCTTTTGCTTGGCGAGTATTATCTTGTGGAAAAGAGCGTGCCCGATGGCTACAAGATAGACGCCGAGCCCCATTATTTTACCCTGTCCTATTCATGGCAGACGGTTTACATCGACCTTGTAAACGAGCGGGCCGGCAATCCCGGCAGGCTCAAAATCATCAAGACTGACGAGAACGAGAACCCACTTTCCGGCGTCACCTTCGGCTTATACCGCGCGTGGGACGGCAAAAAGCTGGCCGAGCTCACCACCGGCGCGGATGGAACCGTGGAAAGCGGCCTGCTGATTCCGCAGGATTATTACCTTGTAGAGCTTGTCGGCAAGGACGGCTACGAGTACAACAGCGGCCAGATCGCTTTCACCGTCAATCAAAGCGGCTCGACGGTGGTTGTGGTTGTGGTGAACCCCAAAGCGCGCGTGTTTGGTAAGGTGCGCATTATCAAGCAGGACGACGCGGGCAATCTTTTACCCGGCGCCCGCTTCGGCCTTTACTGCGGTAAGGGTAATTTGTTGCAGGAAATGATAACGGGCGCGGACGGAACCGCCACAAGCGGCATCCTGAACGCGGGCGATTACTACCTTGTGGAGCTCGCCGGGATTCCCGGTTATACGGCCGATACAGGGCAGCACCCCGTAACCATATCGGAGAATAACGTAACCGTGCCGATTACGGTTATCAATCCCCGGATAACCGGCAGTGTCAAGGTTATTAAAACAGACGAGGACGGCGAACCGCTTCCCGGCGTCGCGTTCGGGATTTACAAAGACGGCGGCAAGATTGCCGAGCTCACCACCGGCGAGGACGGAACCGCTGCGAGCGGCGCGCTGTACTACGGCGCGTATGAATTGCGGGAGCTTTCCACCGCTCCGGGCTACGAATTGCTTGACATATCCATACCGTTTTCCATCCTGACGGATGGCGCGGTGATTGAGATACCCATTACCAATCCGCTTATTTACGGCGGCGTGAGTATTCTCAAAACGGACGGCGGCGAGAATACGCCGGTTATGGAAGTGTCGGCTATGACGGCGGATAATCCCTTGTCCGGCGCGGTATTCGGCGTATATACCGAACAGGGGCAGCTTATCGCGGAGCTTACAAGCGGCGAGGACGGCCGGGCAGAAATGAGCGGCCTTGTGATGGGCGGTTACTTCCTGCGGGAGCACGCAGCCCCGGAGGGCTTCGCGCCCATCGAGTATGATATACCGTTTTCCATTACCGCGCAGGGCGAAGTAATAGAAATTACCGTCCCGAATGTCGCGGGCAGCGGAACCCTGCAGGTTATGAAGTCCGGCGAGGACGAGGAATATTTATCCGGCGTGGTGTTCGAGGTTTACCGCGCTTCGGATAATGAGCTCATAACGGAAATCACGACGGATGAAAACGGCGAGGCGGAGGTTACGCTTCCGCTTGGGGCCTACTATCTGCTTGAAACGCGGACCGCCGAGGGTTACAGGCTGCCGGACGGCGGCTTTTCTTTTGCCCTCACCGAGCACGGCGCGACGGTCGAGCTCCCCATACAGAACCAGAAGGAGCCGCCCGCCGAGCCTGACCCCGGCGCGATAAAGGTTATCAAGAAAGCGGAGGGCACGGACGCGCTTTTATCCGGCGCGGTATTCGGCGTGTATGACGCGGCGACGGATACGAAGGTTGCCGAGCTTACCACCGGCACGGACGGAACAACCGTCACCGGGGAGCTTCCGGCCGGGACCTATTACCTGACAGAGCAGGCCGCCCCGGAGGGCTTCATTTTGGACGAAAGCCGGATTGACGCTGTTATCAAGAGCGGCGAGGTTACGGAGATTACCGTTATCAATAAGCCTGTGCCTCCCGCCGAACCAACGACCGGCAAAATACAGCTTATCAAGAAATCGGAGGGCACCGGCGCGCTCCTGACCGGCGCGGTGTTCGGCGTGTATGAGGCGGGCACGGATATTAAGGTAGCCGAGCTCACCACGGACAAAAACGGCGAGGCCGTCACCGGGGAGCTTCCGGCGGGCGCGTATTATCTGCGTGAAATCAAAGCGCCCTCCGGCTTCATCCTCTCCACGGAAAAGACCGGCGCGACAGTCAAGGCCGGTGAAACGGTCACTATTACCATAACCAACGCGCCTACGCCGTCCGATGAACCAGACCCGCCCGCGCCCGGAACGGTGAAGGTTATCAAGAAGGCCGAGGATACCGACAAGCAGCTTTCCGGCGCGGTGTTCGCCATTTACCGCGCTTCCGACGACAAGAAGGTGGCCGAAATCACCACGGGCAAGAACGGCACGGCCTCCTATGAGCTTGAAGCGGGCCGCTATTATCTTTTGGAGAAAACCGCCCCGGAGGGTTATAAGCTCAGTACCGATAAAATCAGCTTTACCATAAAATCCGGCGAAACGAAGGAAATCACCGTTACGAATACTCCCAAAGACGCGGACGAGCCGGATACCGGCAGCCTCTACCTTGTGAAAAAGGCCGAGGGCACGGGCGCGCGGCTCCCCGGCGCGGTGTTCGGCGTTTACAAAACGTCCGGCAACGCGAAGGTTACGGAGATCACCACCGACAGCGACGGCGAGGCTCTTTACGAGCTCGAACCGGGCAGCTATTATCTGCGCGAATTGAAAGCGCCCTCCGGCTACATTTTGGAAAGCGTGTCGATTCCGTTCACCGTCAAGGTTGATTCTACAGTCCGGGTGGAAGTAACCAATATGCGTGAGCAGGCCAATGGAAACGTAAAGCTCATTAAGCGCGGGCCGGACGGCGAGGCCGTGGATGGCGCGGTATTCGGCATATACAAGGCTTCCGACAATACGAAGGTTGCCGAAATCATAAGCGGCGCGGACGGTACGGCTCTCCAAACACTCGCCCCCGGCGCCTATTATCTGTTGGAAAAAACCGCTCCGGCAGGCTACACGCTCACGACCGATAAATACAGCTTTACCATAACCTCCGGGCAGACGGTGGAGGTTCGCGCGGTCAATCAGCGCACCGCTCCCGCGCCCAATCCTCCCGGCGTCGAGGAAATCCCCAAGACCGGCGAGACGTTCCCCTACGGCACTTACGCGCTGGCGGCTCTGTTCATGGCGCTTGCCCTATTGTGCGGCGTTATGCTGTATAAGGAGCGCGGAAAGAAAATAACGGCGAATTGACACGCAGAGCAGTAACCCGGCGAAACACCTTTACCATAAGATTTTACCGCAGCGAATATAACGAGCGAAGCGTAATTCCGGCCGGAAATATCCTGCCGGCGGCGGCCTGCGTTCTCCGTGGATGCCGGAGAATTGCGGGGCATCCCCGCCGCCGAATGGCTGTTTTTGAGTTGGTAACGCCATGCTCCGCGAATCGCGGCGGCAAACATTACCGAACCGCATACGGCGCGGGGGCCTTTGCCTCCGCGCCTTCCCATTTTGAAAACATGGAGGAATGAATATGTCTATCAGACTGTTTTCTGTTCCCGGCTACGGCCATTTGTACCGCTCTTTGCTCCGCTTCCGTAACATGAGCGCTCATGAAGCGCGCGGGCTTGTCTATATGCTCAATACCGCCAACCTTGACAGCTTCATCTATACCCATCCCGGCGCGTATATTAAGGAGGCGGGCCCCGCCACCTTCTCCCGTATGGTGGAGCGCGGCAGTTACCGCCCCTACCGCACGGAGGTACAGCTGTATAAGGCGCTGGCGGCGCTAAAGCATAATATCATCCACGCCGCGCTTATCAGCGAGCAGAAGGAAGCTCTCGCCCGGTTGCGCTGCCTCATGCGCGATATTGATTTTTCGTTTTACAAAACCTTTAATATGGATATTGACGATATTCGGACGATTTACGCCGATTGCGCTTTTAACCTCATTCCCCGCGAGGACGAGCCCGCCGTTTGCATTTTGCGTGACTGGATTTACCTGCCGAGCGCGTGAGGCAAAAGCGAAAGCCGCCCGGCAGAAACCGGGCGGCCATTCACAAAAGGAAACTTAGGCGCGTTTACACTTGTTTTCCATTATCTTGACTATGTATTGGACAAGTATAATACCAAGATTGTCTTTCCCCGCAATGACATTTAAGTGCAGGCTTCAAATTTTTGTACCAAAAATCAACGCCATACTCGCGGATAGTATGTAAATTCCCTATTGCGCTTTTATGATGGGGTATACCGTCATTTGAGAACGCTTCGATATGCTCACATGGGAAGCTGTCGCAATCGGCACAACTATCAATCCCTTTTGACATAGCGCAAGGTTTAATATTGCACTTAACATTGCAAACGCAATATTCTCCCTTACA
>Ga0153924_1000897_pt1 | contig 17073 bp, 17 predicted proteins | sample TSNJ008MetaG_FD_104709 | JGI IMG/M metagenome (GOLD analysis project Ga0153924, IMG submission 104709) | Attine ant fungus gardens microbial communities from New Jersey, USA - TSNJ008 MetaG | ecosystem: Host-associated > Fungi > Mycelium > Unclassified | place: USA: New Jersey, Wharton State...
GGATAGCATCACTAACCCATGGAAATCTGGTACGGCAGCTGCTAAAAATTATTATGATGCGGTAAATAAGATTTCAGGAGTATCATCTGGAATAGATACCGCTCCGGTTAGTACGACATCATCTAATGAGTCAAGCATTCGGCAGTTATACTCTTCTCTTCTGGGGAGAGATGCCGATTCATCCGGGTTGCAGCATTTTCTAAGTAAGATGGATTCAGGGACAACACTGGATCAAGTAAAATCGGAAATTCTGAATTCGAGTGAGTACAAAATTAAGAGTCTTTATAAAAATGTTCTTGGGCGTGATGCCGATTCTGCGGGGTTACAACATTGGATGAATGCTCTGAACAGCGGTTCATCTTTGTCTGATATTGAATCAGCAATGCGAATGACTGATGAATTCTGGAGTAAGTCGAGCGAATTTGTGTCCGGGCTATATAAGAATGTTTTAGGCCGCAGCCCCGATTCTGCTGGACTAATTTCTTGGCTACAGGCTATGCAGAAAGGAATGTCAAAAAAGGAAGTTGAGAGGTCATTCTATACCTCGGCAGAATTCCAAAATAAATATTCTGGCAAGTCCAATCAAGATTATATAACTGCTTTGTATAACAAGATTCTAAATAGAGCCCCTGATCCAGGAGGACTATCGTCATTTTTATCTTCACTAAATAGCGGTAAACCTCGTTCTTATGTTGTTGATGCGCTATTATATTCAGATGAGTTCAAGAAACTAAAGGGCTATGCGAAAGGAACGATTCGAGTTCCAAAAACCGGAGTTTACCGGACACAAGAAGAAGGATTAGAAGCTATAATCGGCAGCGAGGGGCTTGTTACTCCGCTAAATAAGGGGGACACGGTATTTACAAACCCTCAAACGATGCAATTATGGGATATGTCTAAAGACCCCTCTTCTTTTATTCTGAAGAATTTATCTAATGCTCTGCCAAATTATTCAGACTTGAATTCTCAACCAGCTTTAAGTGTGCAAATAGGCAACCTGATAGGAAATGTTGAGTATAGAAATAAAGACGATTTGCCAGAACTTAATAGATTTTTAGAAATGGCTGCGGATCATACCATAGATATGCTCAAGGGAAAAGCAAGAAATCTCGGTTATAAATAATTAATTGGAGAGCGGGGAAATCCGCTCTCCTAAATGTAAAGGTGGTGGTAAAATGGCTATATTTGGAAGCTTTACCTATAATGGTATATCTTCCGCTTCGTTTGGGAATATCGTTCTATGTAAATTCGGCTCCATTGAAGATAGATTTACCCAACAAAAGGAAGCACTAAAGGGTGAGTTAAATCCGTGGAGGGATATCACGAACTACTACGCTGATAAATATTCAACCCCGCTCACAGCAAGCGTTGAAATCGTAAAATGTAATGGCGCTCCATTTAGCGGAGAAGAAGCAAGAAAAATTCGCTCATGGCTCCTCAGTCCAATGGGGTATCGTCTGCTGGAAATTAATGATGGAACCGGATTATATGATGATATTGAATTCTTTGCAAAATTTACTATTTCTAAGGAAAAGGTATTTACTGGTGACATTAATGCCCTTTGTTTTGAGTTTGAGTGTAATGCTCCGTATGGAACTTCTAAGGATAAGATCTATGAATTTGACGGGGGAGATACGATTTTAATAGATAATACATCCGACGATAATGAACGTGACTATTATCCTGTTATGGTAATAATTCCTAAAGCAACCGGCGTCATTAAAATAGAAAATGATGCTTATCCCGGAGAGGTTATGGAATTATCAGCACTAAATGGGAACACGTTAACTATCAATAATAAGAATCTAACTATTGTTGATTTAATTGATGATTTTAATTTTTCTGACGATTTTAATCTTACTTGGATACGGTTGAAACATGGCATCAATAATATAACGGTAACGGGAGACTGTACTGGTTATTTTAAATGCAACTATATAAGGATGGTGGGCGTATAATGTTTATTTTTAAGAACGAACAAGCACGGGCAAAAGAGATATATATTTCCAAACCCAACAATGGTATGCTTGGCCCCTTAGATGGGATCACATCTGCTAAATTCACTCCAAAATTCAATGATATATGGGAACTGGACGTTTCTGTTGATAAGTATATAGATGGAGTTTTATCTAGTAAATATGATGCTATTCTGCAATATATGGAACTGTATGTTCCTGATATTGGATGGTTTAGAATAACAGAAACTCCGAAAGAAACAATGGACAAGCATGGTCATACATATAAGACATTCAAGGCTCAGGGGTATGAAATTCAACTGCAAGACGTTGATGTTGTCAATTTCTATGTTAACACGGGAGATGAACTATCATATGAATTTTTTGACGAGAATCTAAACCCGATGGGTGTTCCAATGAGAAACATCCAACTTTATATCCAAAATGCGTCTGACGATCCTGAGTCTGATAATTATTTCGGGTATGGGATTTTGAATCTCTTAGAAAAATATTATCTCAGAAAGTGGAAATTTGGTGAGGTAGATATTGAATTACGGAGTCTTAGGGGACGGGTAATTTCAATAGAAAGTCAAAATTTGTATGCAACGCTAACTCAGGATATTTCCAAAGCATTTGATTGTATTTTTGAATTTGACCGGGAGAATTTTATTATTAACGTTCGCCCGTTTTATAATATAGGCAAGACCCTTAACATCCAAGCATCATACAGAAATCTACTGAATAGCATGACGATTAGTGCATATAGTGACCCCTCATATACCCGCTTTAGAGTTGCTGGTGGAAACGAGCAAACAAGCATAATGTATGTTAATTTTGGGTCTGATTATATCGACGATCTTTCGTATTTTATGAAGGAACCATATTTTAAGCAAGAGGTAATTGATAAATATAATCAGTTTGTCAGCGTCAGAGAAAGTAAGCGGGAAGAATATGCGAACCTATATAAAGACTATAGCTTAATCAGCAGCGAGATTTCAGAAATTGAAAATAGGGTTCCAATTGATGAGGTAAAGATTGCATGGGGGAGATATTCCGTAGAGGAACTGAATACAGAACTCAACAATTTCAAGGCAATACTCAGTTATTTGGAAAAAACAGAACAGAATGTTGAAGGGGCAAATAAGTACCAAACATATTTGTGTATTAAGGATATTATCATTCCAGATATTGAGGCATATATCCATGCTAAAAACACGGGGGAAGTTGCGTCTACTGTTGATTATAACACCAATTGGGAATTATATGGGATTATAGAATTAGAATCAAAGAAATTAGCCTATGAAGATGTTATCAAGATGCATAAGAATTTGGGGTATAACGTTCCGTGGACATCTGGAAGTTCTACATCCGAAGCCGCTCATAATCTGCAGTATAATCAATATTTAGAATACATCAAATATGTAACCCAGATAGAACTAAAGCTTACCTCTCTGTATGATAAAAAGAATACCCTCACAGAAAAATTAAAGCTGATTGAAGATAATTTGTCCAAAATCAAGTCTTCCGTCTCTATTGAAAATGATCAATTTGGATTTTCACAAAAGGAACTGGAAGATATTCATTCCCTCTATATAGACACTGATTTTACGGATAGTTCCATTGAAGTTCAAGATGTAGGGATTATTGAGGACGTAATTGATTATTCTTGGGATTTGTATGAATCCGCAAAAAAAGAATTGGAGTATAGATCACGCCCACAATTCACGGTCACTACCGAAGCCGAAAACCTATTTAGAATTGAATCATTTAAGAGACAAGCCGATACACTGGAAATAGGTGATTTTATATATCTTGATCTTGGAGATAGTAACTACAGCAATATTATTAAGCAGAGGATTATCTCATTTACCGTCGAGCTGGTCAACATGGACAACACCTCTCTCTCACTATCATTTTCTAACTTAGCATGTACTGCATATGGAAAAGCAGATGACTATAGATTTTTCTTCGAAAATAAATCTGGATCAGTTAGTAAAAATTCAATTACTCAAAACAACACATCAACAATCCAATCCATATCAGCATCCGTAGCACTTTCGGTCATCCAAGGTTATCTCGGTGGCGGTAATTCTATCTTCCCAAACGGGTTAAGTGTACAAGACACTCAGAGGCTCTTAGATTCACTTTCAGGACTAATTGATGGTAATATATCTCTTGATGAATTAAAGGCCAAATTAGCCAAAATAGACGTGTTAGAAGCAGACAACGCATTCATTAAATATCTTGAATCCTCATTATTGGTGTCTGATAAGGGAGTTTTTAAAGAATTAAATGCAACCATTGGTAATATAGAGACGTTGCTATCCGGCACTATCGGTGCGGGGAATGCCCAATTTATCAATTTAACAGTAGATAATACAAAAATGACTGATGCTTTTATTAAAAACCTTATTGCATCAAGAATTAGCGTAGCTGATTTAAATGCTCATACTATGAGTGGTCAGACTATAAATATTATTTCAACAAAAACTGGAGATCCTGCTATATCTTTTATGAATGGGACGCAACAGTTTTTTGACAGTAAAGGGGTAGTTCGTGTCCAAATTGGACAAGATGCGTCGGGGAATTTTAATTTCATTATTCGTGGAGAAGATGGTACTACTACCCTTTTTGACGAAAATGGCATTACCAAAAATGCTATTCCTGATGGTTTAATCATAAATGATATGATTGAGTCTGGAACAATAGATAAAAATAAATTAGGGTTCCCGATAATAGAAGCGAATAAATTTGGGGGGGTTGATATCACGCAAGTTTATAATGGCGAAGATGGCTTGTGGGGGGTACAATATGATGAGTTTAAAACTTCCACGGAAGCCAAAATAAAAGAAATAGCTTCGATGGCAGACATTATTGAACTCTATGCAGATAATCAGGTGTTTATCGAACAAGATGGAGTAGTTGCCCCAACTGCCATAACTATTACAGCAAAATGCTTGAATAATGCAAGCGTTGACTCGTGGTATATTGACGGAGTAAAAAACACCACTTTTGTTTCTTCTGATAAATTATCCTTTACGATTCCAAGTTCGTGTTTAGATGGCAAAAAATCGATTATGGTCAAGTGCCAAAATAGTGCTGGAACAGTTTATGATATATATACCATTTATAAAATATCTGCATCTTCTGGAATTACCATTGCGTTGTCATCTAGTGAAGGGCAGTTATTCAAAACCGATTCTGGGGTTAATTCAACCGTGATTACTTGTAAAGTCTATAAGGGGACACAAGAGATAACGCCAAATTCATATAAATTTTTGCAACTATCCGACGATAATACAATTTGGGATACTATCGGAACGACACAATCCGTTACTATTCCGCTATCAGGATTCATTTCCAAAAGTCGGATAAAATGTCAGGTGGATATCTAATATATGCTACTGACGAAGAAACAAACTATGAGAGGAGGTCAAAGTATTAAGTGATCTATGAACAGGAAATAAATATAGTTCGCATTTCTGACGGGGAACCCGGTATATCAGCTGGTTCTCTTTATACTTGGATTGTGTATGCGGACGATGATCAGGGGACTAACCTATCTAATGATTATAATGATCAGAAGTATATGGGCGTCGCATATAACAAAACCGATCAGGTAGAAAGCACAAACCCTTCTGATTATACATTCAGCTTAATAAAAGGAAATGATGGTCTAGATGCATATACAATCGTTTTATCAAAGGATTCTCAATCTATTGGCACAACATCCGATTTAAAACCTTTAAGCGAAACTACTTACAATTGCGTGGTTTCCGTATATAACGGTATTTCTAAACTTACCGCAACAACTGGAACACCAACAACAGGGGAATTTAAGGTTACTCTCCCATCTAATCCTGCGGGGTTAACTCTTGCACAATCTACTGCGGGTACTGTGACTTTTAAGACATCTACGTCGGCGGTGATTTTAGATTCTGGAACTATTAATTTAACCATCACTATTGGAGGCGTTTCTTCTACAATTGCTAAAACCATTAGTTATTCTGCTAGTTCAACGGGTGCGACTGCTCGGACATATTTTTTAGATGCTGAAACTTTGGTAATCAAAAAAGGGGCAGACAGTATATTATCCCCATCTACGGTAACATTTAGTTCATACTATCGGGATGGAACCAGTGAGTCTAAAACCTCTTATGCCGGAAGATTTATTGTTCAGGAGTCTACCGATGGTGGTGCTACGTGGACAACAAGGTCAACATCGTCCTCAAATGTAACGTCTATCTTATATACTCCGTCGAGTTCCAACGTAACTACCGTCAAGTGTACCATGTATGCCGCTGGTGGAACCACTATGGCATTAGACAGCAAAATTGTTGTTGTTCTTGTAGACGTCGATAATATTGTAATTGGTGGACGCAACTATGCGTTGGGGACGGGTGTTCCTAAAACGCTAACTGGATTTAGTGGATCAACCAATTACTGCACTGATACGTATAAGGTTCTAATAGACAAATCATGGAAGGTTGGAGACAAAATCACGATGTCTTGCGATGTCAGTTACACAGAGTTAATGTGGACTGATACACGCAACATTTGCTGGATACAATGGGGGGCAAGCATAGGTGACTGGAATGCCGGAAGGTATTTCATAAAACCTGAATCTGGCACAAGTGGTACAATACACGTAGAACATTCCTTTTCGTTAACCGCTGACCACCTTAGCAATGAGTTCTGTACCGTATCTATTCGTACTGATTATATAACTGGCGGTTCAATTACATGGGAAAATCTCATGGTGGAGTGTGCTACAACAGCCAGTAGTTGGCAACCCGCTCCTGAAGATATCCAGTTCCAAATCACAACGGTTACGGATACAATTTCTGGGGTGTCCTCGAAGGTCAATGCCAATGAAAAGTCTATTACTGACAAAGTATGGCAATCAGATATCACTACTACAATTGACAATTATGACGGTACAATCGGTAAAAACATTCGAGATCGTGTTACATCTGTTGAACAAGATATAGGTGGAATAACAACTGTAATCACTGATATCGGAACAACTATTGGAAGTGCCTCCGATACATCTGGGAGTTCTCTGTATGCTAATATATATAAAGTACAAGAAACGGCAAATGGTATAATTACCACAGTAAGTCAAGTGCAGACAAACCTAGATGATTTAACCATCGGTGGACGCAACTATGCGTTGGGGACGAGCACAAGTAGGGTTTTATCTGGATTTACAGGGGGAACTAACCATACCACTCCGCTTGCCGATAGAATCAAGGTTTTAATAGATAAGTCATGGAAAGTTGGAGCCACTATAACAGTGTCTTGTGATATCGACTACAACGAGTTAACATGGACTAATGCTGGCGCTTTTCTAAATATCCAGGGCAGCGGAGATGTATCAGAATGGGGAGCGGTTCTTTCCCCGGAGCCTATTCCAATCCTTTCTATGTGATGCAGGACGCTACCTTGCCCGTCTCTGGCACCAGTGGGACAATACATGTAGAGTACTCTTTCGAACTAACTACCTACCATCTCACTAACAATTATTGGGAGATCATGTTGCGAGCCGACTACATAACTGGCGGCTCAATTACGTGGAAGAACTTTATGGCAGAACATGCCACAACAGCTAGTAGTTGGCAACCCGCTCCCGAAGACATGGCAACTCAATCCCAGATCACACAACTGGCAGGGGATATCGATCTTAGGGTAGGGAAAAATGACATAATTAGTCAGATTAATCTCAGCACTGAGGGAGTCCTTATCGCAGGTGAAAAGGTGCACATCACCGGGCAGACCATAATTGACGACGCCGTGATCACAACTGCAAATATTAAGGACGCCGCTATAACAAGCGCAAAAATAACAAGCATAGAGGCAGACAAAATTAGTGCTGGTACAATCACCGGAGCAGTCACGGCTACTAATTTTACTTTGAAGGGCGGTAAAATCCTTATTGATACCAGTGATAAGTACTATGATATGGTGCGTTTAAATTGTAATAATTATCATCATCTCTTTACGCCTTATGAAGACATGTTGTGGGACGATAATGCAGGGGATAAGACTACGCTCACCTCTGGGTGTCTGATGATGCTTGATAATGCCGGTACTATTGTTCGAGCATCGTATGGACTAGATAGCGTCTCTTTTAACGATGCAAACGGCACTACCCTATCATCATTTTCCAGAGATCAGTTGTACTTTATCAATGAGTCCGCTGAGTCCGCGATTCGTCTATCCTATTATGACAAAGATGAGTTATGTTTTAACAACTCAAACGGTGTTAATCGAGCAACATTAAGTCGTTTCGGGCTAAGTTTTTACGATGATAGTGGTACAACAAAGGGGTTTTGGAGTTCTACAACAGGTGAAATTCAAGCAGAAGCCGCTAATTCATATCGTCTTATAAATGGGAATTATGGCGCCTTTTGGAGAAATGACGGAAATGGACTCTTTTTATTACTTACTAATGCAGGCGATCAATATGGAAGTTTTAATTCATTCAGGCCGCTGTCGGTAAATTTTTCCACAGGCGTATGTACAGTAAACGGCTGTCTTCCTCTTACTGGGGGAACCTTGACAGGGGATTTCACAATGACTCTTGGTAAAACTATTTTTTGGAGTTCGGGCGCAAGAATTACAACTTCCGCTAATCAGCAACTCTATTTTGGTGCGTCGAGTGAAAATGATTACCAGGTATTTCTAGGAGTTAGAGATAGTATGTGGGGATTCGGTCCAAGGGTAAGCGGCAATGTGACATTAGGTTCTCCAAATTATAGGTGGGGTACAGTTTATTCTAATACCGGCACCATCAACACATCCGACCGCAATGAAAAAAACACAATTAAAGCACTGGATACAGACCTTTGGTCTAATTTTATTAATAGTCTTGAACCAGTCACTTATAGGCTCAACGAGGGTGAATCTGGACGTAAACATGCTGGTCTGATCGCACAGGATGTCGAAGTTTTGATGGAATCAATGGGGATTGACAGTAAGGACTTCGCAGGATTTATTAAATTCGCAAAATGTGATGAAGATGGGAATGAAGTATTGGATGAGAAAGGTAATACAGTATATGGCTATGGATTACGATATGAGGAATTTATATCCCCTATTATTACAACCGTCCAGAAACTTCATAAAGAAACAGAAATTTTACGGAGCGTCGAAAATTTCCTAAAATCCCAAAATATTGATCCCAATGACTTTATGGAATTTGTAGTATCAAAATTTAATAAATATAAAAAATAATTTAATTTCAAGGAGAGTAAAGTATGAGAAAAGAGATTACAAACGCTGAGTTGCTTCACATTACCGACAGTATTTCAAAATTAGGGAAAAGTGATATTAAGTTTCCTTGCAACCTACTCTGGAATTTAAAGTTAAATAAAAATATACTAAGCAATCTAATGAATGTTTATTCTGATTGCGAAAAAGAAATCCTTAATGAATATTCTGGCGATGATAGATCTAAACTGGTTGAATCCGAAGATGGAAAATCTCAAAGAATGGTAAAACCTGAGTTTGTGCAGGAATTCCAAGGGAGAATGCTAGAATTGCATTCACAAAAATCTGAAATTGAAATCAATACAATCCCCTATGAATTAATCGAGGATCTGTCATTTACCAGTTCAGAATGGGACGCAATTGAGTTTATGGTGGAATCATAATTCAGTGTTTGCATAATAAGGGGGGAGATATGAAAATTCGAGCGAGACCATTATGGTCTTATTTTTGTGCAGAAAAACAGAAACGAGGATGGACTTATGACAAACGAAGAAATTGCAGTAAAACTAGCAGAGTATAGCAAGGAAATCGGATCGATCAAACATCGGCTTGATCGCGTAGAAAGAGAACAGGGCGTCATACACGATCTTGCTATCTCTGTGAAGGAATTAGCTCTTAACATGCAACACATGATAGAGGAGCAAAAAGAACAAGGACGTAGGCTGGAAGCCTTAGAAAAAGAGCCTATAGCGCGGTTATCACAAATCAAAACAGCAATTATTACAGCACTTTCGACTGCCGTTATTGGTAGTATCGTAGGTGCTATTTTGCTGCTCGCGTAAAAAGGAGGTCTGCCCTATGATAAAAATCGAGATTAACGAATCGGCGCTAAAGGTAACGAAGAAAGAAGCAATAGTATCGGGGTCTATTGGCATATATAAAGCTTTATTTGAATTTGATTCGACATGGGACGGGTTATCCCGGAAAGCCGTTTTTGAAGCGGGGACAATACGTAAAGAGGTACTCCTAGGCAATACTGGCATTTGTGACGTTCCTTGGGAAGTATTAGGGCATGAAAACGTTGGAAAAGCATTAAAGGTCGGTGTATATGGTACGGATGCCACAGGCGCACTTGTGTGACCAACCGTATATGGCAAAGTATGGGATAGTATTTTGCAGGGAGTAAAGGGTGCGGACTCTGCTTCCGAACCCTCTCCCGATGTTTACAATCAAATACTTACTATCATGTCTGATACAGAGAAACTCGTTCAAGATATTCGAGAGGATATAGATGCAGGGATTTTAAAAGGTGATCAAGGGGAACAGGGCGAACGGGGTGAAACTGGGGTGCAAGGCCCCAAAGGAGAATCATTTGATTCAAAAGATGTAGGGCGTATTGATAAAAATGAAGCATCTATAACAGTATTGCAAAATACTATAGGAACCCTTAATGAAACATTATCTGCAAGATTGACGGGGAAAATTTGATGGCTACATTATCGGAAAATATCACACAAGCAATAAATGATCTTGATGGTATAAAAGAATCCGCAAATATACCCGATGGAACACCAACGAGTGAATACAAAAAGTATACTAGTAAAGGTACAAGTAAAGAAGTAGTTGAGTGGCAGCCACATTCAGACTGGTGGGATATTGAATCCTATGTAAATACAGGTATTGTGCCGTGGCTTGATGATCCTTTGGAAAATGTACGATACGGGTTTGTTGTAACCGATAGCAATCATATGATTGCGCTTCCTTCTGGTTATCAATTTTATTTATCGGACGGTACATATTACGACACTACATCAGTTGTCACCCATACATGGGATAGAACTAAAGATAAACCGTGTGCAGATGGATATATGACCCGTGCAGTTGTAGTATGCAAAAGCAGCGATAAGAATGTGTCTATAAGTCATAGAGCGTTTTTGTATGATGGAATAGACAGTATTTATGTTTATTTAGGCGATTGTAATTTAACGAGCATGACGTTTTCTGGTTCATCCTCATCAGCATATAATAATAAACTAATCCAAGCTATACATATAACAGAAAGTACTACTTTTACAGGTGCGGTAATAACTAATTCATTCCAAAATTGTTATTCCCTCAAAAGTATAGTATTACCTGGTGGAGTAACTAGCATTAGCACTAATGCATTCTACGGTTGTTCTTCACTTGTAAACATAGTATTACCCAATGGAATAACTACAATAAGTTCCTCTGCGTTTTCTGGTTGTTCTTCACTTGTAAACATAGTATTACCCAATGGAATAACTAGCATTGGAACTAGTACATTCTACGGATGTTCTTCACTTATGAGTATCTCATTACCTAATGAAGTAACTAGCATTAGCACTAATGCATTCTACGGTTGTTCTTCACTTGCGAATATCTTATTACCTAGTGGAATAACTAGCATTGGATCTAGTGCATTTCAGAATTGTTCTTCACTTATAAGTATAACGTTACCTGATAAGCTAACTAGTATTGGAAATATAGTATTTTCTGGCTGTTTTTCACTTACGAGTCTCTCATTACCTAGTGGAATAACTAGTATTGGATCTAGTGTATTCCAAAATTGTTATTCACTCATAAGCGTAACGGTTCAGGCAGGATTCTCGATTTCATTACCCTTTGACGTGACGAACTGTATCAATTTGTCAATAACATCATTGGAAAATATAATACACAATTATGCGGATATGAAGGGAAAGACTTCACTCACTTTGACGATAGGCCCTACTAATTTGGCAAAACTATCGGAAGAAATAATAGCTGAAGCCACAGCAAAAGGTATTACACTGGCATAGGAGAAAAATGAATGTATAAACAAATGTACACATTGGGAAATGGACAAAGAATATTGATATCAACAAATCCAGACATATACTTATACAATGGGGAATCACATTCACAACTTATATATTCGGGAAGTGAAACATCCCCTGATAATTGGGAAGAGGTTACAAAAGAAGAATGCGAATCCATGTTAGAACAATCTGAAAATGATGTTGTCGGTCAATAAAGTTTTCAGTTACTAAAAACCAAGCCAACAATAATTTTAACTCTCTCAATATTGAGGGGGTTATTTTATTTTGAATAAAAGAAAAGGAGAATTTAAAATGGAAAATTTAAAGTCATTAAAATGGTGGGAAGCAGCAGGGGTGAGAGCAGTCAAGACAGTGGCGCAGACAGCAGTAGCGTTACTTGGTACGGCGGTATTTTTGACGGATGTTAACTGGGTACAAGTATTGTCCGCGTCGATCTTAGCGGGTGGAATATCCCTGCTGACATCTCTTGCAGGACTGCCTGAATTGGACACAAAGGAGGAATAAAGTATGACAGCAACAGAAAAAAGACAAGCAATAGTAAAAAAACTGATTAGCAGAGAAGGTAAAAATACTTATACACAGGGAGATAAACGCGATCAAGTAGCAACTGGATACAGTGATTGCTCTTCTCTCACACAATGGGCGCATAAAGAGATTCTCGGTATCAGCATCGGCAGCAATACAGAAGCACAGATTCAGTCCAGTAAATTGACTACAATCGAAGCTGGCATAAAAAATGGTATCCCCGACGAATCAAAATTACTGCCCGGCGATGTGCTGTATTTTAGAGGACGGGATGCGAGCCGCAAGGCAAGCGGATATGTCGGCCATGTTGAAATGTACGTTGGGAACGGGCAGATCAGTGGACACGGGTCTGGTATCGGGCCTACACGTAAGACGATGATGGACTATTGTCGCACACGTCAGTCCGATACAGTAGCGGCTCCAATTGGCAATCGGGGGCTGATCTGTGTACGACGTGCTGTACCCGCAGATGCTTCCGATCACAATGAGTGGACGGACAAGATCGCCGAACTATATGCAACCCAGCTGGGGCGCTTACCGGATGCAAGCGGACTTGCTTCATGGTCTGCCCTGCTCGCAGGGGGCGGTTCTTGGGAGAGTGTAGTGCATGCGGTTATTGATAGCCAGGAAGGAAGAGAACGCTACGTGAGAGAATTGTATACTTATCTGTTACATAGAGAACCGGACGCGATAGGTAAAGAACACTGGCTCAACCAGCTAAGTGCCGGTATGTCCAGAGTGGAGGTACTTGAGGGCTTTTTGAACAGTCCGGAATATAAGCCTAAGAGTTAATTTAGATAAATCAAAAAGAACACAATCACTTCTAGCCGTGTTCTTTTTGATTATAACAAATAATTCACCAATCCACACCGACCCCGCAAATGCGGGGAACACCCAGTTAAAACTGGCTTGGATCTCTTGCTAACGAGGATCACCCCCGCGAATGCGGGGAACACTACTTTGGCGTGGATTGGTGAATCTTCAATAATAATATAACATTTATTCATATCGTTGTCAATTATCAAGGTAGTAATAAAATTTGTGTTTTGCGGTCACGTCCTGTATACTTGCCCTGTTTTTTAAGGATCTTCTGTACGCTGTTGTATTTATCAAAATCTGGCAAGAAAACCGCTATCCCTTTAGGGTAGCGGATGAATTGCCCACCCCCATTCTTTTTATTCCATCAAGCAATATTTTGAATGGTTTTTTCTTGTACAATCCAAGGATTCCTCGCTCCAATGCGTTCCATCTTGCTGAACTTGGGAATTGGCTTCATTTTCTGTGCATTCCCATGAATGTCCATCAATATAGCATACCCTGTTGACATTCTGCCTTTGATAAAATATTCTTTCCCAAGATACTCAACCTTGTCAAACTTCCTGAATCCGTAAATCTTACCTGTTGGTATTCTTTGTTCACTACGAATGCCTTTAGACTGTTGGTAATCACCGTCAGATATGCATTTCTTATATAGAATGGAGTCTGTTTTAAAATCAACGCTCGCCAGACCGTTATTTTGAATGTTTCCCAGACTTGCAATCACCACAGCATCCATGCAATGTTCTTTTGGCAATACCATAATCTGCCGGTGTTCTTTTGTGATAAAGCCAAATGTTTCTTCACACTCCAATCGTCTAAGTAGCTGTATTCTAATACTATTCATCTGCGTAGCGTGTTTTAGTTGACTTTTATGTTTACCGCCTTTTAATACCATTTCTCCTTTGTGTAATTTGTCATGACAAGTTTTACAAAGCGTAACCAAATTACTTTCTCCGTCAGATCCATTGTCGCTTCTAAATATAATGTGATGAACCTCTAATTTGCTGTCCTTGCTTTTACCCCGGCAATGCTGGCAAGTATAGTTGTCCCTGCTTAATACGTATGCTTTTGTATTAGAGAACCCGTAATTGATTCCTTTTTGGTATAGCCATTTATTATGTAACACATTTGGATTTTTTAAGGCATGCGGATCGAATGTGCCAGTCTCTAATATTAGCTTTGTGATTGGCAGAATGGATTTGACAAATTTTATTTCTTTTGAGTGAGAATTGATTTTGCTCGTCATAGTTGGTGAGAATCTATCTCCTCTAATGCTGTTCTTCCGATTCAACCAACGAGCTTTCCGGTATCGTGTTTTTCTATTCCGTCTGTTCCTACGATATTTTGCGCGTTGTTTCATTTTGTCTGAAATATCGTTTCTGACTTCTATTTCTGATAGGTAGACGACTCCACCATCTTCATCAACTACAGCGCTTCCTATAATAGATGATCCTGTGTCTACGCCGTGAGTTAATGGCTGTGTGGTTCCACCATCAAATTCTATTAATTGAATTGTAAATGGTGTTTTACAAATTACTTTTGCCTTGCCCTTTTTTAATAAGTGCTTTGCCTTACACGGGCTACATGGCATTAGTGGCTTTTTCTTTGTGTTTAGCACATACACATTCATGTTGTGCGCCTCCATTTCTGTAGGTTATGCGTACTCCTCCGCACTGTTACCGTGCGGTCTTTCCGTCTTCATCTCGACAATGTTGAAATACCTTGCATGTGTATATCACCGAGTCTTACCCTTCAACTCTACTTAAATATACACGACAGAGCGACGGTCTGATGCGTCAACCGAGGGTGTCATGAGTAAATCAACGTAGCTATCATTTCTGTAGCTTAGTCTGGTGAACCGGCTTTAGAAGCCCCGACCCTAAAGGGTCGTGGGTGGTTCACAATATAAGTGTCCTTGTCAGATTTATCATATCCCAGAACGGACGAGCATGTGGGTTTTCCTTGTCGCGCCCGTTCTGCCATGCCGAGAGAGACGTTTTCAGAAATCACTTCTCTTTCGAATTGGGCAACTGTACCTAGTACTCCACGGAGCATTCGTCCAGCCGGTGTCTTGCTATCAAACGCCTCTGCGTAACTTACAAGATAGATCCCGTTAGCCTCCAGATCTTCGCATATTTTTGTAAGATCTGATAATCGGCGTGAGAACCGAGTAAGCTTCCAGACGAGAATAATATCAAATTTTCGTTCCTGTGCGTCTGCTAAAAGGCGCAGCATTCCGTCACGATGCTTGATATCCTTTCCCGAATATCCTTCGTCAGCATACAGATCATATATTTCATAATGATACGCCTTGCAGTAGTCTCGCAGCGTCTTCTCTTGAGCCGCTAAGGAATATCCCTCCCTAGCTTGATCCAGTGTGCTCACACGAATATAGATTGCTACACGCAGTTTTTCATTCGCCAATTATTCTCACCTCAAAGTTAAGAAAAAGCCGTCACCAATTATCACTAATATCTTTTAATTATATATTGTATCAAATTTCATCCTTAATTTCAATACCATTTTCGAAAAAGTGTTTCTCATAATACCAAATTAATATGATATTATACCTGTAGATGAAATAAATGTTTCATTCACATGAAAATTGCACATGCTAAGAAAAAGAGGTGTGCGTAATGACAAATAATCTACAGCAATTGCGTTGGATAAGGTCTTGGTCACAGGAAATGTTGGCTATCAAATCTGGCGTAAGCAGATCATTAATTTCAAAACTTGAAAACAGAGAAATAACAAACCCTAGTATTGATACTGCTTATAAGCTATCCAAAGCTCTAGATGTAGATGTTTGGGATATTTTTAAACCATAATGGAGGATGAACTTATGATGAGAACTGGAAGTGAAAAAGAAATGGGAGATATTTTTCCAGAGTTATACCACTCCTTGCAACACGACGACAAAACCCCTTATAAAGTAATCTGCATTGATATTACAAATCCGTTCGGTGTCAGATTGTTTGAGGACGAAAACTGTGGCTCTTTTATGGAGGTTCATGAATTCGTTAATTCGAAAGTTAATGACTATCCAAATGGATACTGGTTAATGATGCCGTTGTCAACCAGTCCTGGATTATATAATTAGTATGCATTTTAAAAAGGAACCACTTTGGCACATAACGTTTTTAGAAGTAGGGGACAAGTTTCATATTCGAACTTGTCCCTATTTTTTACGCTGTTTGTTCTGAATCCTCAGAATATTTTTCTTCAATCAAATTAACAATATCTTCTGTGGTTAAATTCATTTTTCTCATAGTTTCTAATAATTCATTTAATTCTTCTCTTTCAAGTTCGTCTATGATCTCTGATTCATTTTCTCTTAATGTCATGATTGCAGACTCATATTGCTTAATGGATTCTCTAACTTCATTAAGCTTGTCTATTAATTTTTCTTTCTTACTTCTTCTTTGACCTCTTGGCATGGTAATCCCCCTTTCATGTGTTTTTCCACTATTTCTCAATTATATGCCCAAGTTGGGAATTTTATGCATAAAAAAAAGATACTCTTTTTCGAAATTATAAAATTTTTATAAACTCGAAAAAATGAACCTTTTTTACATAATCATTACAGCATCAAGAATATCATCCCATTAAAATCCCATTATGAAACAATTTATACTGGTTTAAAACGGTGTAAAACGTCTTTGTATACCACGTAAAACCGTGGAAAATACGTAAAATCGTAAATAGTCCATAGGGGAATCGAA
>Ga0153924_1000898_pt1 | contig 17044 bp, 15 predicted proteins | sample TSNJ008MetaG_FD_104709 | JGI IMG/M metagenome (GOLD analysis project Ga0153924, IMG submission 104709) | Attine ant fungus gardens microbial communities from New Jersey, USA - TSNJ008 MetaG | ecosystem: Host-associated > Fungi > Mycelium > Unclassified | place: USA: New Jersey, Wharton State...
CTAAAGGAAACAAAAATAAAATATATTATATATTTGGGGCTTAATATGTAAACCCCATAGACTCCATGTCTTGCCAAACTTTGATCTTTGTCTTATGTATTGTTAAATATTTACAAATTGATGACCTACTCCTAGGAGTTGTAAGGCTAAAAGTAGCACTAGGAGGGTCAACTGTTCTTCACATGTTTTGCTAAACTGTAATTGCATAAGATGGCTCTTTAATCAAAAAAGAATATTTTTGTGTATCACTGTAGTACAGATACTGAGCTAGATCTGTGCTGTTTGTATAATGCCCCCTTTTGGGGGCTATTGGACTAGATCTTGTGCTATTGAAATATCTCCTGTGCATATTTGCATTGGTGTGTAATGATGTCAGGAAAAAGAACAAGATCCCATCCTATAGAGGGTATATAAGATTATATAATTCTAGGGTAATCTTAATTAGAGTACCAGAAGACTTATAAACTGTTTTCAAAGAGTTTGATTTGATAATCAAAGTGCTCAAAAAAGCAAAGTTAGACAAGTAGCAAAAGATGTTGTTAAGTCTGAGGTTTATCCTCAAACATACAGTCCTTAAATACATGATTATGGTGGTCTGTACACCAGAACAGCCTACCACATGATCACTACCTATTGTTCTATATATAGAAGTGATATTGTTCTTGAAATAGAGATATCCTAACCATCTTAGAGCAGTCCTTTGTTCTATTCAAGGACAGATAATAATCTATGGGTAAAGATCAGTGTTATGTGCAAACATTGAGAACCTTGTATCTCCATGGGATCTTATTGCCTCGAGTTCTATTTATAGCCAAGAGAAGTGCATTGAATAGAGCTTCACAATGGTCATTGAAATGAATGATTACATTAAGCAGTTCCTGAGATATCAGTGATTTAGTGTCTGGTGACTTGGTGATTGCCAACTGATCTACTGATAACTTGGTGAATACTGATTGCCTTGAGACGTTTTTGGTACCGTTTGAAAGGTCTTCTTAAGGGCTTTCAGTGGCCATTTAAATCGTCGAAATTGGTCAAATATTCCCGGAGTTATGGTCCAAATGAAGTTTGTGACAAGTATTAATTTCCAGGAATGTAGAACAACCATATATCATGATTGATTTATTAGTCAAGGATTACTTCTTTCTCATACACCTCCATTTGATAGAGCCCAGTAAAGAACCAGTAAACACACCTATGTTTGAGAGTCAACTGTTAATTATTAATATTTTCCTTATCAGTTTACCTCAAGTAAGCTCTCTCCATTGTGCTTGCTCCATCATTTCACATAAGGTTTTCATCTGAGTCTCCAACACAACTTGAACCCTCTACTAATTCTAGGTGAAGTTAATACTGTGTTGAAGTCAGTATACTGCACTCCTTGTAAAAAAACCCTACTAATGCTGATGGAGAAAATGAAATGAGAAAGGTGATGTCACAGTTGCACTATGGACAAGTAGTCACATACTGTATAGTTTACCACTACACCAAAAGGGCAATGGTAGTAAGGCTACTTGCTAATAAGGGTTCAGCTATTTATGTAGTTCTTTGAACAGGTATTTTGTTATACCTCTATGTTACTATTTAGTAGTCACTTTTTGTGACAATCACAGGGGGACTGTGATAGAGGATTCTCCTGGAGGTGAGTTGTAACTTATAACTTGGACTGTAATTTAACTGAGGATTCTCCTAGAGTCTACTCTGCTCTGGTTGCCCTTATAGTAGAAGTCAAGAAAATGTAAAGCATAGTAAAGTTGCTGCAGTGGCTATGATAAGTCTACTCAAATTATCAACTGTATTACAGAACTAAGTCATAGAATTTATTTTTCAGTAACTTTTTGGTACTGTAGTATAGTTGAATGATTACTAAGCTAGTGATTACAGCTAGTTAGTCAATAGACTTAGCCATTTTACAAGTTTAATTGACTAGTCAACCTGTTAGTCACTCAAGATTATCACTAATTACTAACACTGAGTTAGTGTAGTAAGGTAATAGATGGCAGTTAAGTAGCAGTTAAGTAGCAGCAATGTATAGCTAAATTACAGTAATATATAGAAAAGTTATTATAAACATTGCCAAATAGTGTGGTAAATTTGCAATCAAGTGTGGTAACAAAAGTAGTAATGTGTAGTAGAGGATGCTGTAAATTCTTTAGGCCCAAGTTATTATAAGGAATGGAAATAGCAAAGTATACCAGGTAAAAGTGGATATGAGAGAAGAAGACCAGAGATAGTAGACTGCAGGACTCCCATTCTAATCAGTGCTGCATTGATATATGATTTCCCTGAAGTATGGGAGTTGGGGTATTATTTGGCACTATGGCATATATTTACCAAATATTCAACTATCCAGATTTCTTTTTATTTCCAGCACTTGCATTTCTGTCATGAGTTGCCTCAACTATGACCAAGGAAGATCTATTTATAGAATGATGGACAAGGGAATTGAACTAACAGCCTCTTAGCTGATTGTAGAATACCATCAATATAAATAAGGGCAAATAGCATACTTGTATAAGTAGGTAGCACAATTGATTGAGAACCCCATTGAGTTCTCTTTGTAACCCTCAAAGACTTAGCTGCTGAGTCAACTTGACTTGAGTCACACAACAATTTCTGATTGTCTATTAGATGTTCTTTTCTTGCCAGAGATAGTTAAGCAATCTCTGTTGTTGCCTAGTCATCTTTGCTAATGACTGGACTGTGTTCACTCTATTAGAAACTTGATTCCAGATATTTTTAGACTTGTATCATCATTTTCTGGACATCTCCCTGAGTGAGAATATTGCAGAATGACATTATTATCATGGAATGACATTGAGATGTTATGGAAACATTATTTTGTTAGAGCATTGTCTTGAATATTTACAAATATAAATGTGAATGTCAATACAGTTTAATCAAGTCTTTCTGTTTTTCCCTCACTTCCCCTACATACAATTTATTTTTCTATAGCAGTGATCAACTGAGGAACTTAGTTAGACTACTTGACTATTATATAGATATATACATACTAAAAGTGTCCTAGGAATGTCTCAGTGTAACATATCTCTGATGTGACTAAGTAGTGTCTTGGAAGAAGAAGAGCAAAAGAGATAAGACCCAAAGTGCATAAGTCCTGTAAGGGAACTACATCAAAGTCTACTCCTGACATACTAGTGGTAGTGTACCAGAGTGACCTTGTAACCAATTAAATACAATTACCTAACATTTAATTAGTTGCCTCCTCCTGCATTCCTATCCCTGACTGCTGAGATGTCCCATAACTAGGGGACTTGTATATATAGTGTAGATTACCCTCTAGGTATAGCAACTTAGCCTAAGATGACTTAACCACACTTCTGGTCTGAGTTGACAAGAAGAACTCAATAGAGTTCTTGTTCAATTTCTGTATACTACTTATACATCTACTACATGGTCTGTGCACTACTTTCCCACACTCATCATGTGATACTTTCCTGCACTCCTTCCTTGTATAGTAAGTCCAAATATGAAAAGAAAAGAAAAGAAGTATAAATAATGGCTTAGCTGTTTTGCCAAGCCATGACACCAGGAGCCTTATTCTATTCTCTAAGGTTTCTCCTGGAGGTGAGTTGTAACACATCCCAGAGTCTATTTATACACTAAGGTTTCTCCTGGAGTCATTCCACTCCAGTTGCCCTCACAAGTCCACTTTAACACCAAGTAGTGTAGATGACTGAGGTCAATTAGAACAGGGTAGTGAGTATATATACAACTGGTTAAACTTAAGCCTAGAGCTTCTACTGTCAATAAAGGTAAGGTATTTCTATCCTAGATGATACAATGTTTCAGATATGAGTTAATCTACTTCCAGCTTTGTTTCAACAATGTAAGAAAGCTAAACTCCAAGCCAGAATGAAGCCAACTGCTCTTTGCTCAGTGATTGACAAAGAGAACTCGATAAAGTCCCTGTTAGATTTGCTACACTATATATACAATTACTGTTGTGGCTATATACCTTGTCTCCCACAGTCCTCATGTCCATCAGCTGACTTCTTTGTCACATGCTGTGACCATGGCCTGTGACTTTTGTGACTTTGTGACTTGTCACATGATATTTCCCCTGCTCCACCTTAGCTGTTTTGCCAAATCATGACAAACAATAAGCATGAATCCAACATCAATATCTGCAAATGCTTGGAGAGCTTTAATACTAGCACTCATGGGGGGACACATGTATTGAGAAGCTGCAAGAATTGATGTCATCAAATTTCATTTCCCTGCTTCCTGCAGTCATCCCATCCTCACTCTCTACAAGTTTGGTCATGAACCACAAAACTTGTATTGACAGAGCCATCATAAGCTAGTATATGCAACATATATATAAGAATATGCATGTGTGCACCATTGCTTCTCTACAGCATAATCAAAATGCAATGCCTTCTTCTTAGAGGCAGGGCAATAATGAAAGTGTGTGGTTGAAGCTCAAAAATCAACAGGCAAGTGCCTGAAGTCCAAACAAAGTGAGTTGAGCTTCAGTAAAATGGTGAGCACACTTATATCATCACAAAAATGCTGCAATGACTAATAGGAAATTTTCATGATGGAATGAAGATGAAATCAAAACTGACAATGGTCCTGGCTATTGAAGAAATCCCAAACCGGTCTTGAATTGCATTCTTTGACACTTCTGCCATATTAGAGTAGATCTGTACGAGTCACAATAACGATTGTAAGCTCGCATCTTGATTTTATTGACTGTGACCCTCGTGGGCATGCAGTCGAGGACCTGTATGTTGATTTGTAAGCCCCCACAGCTCCTATTTGAGCAGGAACACACATGGTATGCAATCCACATGACTTTGAAGACCTCATTGATAAGGTCCTCTAACTTGTTGAGCGTATCTCCCACATTCAGGTTTTCATTGATGAATCGCTGCCGCGCTTGACGTTTCTGCCTGTGAATTCGAAGGTCAGCAAATGACATGTAATCATACTACAACTTACAGAAACTTGGTGAACCCGGTCCGAACCCCCTCTTCTGATAAGACATTCTCATCCTGTATGGGCTTGGGAGGAAAGAACCCAGAGTCCTCTGGAAACCGAATGAATGTTCAGAGCAGCACAGAGGTGCAGGAACTGACAGTGTCCGCGATTGCCAGAAATAGGGCCAAAGCAGCACTGTCAAGCAATTGAAATTGGACTTCATAAATGTGATATGACCAGATCCATACCCAATATAAGTGATCAACAATTGAAGAGCTGACAACTTTTGGAGCTTGAGTTGTACCATATCTACTTGTGAATATTGAAATGTGCTAACATCTCTGAAGAATTGGTGAGGATCTGACACGGAATTCGAGTATCATTCACCACCAAATACAAAATTAAGTATGGATACCATGATGTGAAAAGCTTGGAGTTGGGTTTTGAGATTGTAGAATGAGATCCGATCAGTGAGTCAGTAAGCAACACAGACGGCTTCGGGCCCGGAGTCATGATGAGATGCATCATCAATAAAAATTTCCCTTGACTGAAACTTCTGAGCTCGGTTTGAAGTTGTGCACATATACTACCGGAAGATGATATACTAGCACCAAGGGGGCTCGCTCGTTTTCTCTCCTCTATCGTCCTTTTCATCCTGCGGGTCTTGATTTTCAGCAGTCCGCTCTCCAGTCTTGGCTGTAATAAATGGATAAAGCATGGGAGAGAAATGGATATGTCGATAGGATTGCGAAGACATGTCAACAAAAATTCAGATTCCGATGAGCTTCCGCATTTTGCCAAATGGAAGATATCCTATCACCAGAAGGTGACGGGTGAGAAAAAATCGTACTATTGTCAGTATCCTCCTTGTGTGTTCCAGATCCATCTGAGTTGGGCTTGAAAGTCGACAAAGATTGAGGTGAGCGAGCCTCAATGACATAAGCTTGAAGTAGTTCTCGCTGACGTTTGGTCAGGGACCTGGCAATCGATCGACATGAATAGATACATCATCATCTGAATCAGAGACTGCTCAGGCAGCAGTGTCGTAGATTTGAGCATAGACAGATGGAACACTCCGTCCCCTCAGGACCATCTCTTCTCCTGGTTGATTCCAACAGGAACTCGAAGGTTGTCAGGTTTCAACCGCCAAGATTTGTCGAGTCGATGCTAGGGGACTCACGATCGATAGTTTAGGTGGCGTACACCAAAAAGAATGAATCGAGATTTTTGTCTGCTCATCTCTGACCTCGTGTTGTAGATGTTCCTCCTCCCATTCAATAACGCCCCGACAGCAGAAGACATCCCAATCCGATTTATTCTCATGTCCACTACACAGGTGCCACTGCTCGCTGATGCACGTCTTTCTAGGTGGTGCTGCTAGATGTCGACTAGAAGAGGACGAAGTCGCTGGGGATAATGTACGTGCTGTATCATCATTGAGGATCGTTATGGGACTAGCAGTTGCGCTAGTGGTATTTATTGCAGTAGTGGAATCAGTCTTCACCAATGAGTTGGCAGCAGCGGCATCGGCGACAGGAGTAGTGGGGGTGGTATCAACGATGGTAGAGGCGGAATGAGTGATGACGATAGAAAGAGAAAGCTCCTCAGAGTTCGGAACCATTTCATCTGCCAAATCAAGGAGAAAAGGGAGAGAATGTGTTTTGAGTTCATCATTATTGTTTCACTACAAACATCTAGGGGGTACAAATTTGAAATTAAGGCCCGAAATCTCGGCATTGAGCACTCTGGGATATAGTTACTCAGATTTCCCTCGATTGCCTACAGGAATTCCTCCAGTAGGCTTGTAAAATTCTTGGCAGCTATTGATATCAGCAGCTCATCCTCCGGTCTCGTCGTCTGGGCTTATACTACAAAAACTTTCCATTTCCTGCCACCCACACAGTGTTTGCATCTCCGGCGTACGCTTTTCAGTTATGTGGTATCCCACCCGGCTGTTACTCTCGTTAAATCATTGGCCTACGAGTATGTCCTTTCCATTGCTTGTCTGCATTTCCCTGGACCCCTTTGAGTAAAATTAGAGTGCATACAGCACTTTCACAGGGAACCGAGATTGTCTACTTTTACCATGAATATGGCAGATTTTTCCTAATTGTAGTCCTGATCCCAGGCTGCTTTTATCCTGTCTGTCGGATACCCTGACACAGTATCTGACGTAGGCACTCAAATGAACTGCCCTGGGAAGGAACGACAACTATGCTTTGGGGTGGGATAAACTGTGGAGCCGACCATAAGGAAAACAACCAGCACAAAAGTTCGTGGGTGTCTGTTCCCTTCGTCTTAAACGCCAATCATATGTCTACACCAAGACCGGGACCAGAGTACACTTCTATCGCGCCTCTTCTGCAAAGTGGAACAAAGTCTCCGCCGTAATTTTGAACGAGGATATCAGAATCTTGTTCTCACCCGGAATAATCTTGCCGTTGGGGGGTCATTATGACCCTAGACTATCTCGTTACAAAGATCCAACACACAACGTATAAATAGCTGATCTTCCGGAGGTTTTTTTTGTTCAGCCCCCCATCCTACTTTGGATCAGGTTAGCCTGCTTTCCTTTCTTTCGTTGTATGAATTTGAACTCACCCAGTTTCTCAGGCTACTCTAAAAGCTACCAACCAATCAAAATGCAACTCAAGGTCGCCTTCCTCACCAGCGGTCTCCTTGTCGCTACCCCGGCGCTGGCAATCGAAGTGAAGGCTTGGGCCGGTGCAGAATGCACCGGCGATGTCTTCGCTGACGAGGGTAACGGGGTAACTGGAACTTGCTATACCCTCTGCAGCAATTCCGCGAAATCATTTAGTTACTCTGGTGTTCCCAGCCAGGCCCAGTTCTTCGAGAGCGGGGGTGCACACGATAGCTGCACTAATGGTGCAACTCTTGTCACCGGTGGCGGCTCTGGATGTGCCACCGCGCCTGATGGGCAAGTCCTCTGATCCTGCGATTAATGATCAAGCGGTGAGCTGATGACGTATGGGTGTAGGTTCAACTTCGAGAGCGTCCTGTTCTTTTAAATTTCCAGCTCAAACAGGTCAAGATAGCCACTGGATATCCTGAGTCCTGACAAAGTGACACGCATTGGATTCAGCTATTGAATTGTAGCCTTTGTCTAAATTAAAGGAAATATATGTTTTCTGAACCTATATGAGTGACATTGTTGGCACTGAGCAAGGTATTGAATTACAGGAGAAAAGTGCAACAACAAGTGAAAGTAATCATTGGTAGTAGACACAATATGAAACAAGGAGCTACTTCATGTGATTGTTGTGCACATTTTCTGCTTTTTCTCTCCTTGAATATATCAAGCCTGAGAATAGGATGGGGTTGGCTTCAACAATTAGTTGTGCCCTCCACTGTGCTGGCCCCCAATTTGACTGGTGGATAATCAGAGAATAGAAAAGAAGTCTGACTGAATTATGATAGTAGCTTAGAGACAGCAAAATTGTTCTGTGTAGAATAAATAGTCCAGTAGTAGTAATTGTCAGGGATGTGGAGCAAAGTAGAGTTAGCTAATAGTGTAGCTCCGAGATAGCATAGATCAAGGAGTAGGAGTACTAGCTAATGAGAGGAATGAAATATATACTCCAAGATATATTAACCAAGGAGCAGGAGTTTGGAGATTACAGTGTTGGAACAATCTTGGCTTCAACATATGTGTTGCACCCTGATCCCCTATCACAATTGATTGTTGATTTTGGAGGTAAGGAGACATCATCAGATACTGAGCAAGAGATCCAAAGTCTAAGTTGAAAAGTATATAGGAAAAAGAGAAAGAATATGGAAGGGCAACCAGAATGGAGTGATCCAGGAGAAACCTCAGTTTATAAGTAGGGTCCAGAGTTACAACTCACCTCTAGGAGAAACCTTAGAGAATAGAATGAGGCTCCTGGAGGAAAATCTATATTATATATACCAGTTCTCTAGTTACAGATGTCTCAGCTGTCAGGGATAGGAGTTCAGGAGGAGGCAGCTAATTAAACCTGGAGTAATGGTTTAATTAGCTGTCAGAGTTACTCCAGCTTGTTGTTACTGGTATGTCAGGAGTAGACTTTGGTGCAGTCCTCTTATATTTGTCATGATTTTGACACCAAGTACAGCCACCTACCTTTACACTGTCATGGCTGACATAATCATTCCATGGATTATAATTATAAGTAGAATTATGAGTATTAATTCCCTAGCTTGTTCTCAGCCTAGTATCCAGATAATCTCCATAGCAGAATTCTCTCTTCTAAAATTCATCAATTCTTCTTTCAGAGTAAAGCTTGGCCTTGAGAGTGTCAGAGCTGGAATTAATTACCACTGGTACATCCAGGCTTGACAACATTCACCCCTCTTTCAAAATTGCTATATCTTGAAGCAATAGGTCCAAATTGGAAGATGGCATCAAAATCTATTCTATAGATGTGTCTCAGGGCTGCTGGATACTTGTGGTAGAACTTCACCACTAAGTTGGGTACTGAAACATTGGAGACAGATTCCCAAGAGTTGTGCTCTCTGCCACTTGACCAGGAATTGAAATCTCCTCTGGTACCAATAACTGTTGAGTATCTTTTCTACTTTCCACTCTTTCTCTTCATTTACTATAACTGGTGGAGATGGTGTCATACCAGGCAGTCTTTTTAGGCAATATTCATGATATTTGTCACAAAACTATACTATAATTCAGTTTGAGAAGTGAGTTTAACTCCCCAAATATAACCACTAGATACCTAGTCATGGACTCATATATACTACTTGAGTAGTAGAGTAGTGGCTGTAACCACCACTATCTAAACCTTGTAAGAGCAGCCTAGAGAATTTTATAACATATCTATAACAGAACTCCTCTTTAAAAGTGCTCTCAAGAGCAAACAGAACCTTAAGGAGCTTACTTCCTATTAGAATGATGTTATATTTCAGCAACCATTAACCCTTAGAAAGAGTAAGGTTAGTATCAGATCAGGGTTATCATTCTTGATGGCTACCTATAAATAGAATTGGAAAGGGTGACCTCTTGAGAGGACATTACAGACATACTAAAAGAAGATTTGGAGGAGAGAAGTATGATTATGGAAGTAGGAAAAATAGAAGTATGAACAAGAGAAGTTGATTGGAGAGATAGAAGAGGAGGCAGATAAAGACATTGTGCTTGAGAGCAATCAGACTCATGTCTGACTCTGCTCTTCATAGACCACTAAGAGGCTCATAGCAGCTATACCAACTAGAGAAAGATACTAGGAGTAGGACTAGGGAGATGAGGAGGGATGGTTATGTGATTGGATAAGACTTTTCCTTATCATTCCACTCTTACCATCTTTGGAAATTTAGAGGTTTTCTTTTATTCTTTTCTTTTGTTATATCTGTGATTTGTAATCCTAATAAAATACTCTAGTAGCATAGAGTGGCACAATATGAATTACCCCCACTATCTCACTCTCTGTTGCTCTAGAGCTAAAAGGCTACTTGAAATGATTTGAGATTTATTTCTGCTTTTCTTTCTTTGTAAACTCTATAAAACTTCTCTTGAGAGATACTTGACTTTGAGGAGGACTTGAACATTCACTTGGCTAGGAGTTTAACCACTCACTATGTGTTTTTGGAATAGGTTTCCAACTGTACAGTCAGTTGAAATAAAGCCTACACAAGAGTATGGGAGTTCTAGGCAGTATTGCTGTATCAACAGCAAGCCAGGCTACTAGACTAGACTAAGAAGGGTAGTGTTACAGTGCAAAATGAATATATGTATGCCTTTGAGATCTAAAATTGGTGAGAGTGCTCTTAAGAGGATACTAAAAACATTTTATCTTCTAGTTTTCTATTGGTTCCTCTTGTATCAATCTTTGTAAGCTTTTTATTATTTGATTTACCTCCCCAGTGCCTACTTGATTGCACACAACTGTGATATAGCTTGGAGATTTCACCTCTCTGACCTGACCTGTTTACCCTTGTTATTATATTTTCCCATCAGCATGAAGTTCAGTCTCTGTCCTAAAATTGGGTCAGTCAGAGTGGTAGAAAGTTTCACTACATTGAACACAGGGTGGAGTCTCTTTATCATAAGAGATAGCTTCAGTCTATATGCCAGGAGTCCTACTTGTCATTCTACTATGAAAGGTCTGAGTCTCCAGTATGACAGTTTGGTGGAGGGGCATGTGGTTTTGATGTGCAATGTGTCTAGGAACACTCTATCTCTGGAGTTAAACACAGGGGTAGGAGTTCTCCTCTGGTTGTAGTAGTGGGCCATGTCTTTTTGTGCCTTTTAGATTATAGACTTTGCTTCTTCAATGGCTGCCCTTATCTACTATATAAACTTGTTGATGGTTTCCAGTCCAGATGGTCATTGCCTTGGCTCAAAGTGTGAGGGCGACTGGAGTGGAGCTTCCAGGAGAATCCTTAGTCTATATGTCACAAACTTCATTCAGACCATAACTCTGGGAATACTTGACCAATTTCAATGATCTAAATGGCCACTGAAAGCCCTTAAGAAGACCTTTCAAATGGTACCAAAAATTTCTCAAGGCAATCAGTATTCACCAAGTTATTAGCAGATCAGCTGGCAATCACTAAGTCACCAAACACTAAATTGCTAATATCATAGGAATTACTTGATGAAATTGTTTGCTTCATCAACCATCATGAAGCTCTCTTCAATGCACTTCTTTTGGTTATAAATAGACCCCAAGGCAATAAGATTCCATGGAGATACAAGGTCCTCAATGTTTGCACATAACACTGATCTATTACCTATGGATTATTATCTGTCCTTGAATAAAACAAAGGACTGCCCTAATATGGTTATATTATTTCTATTTCAAGAACAATATCACTTCTATATGTAGAACAATAGGTAGTGATCATGTGGTAGGCTTTTCTGATGCACAGACCACCACAATCATGTATTTAAGAACTGTATGTTTGAGGATAAACCTCAGACTTAACAACATCTTTTACTGCTTGTCTAACTTTACTTTTTTGAGTCTTTTGATTACCAAATCACAAATCAGTAAGTGGCCATTTGTGATACTATAATTATACTCCAGAGTATGTTACAACTTACCTTCCAGGAGAATTCTCAGAGAATAGGATAAGGCTCTTAGAGGGGTACTCTATACTATATATACAAGTCCCCCTAGCTATGGAACATCCTAAGGGTCAGGGTTAGGAATGCAGGAGTAGGCAACTAATTAAATGTTATGTAATTATTATTTAATTAGTGCAGGATTACTTTGGTGGGCTATCACTAGTACATTAGGAGTGCAACTTAGTGTAGTCCCCTTACAGATTTAGCTTCTTCAGCAGTGGTCCTCATCCTTTCTATGAACTTGTTAACAGTTTCCAGGCTGGAAGGGTGCTATTACAGTTCAAATCCCATATGGGGGGTCCTTCTGGTGTCTAGCAGGAATGGAGACTGTTGGGTAGAAGAGTGGATGTAGTTGTTGTGCTGGAACTCTACCATTGGAAGAAGGTCATACCAGTCATCCTGTTATTTGTTTATGAAGATACAAAGGTATTGGTCCAGCTCCTGGTTGATGCATTCTATTTGTCTATTCATTTGTAAATGCCAGGTGGTAGAGGAGGCCAACCTTATTCCAAGAAGTCTGTAGAGTTCCCAAGTGAAAAGTGCAACAAACTGTGGACTTCTGTCTGAGACTACTTGTCTAGGGAGTCTATGGAGTTTCCAGACATGGTGAAGGAACAGTCTAGCCACTCCTTCCATAGTCACTGTGGTGTGAGTCAGAATAAAGTATGCTCTTTTTGATACCAAATTTACTACTGTTATTATTGCATTATGTCTAGATGACTCAGGGAGTTCCATCACAAAGTCTATGCTCAGGGCATTCTACTATGTTTCCAGGATAGGGAGAGGATGGAGTTTGCCTACCAGAGGGTATTGTATGGGCTTCATTCTTAAACACAAGTTGCATATACTAACATACTGTCCGATGTACTGGAATATCTGAGGCCACCAGTAATTCTGAGATACTAGTTCCAGGATTTTCCACCAGCTAGGATATTCTGTGATCTTCATGTCATGGCACAGCAAGACAATATGCCTGTGAAGTTCTGGATTCTAGGGGACATATATCTTGTTTTAGAAATGGAGCAGACCATCAATATTTGACCACTCCATGGAGTGTACCATTCAGTTGGAGAACTGTTGGAGTTCACAAGCTGCCTGGGCTATGTGTTCTTCCTGGTCTCCATTGTGGTTGTCCTTGTATATATTGGAGAGTATATTCTTTTTGGCCTCTTCTAGTTTGATACCTTTCAAGGCCCAAACAGTGAACATCTCTGGATGGAGAAGGATAATGTCTTTATTGTTAGAAGTCTCTGTGCTATGGTCTAGTCTCTGTGAGAGTGTATCTGGCTTCCCCATGGAATGGCCAGGGCTGTAGCAACTTAGCCTGAGATAACTTAATCATACTCCAAGTCTGAGTTGACAGGGAGAACTCAATAGAGTCTCTATTAGATTCTGTATACTACTTATACAACTACTACATGGTCTGTGCACTACTTTCCCACACTCATCATGTAACATCATCATGTGACATGACCCTTGTGATATCCTAACATGTGACCATGATGTATGACATTTGTTATATAACACTTTCCCATACTTCTTCCTTGTAGTAAGTCCAAATGAAAAGAAAAAAGAAAAAGAAAAGAAAAGAAATATAAATAGTAACTTAGCCATTTTGCCAAGTCATGACAAGGGCAGTGGACAAGTGTGAAGTCAAAATGAGCCAAGTAGAGAGACCAATAAGCTTGACAACAGTTAAGTTTCTTGGCCATCATGAAGTACTCTAAATTCTTGTGGTCAGTCTATATCTCCACAAGGTGCTTTGCTCCTTCTAGAAAGTGTCTCCACTTCTCTAGTATATGAATGATAGCCAACATCTTATTGTGGATCTCATAGTTCCACTCTACCAGGGATAGGGACTTGCTGTAGAATATAACAGGATGCCATTTTTTGTCTCTGGAGAATTGTTGGGAGAGGACCACTCCAGTGGCAAAATCTGATCTATCAGCCTCAATACAGAAGGGCTCCAGATCTTGGAGTAATACAAGGACTGGAGCACTAGTGACTGCTGCTTTGAGTGCCTCAAAGGCTCCATGTTCCTTATTGTTCTAGGACCAGAGCATGTCAGACCTTGTAAGGTCAAAAAGAGAATGGGCTATTGCAGAGAAATCACAGATGAACTAGTGGTAAAAGTTGGTGAACCCCAAGAAGGCTAGTTGTTATGAGAGCCCCAAACAGGAAAAGGTTTCCCATGCATTTGAACACTTAATCCAAAACCTCAAAGCATACAATGGAGTAAGGATATAAATAGAGTGGGGACTCAGTAAGTCAAATCATGTGACAAGGTCAGGTGATCATAGAACATTCTGGAAAGGACATGTGATCACAGGACTCTAGGGTACAGCCACTGTAGTAGTAGTATAAGTAGGGCTGCAATCCAGCAAAGAACTCCATCGAGTTCTTCTTGAACATCCATCTAGGGTGATCACTAAGGACACTCACTGTCTATTGATAACACTAGTATATCAGTCCCATTTTCCAGAGTGGGCCACTCTTAGACTCTGGATATCTTGATGGGATCCATAGACACTTTGTTCTCCAAGATTATCAGGCCTAGATACTTGATTCTTATCTTCTGGAACTTGCACTTCTCTGGGTAGAGGAACAGCTTGTGCTCAGTGAGAATCTCTAATACTCTCCAGACAGCCTAAGCATGCTTCTCTACCATTCTGGTAAAGATGAGGATATCATCCAAGTACACGACCATGATCCCTTCCACAATTAAATCCCAGAAGATATTGTTCATCATGGTCTGAAAGGTAGCCAGACTGTTAGTTATCCCAAAGAACATTACTAGAGGCTCAAAGAGTCTACAGTTTGTCCAAAAGGTGGCCTTCCATTCATCTCCAGGTTTGATACACATGTTGAATTCCCAGTGGACATCTAGCTTGGTGAAATACTTAGCTCTACAGAGCTGGGAGACAAGCTTGGAGATGAGGGGGAGTAGATACCAATTTTTGACCATCATAGAGTTCAGGGCGCAATAGTCTTGTACCAACCAGAGGGAACTATCCTTCTTTTTGATAAAGAAGACCAAAGTAGCTATAGGTGACTTAGAAGAGCAGATACAACCAGTATACAGATTTTCTCTCAGAAATATATCTAGCTTGGTTTGCTCTACTGGAGACAAAGGATATACCTTTAATAACTTGGGTCCAGACCCTGGAATTAACTCAATAGTGTGGTCCCAATGGTAATGCTCCAGAAGGACATCGAAGCTGTCTTTGGTAAAGATGGTTTCAAACTCTTAGATATACTCCAGTAGATTGGCAGTAGAGTTTTGGCTCTCTGTACTGTGTTGGGCTCCTTCTGCCAGGTGCTGGAAGTTGGTAGTAGTAGCTCAGAGGTCAGCAGCTGTGGGTTCTGGGAGTATTCATATTATGAACAAGCAGTCTCTAGGTTCCCAGTCTCTACCATCAGTGCTAGAGGAAGGGAACTCATCTATGTTATCTTCCAGGAGTAAGGGAGGAGGTCTGCCTTTGCACAAATTGGAGGTACAGAGCTCTACTTTCTTTTACTAGTTCTGTTCCTTGTATAGAGCATGACTACCTTTATAGTATGGAGGGCAGCATGTCATTTCAACCTTACTAGTCTCCCAGTTAATCTTTGGATTATGGTCCTTCAGCTAGTTGTACCCCAAGATCAGATCTTGCTTTCTGAGGCCTGAGATGGCAAGTAGCATCCTCTCTGAGTAGTTGCCATACCACAAGAGAATGTCCACCTGTCACAAAAAAGTGACTACTAAATAGTGACATAGAGGTATAACAAAATACCTGTTCAAAGAACTACATAAATAGCTGGACCCTCATTAGCAAGTAGTCTTGCTAATGTTGCCCTTTTGGTATAGTAGTAAACCATACAGTATGTGACTACTAGTCCATAGTACAACTGTGACACCACCACTTCAGAGATTTCACCCACTTCATTTGGAGAGCCATCTACATTGAAAACAGGGATAGGGCACAAGATTGTCCAGATGTTAAGTCCCTTGGAGCAGATGAAGCCTTGGTCTATAAAACTTCCTATGGCTCTGCTGTCTAGGAGAGCCTCCATAGAGTGGAGCTTACCTGTGTCTATGGTACTCAGTTCTACAGTGAGTTGCAGAGAGGTTCCATGTATATCCAATACACTAGTAGAGAGCTGGATAGACAGTCTTTTTTCCCACTTTGGTCTCTGAGGAGAAGGATTGTGTTTAGGGATAGAGGGAGGAAGTACATTTATAGGTTCACTGTTGTCTGTATTAGTCTCTATTTCGAGTACAGTGAATCTATTTACTAGTAGCCAGGGTACACTTGTCACTGGTCATATTCTACAAAATCCTTATCTTCTCTGACTTCTTGGACCTCCACTTCTTGTATATTGTGCATTGCCAAGAGGTCCTCCATGAGTTCCTCATGTTGTTCAGATGATAGCTGTCTTATGTCAAGGCAATGGGGATAGTCCTTGACTAGGTGATTTGCATCCCTGTACTGGTAGCATCCTTGCAGAGGTAGGGGTTTTGGCCTTCTGGCAGCATCTATGTCTATAAGGACACCCATAGAAGGAGAAAGGGACATTGGCTTCAGAATTGGAGGGGGAGTAACAACTGGAGAGTCCAGACCACTAAGAGGGGAGAGAGCCATGACAGAGGAGCTCTAACTGGAACAGAGGGGATGCTGTGCTAAGTCAACTGAAAGGCCTCATTGGTGAGATATACTTGATCAATCCTCTAGACAGCTCAATACCAAGCTTCTAGGTCCATGTCTAAGAGGCATCTGTAGGGCATAGTTATGATCTAATTCTGAATACTAATCCTCAGTCCTTGGTAGAATTTGACTATAAGGGTCAGTATAGTTTGTGTCAGAGACCAAAGACTGGAAATTGTCTAGGTAATTATCCACTGTCTGAGTTCCCTGGTGGTAGGAGGCCCCTTTGGTGAATATGGAAGCAGATGCAGTCAATATCCTGGAAGGGGCCTCCTACCACCAGGGAACTCAGACAGTGGATAATTACCTAGACAATTTCCAGTCTTTGGTCTCTGAC
>Ga0153924_1000899_pt1 | contig 17027 bp, 8 predicted proteins | sample TSNJ008MetaG_FD_104709 | JGI IMG/M metagenome (GOLD analysis project Ga0153924, IMG submission 104709) | Attine ant fungus gardens microbial communities from New Jersey, USA - TSNJ008 MetaG | ecosystem: Host-associated > Fungi > Mycelium > Unclassified | place: USA: New Jersey, Wharton State...
GGAATAAGAAGTTTTTTCATAGGATGTTACATGTAAGATGTAACTCACCCAACGGGTGAGTTGACGTATCGATTCAAGTGACCATTTGTCAACAACTTGTTCCATTTTTAAATTCTCCATCGCTGTTTTTAGGATTATGGCATTTTTGGTTGGAGCTCCTGTAATTTTTCCGCCTGGAATGAATCTCTGGTATGTTACTCCTCTCGTTGGGTGAACAATATATTCGAAAATACCGGTTTGATCATTCATTTGGCCGAAGATCTGTAGTAAATTCTGAACCACACCATCTCTGCCTTTAAACGTAAAGGCTGTTCCTGCTTCGAGTTGTTCTGTTGTCAAAAAACTTGCTGCTCTATACATCAGATCCTTCTTGAGCCTGCTATCCGTTGGATTTGCTGCTAAGATACGCTCAGCTAAACTTCCAATTTTACTAGCCTTGCCCGCAACGCCGACAGAGACACCAGCGCCTATCACTATATCAATGGTATCAGCAGCGGCCTCTGCAGTTTCAGAATCCATTCCCCCCGCTAATGACCTTTCAATAAGGTCCTTCTTCGTGATACTTTGTAGACACTGGTTAACCCGCAGTCGGTATGCATGTTGAGCGTCTTTCCGCTGTTGTTCGGCACGTTGGGCAGCACGCGCCCGCGTGTTGCAGATTTTTCTAATGTATCGACTACTTCGTAATTGAGTTTCACCACTCCGGGAGCACTCCTCCCGTCGATCGGAACATTCGATTTCTTCGGTGCTAGACTCTCCAAATTCATTAAACCTGAATTTTTGACATAGAGCGAAATACACCTTTAAAATGAGGATGAATTTACTCGGAATTTTTGTCTCAATCGAGGCGGCAAGAGCAAGGCCATATCCGACGATACGGACTTGCTTTTCCAACAAAGCTTGTGGCAAAAAGAACGGCAAAGTCGAACTCATTTTAAAGGTATTTCGCTCTATACCAAACTTACGGTACGAAATATCAGCGTCCGTTTGTTAGCAGAACGGTGATTTTCTTGATCGACAGTATGATCCGATGCAACATCATCAGTCGCCCGAGCCATCGACTTTGAATTTCCTTCGTTATTGCGAAGTTGACTGGTTTTGACATTGTAATTATAGTTAGAATTTATAGCGGTTTGCATTATAATAAGCTTTGCCCAGTCCTCGGAAATAGATTGGTTGATCTTCGAAGCTGTTTTAATATTTCATGTGTTTAACACTCACCGTTGCGTAAAGCCGTACATTGCAGCTATTCATTGAGGTGTTTTTGAAAGATCGAATTGCACTTTATGTGCAATGCTTTGGCCTCGCGAACAAGCCTCCTAGATTTAATTCACGCATTTCCTGCGTGAAGAGATTCGTTTCCGAAAAAGACACGGAAATATCCAACCTAAATACATGCTTCTCAAGTGAAAATATGACAATCCCACAGAATTATTTTTCGGCACGTGTTGTCTTCAAACTGTATTGTTTTAAATAATGACCACCATTGCGCGACTTGCATACCCTTGCTGATCGATTCATTGCTTTTGCGACATTACAATTTGAGTACGCTACTCTTTTCAAAGCGATGGCACCTAAGACGTTTATTAAGAACATAATCGATATTTAGAAAGCCTGATAACCATGAATATTTTTTTCAGTCTTTCGCTGTATACCTGCGCAATGATTGGATCGACATTTTAACGTGATGTCGGAATATTCGCCTCGTTTCTGCCAAATTTTCCACCAAAGCGAACGGTCGAACGAACCAAAGTACTTACGAAACTTGGACCTTTGCCTGCCCGATCCAGCGCAGCGTTTGTTATGGTACTGAGGAAAATATTTCGTTCTCGAAAAGCCGAGGCTGACTCCTGGGGATAGATCAGCCGTTAACCACGATTTTTTGCTGCAAAATAAAGTTTTTTGAGTATTTGCCCGGCTTTTTTCATCCATGTTGATTGCCGAAATCGATACTGGCGGCAAGTGAGTCATAAACTGCGGCAAGCCAAGCCCCCCATCTTTTATGGAATCAATCAACAATACCGATTCATCGGCGAGTTTTGCAGGCTGGAGATTTGAATAAAAACCCGTTTGATAGATATAAGTATTTTTATATGAGGTATTTACATGCGCCAAATCGTATCGTATATATGAGTGTTCATCCACCTCAGTATGCTGGTTTCCGGTCAAACCATTGTTCCAAATTCCAATTTTATTCCTCAGCATCATTCTGATGACCCTGGAAAGACGCCTCATGAATCAGTTCAAAGCGAACCGCCAAATGCCAGCTCCGGTGTGCTGCTTCAACGGGCACGCAGAATGCTGGTATCCAAGGAGGAAAAACTCCGTATCATTCAAGATACGCCACCAGATGGTATCCCTCAGCTCCCTGTGAATACTTTTTGGACTTTGGATGTGCAAGGGGCGAATTCCCTGACTGCGGATAAAATGGCAAAGTTAACTGCGCGCCAAATTTTTGCAATTCCAGCATGGACACTCCAGCACTTGAGTCCGAAACAAGTAGCCAGTATCAGTTTGGAATCTTGGCGAGCATTGCCGAAAAATATTATTAAGAACATCATTTGTCCGAAAAACGTGATCCGGGCGGAGTATCTTATGGAAATGTCGGAAGATCAAATATCCGGAATTCCTGAGGAATTATTTCAATATTTTACTGCGGAACAAATCAGGGAATTGAGTCCGAAGGTCTTTGCGAAATTATCGAGTAATCGTTTGAATCAACTAAACGCAAATGCCATTCAGGCGATCACTCGGGATCAATTATCTGAAATTCCCAGAAAAACTTGGTATGATTTAAAAGAGAATTTTTGTTTATCGCTAACAAATGCTCAGATTCCATGGTTGGACGATAAAATTTCCGAGATTGCACCGTCTATATTTCATAATTTGGGAATTAGCAGGATATTATCTGCATTAAATAATACTCAAATTCAATGGCTAACGACAAATCAACTGAAAGCAGTTTCACCACTCGCTTTTCTGCAGTTAACTTATATTTTAATTCAACAGAGACGATCTCTTTTCGATTTCGTGGAATGCCTTCATTTTGTACAGCTCCGTTGTCTGACACCGGCGCAGGTCGCGATATTTAATCAGCCAAATGGAGAGAATATCATCGTAGCATTTGACCTGGGTCTACAATATTTTGTTCGACCTAGAGATCAGATCCAAAGGCTCACTCAGACGGATCTTCAAAGAATTCCACCCACAGCTCTTCGCCTGATGGATGGGAACTTTTTAAATAAACTGACGCCACAACAAATTGCTTGGTTTACTCCGCAACAGCGTGCTGCGTATACCATGGCACAAATCCAAGCTGCTAACGCGCAAACTCAGCAACCCGATACTTTATGGCAAAGTGCATTGCGCAACTTGTTAAGGGCAGATCAGCTTGTTGAGACCGGACCTGCGTTTCCCACAAATTTAAACCCTGGCAAAATAGCCACCTTGGAAGATTGGCAATTAAAAGCACTCACCCTTAATCAGATCAGAGATCAGAACTGGAAATTTTTTATTCACCTTGCTATCCAAAGTCGGTTTGCAATGCTCACTCTGGAGCAGCGACAGGCAATTAACCCAGAAATTTATTCGAAGCTGCAAATACGTGAGCTTTTGGGAATGCTCTACCCACCACTCATAGAGCGACAGCAAAATGCTGCGCTCTATCAACAGCATTATCAACAATTCATCCAAATTATCCGGGATTTAACGGAAGAACAAGTGGCCGCAATTCCGATATCAGTCTATAGGGGACTGGATGATAATTTTCTCTGCTATCTCAGTCCGGAGAGACTCTCCAAAGTTCCTGTGGAGGTTTTCCGTTATGTAGGCGAAGAGTTTGTAAGAAATTTGACTTGGGAGCACATTAAAAATCTGAGTTTCGCTCAAGTTTATAATATCAGGCCGGAAATTTTTTTTCGAAATCTCAGCCCCGCCGTGCTTCCCGGAGTTCTTGCGGAGGTTTTCCGTTATGCGGGTGAAGAGTTTGTAAATCACCTGACTCCTCAACAGGCTTCCAGTCTGACTGCAAAGCAAGTTTGCCAGATAAAACCCGAAATTTTCGCGCTGATACCCGAAGAAATCCTTTCTCACCTCAGCCTGGAAGTATGCGAAAACCTGCCTCCGGAACATTTTAAAATGCTAAAAAAGCGCAATGTTCATTTTCTCCGTGCCTTCAGTCCAGAACAGATTTCCAAACTGCCAGCGAATCTTTTTTCTGATATTCTTATAGAATTGGCTGTGGTAGAGAATTTAGATCCACAAATTTTTACTCGGGTACGAGCGGATCAGTTGAATAGCTGGGCTGAGGAGCCTCTCAGAACTGTGCGTATCGGTGGGCGGCAGATGATACGGCATAGTATGTGGGATCTCACTAGGGAACAAATTCACAATATTCCCAGGAACGTGATCGAAGCCTTAACGTCAAAGATGTTAAAAACTTTGCAGATGACGCAAGTGAGGCTCTTTACTATATCTCAACTCAACGCAATTTCTAAGAGAACATTCCGAGAATTATTAGAAATTGATTCCTCTATCATCGAATATTTTGTGAGTAGAAACATTATTACTCAGGAGCAAGTTGATATATGGAAGCAAATTCCCTTATCCGATTTTCCTATCAGCCACACTACCAGCAGCGAAGAACCTCCTCATAAACAGTTTCGGGCGACCGAGCATCGTGTGGTCGTATTAATTGATTCAGAAACCAAAACGTCTGCGGCTGACAGAGCAATGTCCCAACAAGCCATGGAAAATTACCTGGATAAGCTGCGTCCCGCAGGTGATTTTGTTCCGGATGTTTATAAAATAATTTATAAAGCAAATGGAGACTGGAAGTGGAATAAATATGATCCGATCACTAAAAATTGGCTGCCACAAGAAAATGCACTTCAGGGGAATATCCGGAAGGCAAATCTCATCGGACACGGCAAAAATAACGAAATCGAAGGCATCAATTCTAACGAGTTAGCAGATGGGATACGGAGATTGTTTGGCCATGTCGACCAAGTCGATCAAATCAACCTCAATGCCTGTGGGATTGACGAGCTGTTTGGTATGAATCTTTATAGGGCACTTTCCAAGGAAGAGGCGCGATTGGGAGCTATTTCTTCGAGCAAACAAACCCGATTTTTAGAAATTACAGGTACGAAATACCCCGTCTATTTTACCGGGGCAACTGGAGAGGGCTCCAGCACTCAAGAGGTGATTATAGCTGGACAGCGGGTTTATGAGATCAAGGATGGCGAATTACAACATGGAGTTCCTAACGGAAGATGGAAAGTACGTTCTGATGGATCGAACGGGCTCCATGTGGGGACGTATTCGACACGCGGTGATGGGAGAATCATTCATCCCGCACCCGAACATGCAGGTCCGTTTGGAGATGCAGAGCAACTGCAAGAATTCTATCAAGTGAAGCGAAAGTGGGAAGGATTGAATGAGAAAATTCATGCGCTCACTGAACATGTAGTAGAAAATATTCCACCGACCTTTTATAAAAATAAAAAGGACTTGCTGGTCTCTATTCCACATTTGAAGGAAACAAAAGGAAAGTTTAGCGTGTTAATCGTCGACACGAAAACGGGAACTACACTCCATAGGGACATTTCTAAGGAGCTAGCAGCACCGGTGCTATCCGAGTTAGAAAAACTAAACTCCTGTTTATCATTTATCAAACCCCATATCGAGAAGACTCCGGAAGGGCATTTGAGTTTCAAAAACGGAATTGAGTTGGGGATAGAAAAATCCAGTTTGCTTGGAATGAATCTGTTCTTTTTAGTGCAAGCCCTGAAATCCTTAAACGAAAAAGGAGCATCACCAACGCAGCAGTTCATAATGTATTATTACTTAAGTGGAGCAGTAACTGCAACAGTAGGGGATGTAGTACAAACCGGGCAATGGATCAGTACAAGAATGGCACCGGGTGGAGTGATAGAGCGTTCGCTCGGAAGGTTGGGACGCTTTTTCGGAGGGGCAAACATATTGTTTTCGGTGGGTTCAACTCTGTACGATCTGAATCAAGCCATTACAGCAAAGGATGAAGCAACCCGAGCTGGAGCCGGAATCCGCTTTAGCTTTGCTACAATGGCATTAGGAATAGGAATGGCGGGCGGTCCATTTGCAGAATTTGCAACTCCCCTAGCAATTGGTGGAAGTGGCATAGCTACCTTCGCCGAACACATCATTCAGGAACAAGAAGAAGCGCACAGACTGCTGGATGAGTTGATAAAAATCGAGGATGCTTATGAGGGAGGAGGATTTACCAAAGATGCGATTACCGGGACTTTAAAACCCAAGCCTGGTGTCGTCATCACCGAAATAGATTTTCAGAGTGGAAAGGTAACTTATGGTAGTCCCTGGATGCGAAAAAATGTCCCTTTATCTGAGACAATCCTGCCGGTGGAATCTGCTTCTCCCCAAGATTCCAACGCTTACTTTGAGATTCGTCAGGCTTTAGGAAAACCCTCCGAGGAGGCTTTCGATACCAGTGCTTCGGAAATGACTCTGCCTTTCAAAGGGAAAGACTACCTAGACTATTTTTGGGAACTGGTGGGAATTAATTGGAGCCCTAGAGAACTGAACGTATGGCAGAAACTGGTGAATTTCGGAGTCGCCCATGATTATCATCATGTGACGTCTCCGGGAGGATTGAGGAGAGTTGCCGTAAAGGCTAACCCAGTAAAAATAAGATTGGATGAAAAATTGCCGATGACGCTCCACTTTGATCCCAGGGCGGACAAAAAGGAGGTGAGTTATGAAATTGAGGGCAATGGAGGATTTGTCCTGTTGAAAGGATGGCACCCTGGAGTGAGTGCTTGCTTAAAAGACGGGATAAACGGTCCCACTTCATTTCTTTTTGAAATGTCTGGAGCAATTTTTTTGGGAGAAGAGGACATTAGCATGCAGAATGAAATATTGGCGATCAAAGATCAGGAGGGCCAGGCAATTCAAATTAATATTTCCGGTCTACGACCCGATTCAAAAATTACAGTGACTGGAAGAGAGGCCATCTGGAATGTGGACACTGCTAAAAGTCAAATCCGTACGCTTCATTTAAGAGGAAATGAAAGTTTAGAAGAATTTAGTCGACGGGCAAAGATGCAGCTAGATCACTTGAACAATCAAGGAAAAACTGCAGATGAGGTCTTAGTGTATCTTAGCGATCCCCTGCCGACTCCGGCTCGGAGTGTGGAAGAAATTATGGAGGTTCCCACTTTGAGAATCCGAGAGGATGTACAAGAGATGCTTAACGAGTGCTTTCCTAATCCGTATGGAAATGTACAGATTATTTCCGATGTGATAGCGCGAAACAACCGTATCAGTAGAAATATGGATCGGATCTATTCTGCTCCTGAGAAAGCAGCGGCCGAAAAAAACGCCTATCAGAACGCATTAAAAAAAATAGATCAGGACACAACAACGACTATTTATGATAGCAAGTCCGGCAAGATGATTGGGTTTGATACGGACGCCGTGAAGTTGACCAAAGGGGCAAAACTAGTAAAACTCACAGAGAAACAAGCATTTTTTTTCCATGCAGGAACGAAAACATTGTGGGAATTAGATCGTTCTACAAACACACAAAAGGCAAAATATGAGTTCAATTTTGCCACCGTAGAGAGCTCTGTTGAACATTTTTTGCGAGAAGAGGATTGGGGACAATTCAATTTGGTGATTCGACACCGTTCGGGTAGGGAGATTGATTTTTTACTTATATTAAAAGAAAATACGATCTGGGTAGCTGAAATAAGTGGATTGGATAGTGATGAACTTGAGGTAATTAAGAATTTATATAAGGAAATCAGTTTAGGAGTCCAACCACCTAATTCTACAAACAAATTATTTGAGATTCTGGGTCTTCTACCAGTGGGAACACTTCCTCAGAAGAACCTGAAAGTAGGTAGGATGGCGGGCTGGTTAAAGCTGAATGCACTCAATAAGGAGGCTATCTATGTAAATACCTCCTCTGACAGCTATTATTCCATCAGCAATGATGGGAAAAAGGTATTTGCCGTAAATTTTGTAGATCCTACAAAAAAAATTCCGATAAATTACGAAGTGCAAAACGACTTTCCGACGGAATCAAGTTTGTCAAATGGTATGCCTACTGTTCGTCAACAGAACGTTGTCTCAACTCAGGTTTCAGATCAAGGAATACGTTATCATCGCGCTGCTATCACCGCATGAAAAATAGAACATGGCTGTAAAGTTCAGACCAATGTCATAGCGGCTCTACTGGAAGGAAGCCCTCTTACCAAAACAATCCGTTTTTACTCCAACATTTGAAACGCATATAAACGGTATGCCATATTCCGTAGCAAGTCGGCTCAACTCAAAATCTGGCGAATTGCGTCGCCTACTTCATGAGGAGTGATGCTTAAGATGCATTTTTTGGCGTGAGCAACGCAGACTTCCAAACCACACCCAAAACACGGGGTGCGATGGTAGAATATTTGGTTGCGCCCCCCTTCCTTGGGAAACCATTGGCCGGGAAAATTTCTCGCGGAAAAAATTGCCACGCAGGGCGTATTCACTACCGCTGCCAAGTGAAGAGGGCCACTATCATGCCCGACAAAAAGTTCAGCCTCTTTCAACACAGCGGCACTCACTCTAAATGAAGTTTTTCCACAGAGATTTAATTGTGGTCCCAACCATTCACTTAAGAATCGTTCAGATCGCTTAAAGTCAATTTCGGCTCCAATCATCACCCACCCGATTTCAGGGTATTCTGTTCTCAGAGAGCGGATCAATGTGAGCCAGTTACTCTCTGTCCAATCTTTAGTATCCGACTTAGTCCCCACACTAGCTGCTATCCATCGTCGTGTGGGAAATTCCTTACGGGCCAGTAAACGAGCAGCTTCCTCATTATCTTCGGACGTAACTGCCAGATCCCAGACTGTAGGATCGAGCAGATTGACTGATACTAAAGGGCGTACACGTCTGGCTAAACGTTCTGCTTCCCACTCCCAAATTCCCTGCCGAACTTCGTTCGGGTATAAATCTTTCGGAGCAAAGGGAACGCCGATTATTTTTTTTGCACCGATCAATTTAAGAAACGCAAAATCACGGAGACTTGCCTTCCAACCGCGTGGAGCTACCAAATGAACTGCCACATCAAACTTTCTTTTTTGCAAATCTCCCATCAAGGCAAGAATTGCAGATATATTGCGTGTCCCAAGCGGATACGTGAAGATCTCATCTACAATTCCAGCCGAATCCAAAATCTCTTCCATTTGCAACGCATCCGCACGAACTGCAGCATTGGTGAGCAGGCAAATTTGAGCGTGCGGAAATTTGGCTCTAATAGTGTGAAAACACGGTAACGCCAAAAGAGTATCGCCCAGGCTGCCGAGGCGATAAATCAAAATTTTCATTGTCTGATCGATGCTCAAATTACCGCAAAAGTCGATTGATCTCGTCCCAGATTCTCTCTCCATGCAACTCCCAAGTCAGTGTAGCCGCTTTCAATCTGGCTTTTTCTCCCATGGCTCTCCGTAGATCGGGAGCATCTGCAAGCAGGTTTATTTTTTCTGCAATAGATTCCGGACTCCGGATAGGAACAAGAAAACCACAGTCATTGTTTTCGATCAGATCCCCCGCTCCCGTGTTCGGTGTGATCACGACAGGGAGCGCCTGACTCATAGCTTCTTGGATGACTAGGGCTCGTCCCTCTACTAAGGAAGGCAACACAAAAATATCGCATGTGCACATCAGCTTCAATATCAAGTGGTGAGCTCGAGGAGCCTCGTAAGTGAAATCTGGGCATTGGCTGCGGTAAAATGCCATTGGAGCTACTGGAGCACCTAAGATCACTAATTCGATATCTTTCCGATTCAAGAGTTGAATTGCTTGAAAAAGGTCCGCCAGTCCTTTTCGTTGTGTCAATGTTCCCACAAAAAGTACTCGGATTTTTTTCGATGTATTCCTAGATGAATTCGCACTCGATGGCGAACCAAAGGGAACGACTACCACCCTCTTATCCGTCAAAGAAATGGAATTTCCGACAAACTGGCTTGGACAGATCACAAGATCCGCAAGGGAAAGTTCCTCGGTTTTTCGTTCTAGTTTCGCAACGGAATCGCGTTTTTGACTTAATATTATGCCCCATTCCGGAAGTCGCTCTTCTTCCTCTTTCAATAAATGAAAACCGGTTGTCCAATAAGCGATTGGCAATTCATAAACGCAACTAATCCCCTCTTTTTTGGCTCGGCGGAACGTTTCTAAAGCCCCATCTTCATAAGCATAAACCACACGAATTTTTTGCCTGTTGGTAAGCTGATTTGCCACAAATCGATCCAAAGCTCTGTAAACCCGGTCCACACTTGCCCAGCCGGTTTCGTGTCGGATGAGTTGATTCCAACCGATAGCTGCAGCTGTCAGCCGAGCTATTTCCCGAATTCCACCCATTCGAATTTTTTTTGAAGGCAGGGTGTATGCACGACGGAGAAGGCTCTCGCGCAGATGCCCTGTAGCAACTCTCATCCATACTGAATCTACACTGAATCCCAGCATGGTTCCGAACCAGGCAAGTGCGCATTTTCTCTCCAATACACTGAGCACACTCCGACAATTTTGATTGCCTGTCGGATGTGAGACTACCACTTGATGATGGAGACTTTCTATCATCAGCAGCGATTTTTATTTTAAACACATAGCATATGATCGAAACCTATCCATTGACAGCCACCGGTAATATATTCTCACAGCAAAATCCAAATCGCTCTTCTTTCGGCAAGGTCTCAATTACTGTTCCGAAATAAGCCATCTAGTAGGGCAAAGAATATCTTTTTCACAAGAGCCGAGTACTGGTAATAACCTGCGACTAAAGTTCGGCGATCCTGCACAAATTCAGTCGGCATTTCCGTGAAATCTTCGGATTTGATTACAGAGGCCTCATTGTTAACTTCCGGATGAAATTGCAACGCAAGCACTTGATTGTTCCAAAAAAAGCCCTGTTCAGGGCAGGCCGAGCTGGCTGCGATCCGGACGGCACCTTGTGGTAACGAAAAGGTATCCCCATGCCAGTGCAGCACTGAAAGGCTGGCCGGAAGCTCTGGAAAATAAACTCTGGCTTCCGAGGTAAAATTTACCGGAAACCAACCAATTTCTTTGACAGGATTTTGAGTGATTTTAGCTCCTAAGGCGTCAGCTAACAGCTGACTTCCCAGGCAAATACCGAACATCAGGCATCCGGCCTCGATGTATTGGGTAAGCATTTGCTTTTCGACAATCAACCATGGATGATCACGGTGTTGATAAATATTCATATCTCCACCCAAGATCAATATGTTTGGCCGAGTCTCCGGATCAGGAAGCTTTTCATTCTGAGAGACAGAAATCAATTGAATTTTCCAACCGCGACTGTCAGCCCACTCGCTGCTGAAACCTGGGCCATCCTGGATGGTATGTTGTAAGATGTGGAGCGTTTTCATAATTCATTCCGCAGGTCTCTTAAGAAATTGGCGATGGGGAAAGATCTCGTTTTTTAAACGACTATGTCTCAGCAAATTGGTACAGCATTGACTGCTATCAATCTAATGGGATCTTTATTAGAATTTCATGATTCTTGTTCCACTAAACCGATGTCATGTTTAGCGCTGAACGGTCTCGGCTAGAGGCAGCCCCAACGCCCCAGCATAAAAAGCGATGAGTACGGTAGGCGAATTTCCTGTTTTCCCGCGATGAACAGTATATTGTGCTTCCAAAGCTGCCTGCCCTTCGGCAAGCACGATTTTTTCACCCGATTTTTTTTCAATTATTAGTTTTCCTGAGAGCACGTAGACGGCCACTGGAATGCTATGAGTGTGCCAAGGGAGCGCGCTATTCGGCGGCAGCGTAATTTTTAAAACCGTTAACTGCGGCGGGGCAGCGGGATATGCCTGATACGGTATTTTATCCCAAGAAGCACCACCTTGCACCAAGGTGTTTATTTGAAGAGATTTAGCTGCCCCTTGGTAAGGAGTCTGGGCTTGCAGTGGACCCAACGTTAGCAAGAGCATGCCCACCATACAAATTTGAGATCTCCCAGATCGCGTTAACATTGAAAAAATTCTCATTTGCCCTCACACTACCAATCTCCTCTGTACTATAATATGACAAAAACAGGGTGACAAGCCGGATCCTTCCCAAGTATTTCATGAATCCTAATCTATTCCAAATTTTAATCTTAGGTCTCGTGCAGGGAGCAGCAGAGCTACTCCCCGTTTCCAGTTCGGCTCATGTCATTGTGGTAGAGAAACTTATGGGATTGGACCCCGCTTCGCCCGAGATGACGTTTCTCTTGGTGATGTTGCATACCGGCACGATGTTTGCAGTGATCTGTTATTTTTGGAAGTCATGGCGTCAAAATTTCTTTGGTTCTTGGGAGAAATTTCGGTCTGCGGCTTTTCATATCCTGATCGCCACTTTTATCACAGGGGTAGTAGGTCTTTTTTTGGAATTTCTGATTGAAAAAATTTTTCTCCGTCACCATGGCACAGCTGCTGAGGTGGAGATGCTCTTTGGCCAACTGCCATTAATCGCAGCTGCTCTCAGCTGCGCAGGCTTATTGATTGTATTTTCAGGTCTATTGAATGAGAAACGCCCTCAACAGGGATCTCTCACTCCGGGAAAATCGGTTTGGATTGGTTTTATGCAAGGGCTGTGCCTTCCATTCCGCGGATTTTCACGTTCCGGTGCAACGATATCCGCCGGTTTGCTAGCAGGAGTCGCACGCCGCAAGTGCGAAGAATTTAGCTTTGCTTTAGTCGTCGTTCTCACGCCGCCCATTATTGTTAAGGAACTTTGGCGGCTCCTCAAATCACGTGGGGACCTTACCCATCCAATCCATTTGGCGAACCTTCTCTTTCCTGGACTATTTGGCATGGCTTGTAGCTTCATAGCGGGCCTACTTGCCCTTTGGCTCCTTTCTAGTTGGCTAGAGACAGGCCGCTGGAAATTCTTTGGATACTACTGTTTTGCTTTTGCGCTAGTCGTCTTGGCAGTCGCAAAATCAGGTTTCTGATCGGTTATTTGCTTCTTTAAGTGAAGTGAAATATTTTGTGCCCTGCCCGCAAAGGCATTTTTTCCAGTTACGCTAGCTCGAATACTCAATGAATCATCCCCTTCTTAATATCCCTTCCCCCTTGGCTCCATTAAGAACCATCACCTTCCTGTTTACTGATATCGAGGGAAGTTCGTTACTTTGGGAACATCATCCGGATGCTATGACATCCGTTATTGAACAACATGATCGGCTACTTTCATCGATCTGTACTCAAAAAGGAGGATATGTATTCAAACGAATGGGTGATGGGATCTGTGCAGCTTTTGAAGCTCCTTTGTCGGCACTTACTGCTGCTATTCAAATACAACGCGCATTGGCAATTGAGCATTGGGAAAACATTGATTCCTTGAAAGTACGTATTGGTATTCATACGGGCGTCGCCGTTTGGCGGGAAAATGACTATTTTGGCCAAGCCCTCAATCGCGTCGCACGAATTATGTCCGCAGCACACGGCGGCCAAATTCTTATCTCAGGGGTGACTGCTGAGTTATTAAAAGACTTCGGGAGCGACGATTGGTCATTGCGCCATCTCGGCGAGCATCGGTTTAAAGGTCTGGAACGCTCCGAACACCTCTATCAAGTACTCGCAGAAAATCTGGAGTCCCAATTTCCATTTCCCCGGACACTCAAAGAAATTCCGAATAATCTCCCACGATTAACAACAAGTTTCATCGGACGTGTAAAAGAATTAGATGAGGTCAAACGCTTAATAGCCTCTCATACTCTACTCACTCTCGTCGGCTCCGGAGGTACTGGAAAAACCCGAATGGCTCTCGAGGCTGCTACCGATACTGTTGCCGATTATGAGGATGGCATTTGGCTTGTTGAATTAGCATTGATTTCCGATGGTCGTCATGTCCTCGAAGCCATCGCCGCTGTATTCGAACTAAGATCCGAGGGAAATACCTGTCTTGAAGAGTTATTACCCAATTATCTTCGTTCGAAGCATCTTTTACTTCTTCTTGACAACTGCGAACATGTGACCGCGGAATGCAGAGAAGTGGTACGGAAAATCCTGTATCATTGTCCGAAGTTACATATCGTCGCGACCAGCCGCAACCCACTTGGAGTTTCAGGCGAAGTCGTATGGAATGTCCCGCCCCTTGAATTGACAAGCCGGGACTCCCGATATCTGAGGAATGATCCACATCTCGTTCAAATCATCTCGCAGTGTGATGCCGTTCAGTTATTTGCGGAACGTGCGGTTGCTGTCAAACCAGACTTTGTGATCACTTCACAAAACGCTCTTTCAGTAGCCAAAATTTGTGCTCGATTAGATGGCATTCCCCTTGCCATTGAGCTTGCTGCTGCCCGAATTAAGGTCATGACCGCAGAACAAATTGTCGAACGCCTCAAGGAAGGGTTCGGATTTTTGCGATCAAATCGAAATGATGTGCTTCCACATCAACAGACCTTGGAAAAGCTTATTAGTTGGAGTTATGAACTTCTTACACACAAAGAACAGCTCCTTCTATCCCGGCTAGCGGTCTTTAGTCGGGGACGTGCGTTGAAAGCAGTAGAAGCGGTTTGCTCTGGAGACGGTATCGAACGGGACGAAATTATTGACTTGATCCAACAGCTGATCGACAAATCCTTGCTCTCCGTCGAAGCTGGGCCAGCGCATGAGTCTCGATATACGCTCACGGAAACCCTTTGGGAATTCGTGCGTAAAAAATTTGAGGCAAGTGAAGAATTTTACCGAATCCAGGAACGCCACTTGGATTATTTTCTGGCCTATGCCGAAGAAATTAGGCCAAAGCTTTTAACAAAAGATCAGCTACGCTGGCTAGAAATCGCATCGGCAGAGCGAATGAATTTTCAAAAAGCGGTGGAATATGCGCTAGTTACGCCCTCCGGACCGGAAAAATGCCTCCGACTTGTCAGCGCTTTGGAACGACTCTGGGAAATCCAAGGTAACAATTTACAGGAATCACTCGATTATGCACGTCGTGCCTTGGAACGGCCGGGAGCAGAAGAGCCAAGTGTCTTTCGTGCTGAAGCTCTTCTTGCAGCCGCTCGATTAAGTTGGTGTCTGGCGCTCAATGATGAGGCACGCCGCTTTTATCAACTTGGTTTAGAAAACTATCAGAAACATGGCATTGAACCCAAAGTGGAACTTGCGCAATGCCTACTCGGCTTCATTGAACGCAATGACGGACATCTCGATATTGCTGAAAAAATTTTTCATTCGGGTCTTGCTGCGGGTAAAAGACTTCACCATCCGCTTCTTATCGCTACAGCTCTCAATGGGCTAGGAACTATTTGCCAAGATCGGGGAGATTACTTATCTGCTCGCCAATATAAGGACGAAAGCCTAAACTTTTACCGTCAGGTGGGAGACCGCTGGGTCGTAGCTATCATCCTTTGGAGTGTGGCGCGTGCGGCGCTTGCCCAAGAAGACGTCGCCACTGCAACAAATGCCTTGGAAGAACTTCTTGCGATCGCTCGAAGCTTTAGAAATCGCTGGCTCGTTCATTATGCACTGATAGGCTTTGGCAGCTTGAAACTTTTTTTAGGAAAACCCCGCCAAGCCGCACGAATTCTCGCGGCGGCAGAAATCTTAAAAGAAGAACTCGGCGTCGGATCATTCAGAATAACACAAGTCGAACACGAGCACCTACTGCGCCGTTTAAGAGAAGCGCTCCCCGCGGACGAACTAGCCGATATCTGGCGGGAGGGACGCAGTACAAATCTCAAACAGCTGATTGAGGAGCTCGAAATTTCCAGAAAATCAAAAGGTAGGACGTAGAACGGAAAAACTCTCCTGTTGCGTACTGGCAATTAGTGATTGAAGCGCTCGCTATTCCGATTGAACAACAAATAGCACCCCACTACAACGGCGAGAATACTCAACCCCAAAATGTAATGCGCTGGGGCTAAACGATCATAATGCAACAACAGCGCCAATACAATCGGAGTCATCCCACCAAAGATCGCGTAGGCAAGGTTGTATGCGAATGACAAACCGCTGAAGCGTATTGCTGGTGGAAAAGCGCGAACCATAATGGAAGGAACGGTGGTAATTAGGCCAAGTGCGGCACCTAGTAATGCATATACCAGACACAGCCACGTCGGATGTCGTGGAATTAAAGTATAAAAGCCATAGCTGGTGAGCGCAAAAACGATCGCTCCAAAAATCAGCGGCCGGGCTGCCCCATAACGGTCCACCAGATAGCCATAACCCACACAGCTCAGCGACAAGCATAACACTGCCAGGCAGTTAGCGAACAATGCATCGGAAGCACTGATGCCGGAGCTCTTTTCAAGTAAGGCTGGAGTCATTAACATCGTAATCACGATACCAGCCGTCAATAACCATGTCACCAGCATCGAAATAATGATGGCACTGGAATGTTCGCGCACCACTTGTTTGATCGGCCAACCTTGCTCCAAGGTTTTTTCTGCCTGCATTTGTTGAAAAATGGGTGTTTCACTCAGGTGCCGCCTTAAATAAACAGCAGCCAGGCCAAACACTCCACCCAGCAAAAACGGTATTCGCCAAGTATAAGCAGTGAGTTGTTCCACAGTGAACAAGGCATACGCTGTACCAGCCACCAGCGATCCCAATAGTATGCCCATGGTCAGTCCACCAGTAAGCACACCACAAGCAAGGCCTACACGCCGCGCAGGCGCATGCTCAGCAACAAAGACCCAGGCGCCTGGAATTTCGCCCCCGATGGCAGCACCTTGAAGAACGCGCAATAACAGCAGTATTGCCGGAGCACTCAGACCTATGGTTTTATAGGCAGGCAAAAGCCCCATGACAAAGGTGGGCAATGCCATCATCAAAACGCTCAACATGAACATGCGTTTACGGCCTTGTAAATCCCCAAAATGGGCCATAATGATGCCACCCAGCGGACGCGCTAAGTATCCTGCGGCAAATACGGCATAGGTTTGAAGTTGCAACAACCAATCCGGGACTCCCGGGGGAAAAAATACATGCCCCATAATTGGCGCAAAAAAAATGAAAATTACGAAA
>Ga0153924_1000900_pt1 | contig 17011 bp, 13 predicted proteins | sample TSNJ008MetaG_FD_104709 | JGI IMG/M metagenome (GOLD analysis project Ga0153924, IMG submission 104709) | Attine ant fungus gardens microbial communities from New Jersey, USA - TSNJ008 MetaG | ecosystem: Host-associated > Fungi > Mycelium > Unclassified | place: USA: New Jersey, Wharton State...
AACAATTCCAGAACTCAAGAAAAGACGTACTCCATTGAGCTTTCCCTCGCGAAGGAGTTCTGTCGGGCGTTTTGTGATCAGTTTACCATCTACAACTGGAACAAAGATGCAGGTCCCAAAGAGACTGCTATTTGCTATATTCACGCTCGCTTGATTGAGGATGCTGCTGTCAACTTGGCGTAAGCATTCCAGTACATCTGGTGCGCAAGAACATCTATGGAAGAACGAGCGTCAGTTGTGACATGATATATATGAGAAGAATCACACGTTTACCCTGATTGATTGACGACTTCGTTGAATATTTGCTAGACCTCTCTGTTGAATGGGGTAATAAGAATGTTTACCAAGACTTTACCTCGGGAATCCTATCATTGAACGCATACTGAGATGGGAGAAACAATGAGCCTGAAATCGCTCCGCGAAAGAGCGGAGGTTGGGTATCTCCGTTGTCAGCAATCAAGTGTTGAAGAACGGAACCGCCACCTGCAGTAGTATATTTTGTAAGAATTAACTGAAAGGAGCGAGAAGAATCATACCAGCTGATTCTCCCCAGATAGTGACTTTAGTAGGGTCGCCACCGAACTTGCTGATCTAAGGTAAACTTGAGCTTTTATGTAACGCAAATGAAGAAGACATACGTGACGCTGTACCCACTCCAGTGCAAATCGCTGGTCAACTAAGTATCATATTGTTAGCTGCATTCGTCCAACAAGCCATCATTCAATCACGTAGACCAGCGTTTAGGACACCTTGGTCATGAATCTTCTGACCACTGAGGAAACCGAAGACGCCTAGTCGATATTGGATAATCACGACGACAGCCTGACCTCCCGCTTGTCGGACCAAATCATCTCCATCAAACATAAAGCTACTTCCAGTGGTATAACCTCCCCTAGAAGAAACTTATTATAATCACATTACATTGGCAAAGAAGGGCACGAACCCATGAATCCAAACGACGACTGGGAGATCTTGTTTCCCTGAGGCAGGTGTGGCTATACTAGTATATCGCTAACATTGAGAGAGAAAAACCTGAAAGCGTTGGAGCGTACTTGAGAAAGAGACAATCCTCAGAAGGAGATGGAGCTCCAGGTATCTGCCGACGGGTGCGAGAAAATGGAGAAACTGGTTGGGTGCCAAACGAGCCTAGCCAACATGTATTGGGGAAAGTATTCGCTAAATGAACACCAGGTACGACTTCAGGAAGCTGGGGTTCCCTCCACCGAAACAGACCTACTAAATGGTGAAAGATGGGTTTAAAGGCGAGGAGAACTTAAAAACCTGTAGGAGGCGCTGCATATCGGATACCTAGAAATTCGATGTTTCCTGATACCTCATTCACGCTGCCTTGGTAGCTGGCATACCCAAGGTCAACAACAGGAGCTGGGGCAGCGAATGATAGAGTAACTGATGTGCCTAATGATGTGAGGAATAGGAAAAGTCGCATCTTAGAGACACGAAATTGAACTATGTAAATCGTCGCAATCCTTTAATAGTACTTTGTCTTGTTCGGGATTGATTTTCGTATCCAAATTTAGTTAGATAGTGATATCAAGTGAGACGTCATTTTTCCTCAGGACCAATCAGGATTGGACTTGGTAAAAGGGTGACTTCTGTTGAGAAGGTTCTCTATGACCTTGAGTGAACTTCTAGTGTTGAATTGGATCAGCTCAGAAGAGACATGATTATGTGGAATGAATCATTCCATATCGCATACTATAGTTTTTCCGCTTTATGCCGAGCACGAATTTCAAATTTGGGGGTCTCGACTTCCCTAGATATTCTCTAGCCTTTTATGGATAGACGGATCAAAATTACATACGATATCCAGAATTTCTCCATCCTGAGATGAAGCTATTTCCCAAGATAATGCAGGTTAAAGACAGTGGGAGTCATTTTGCAGCATTGTCATCAAGCATCACATGCCTGAATGCTGGTATGATATATAATGGCAAGTATCGCACAGCTTGCAAGTAATAGGTCATCCTCAAGGTGATTCAAGAGAGGTGAATTCATGATTTGTCTCAATGTTGTGTTGCAGCACAAAAACATGTGTGTGTGTGTAACATAATGATGTCACATCTAGGGAGTGTTTTTCCTCAGACCATAGAATAAGGTTTGCACAACACTCCTAGATTCTACAGGAAGTCATCCAATTACTTCCTCATTCGTCTACCTATTCCGGTGTCGCTTAGAACCTAGGACAAGCAGCAGCACACGCAGTGCACAGGTGTCACACTACCTGGGCGGAGACGTCACAAATGTGTTTCTGAATGTGCAAGTAGAGACCTTCACTGGCGAAAAATTACTATCCAAAATCAAATATTACACCTGTCATTATTACACTTTGTTTTTTTTGTGTTTAATTGAAGATTAAGTGTAGCTGACCCGAGGAATATTCTCAGAAGATTTTTCTAATATTGTCAGCTTGATTCCAGCTCAAGCTGATTAAATCTAGGTTCTGCTACAGCAACATATTCAATTACCCAAGGAACATACACTCTGGAAACCAACTTAGTTCCCAAACGAATTTCTTGCCACATAAGGCAAACACACATAAATAGATGATATATGAGAACCCGCTTTGTTGAGATCGACTTTTATCATGGCCGACTCCCCAAGTATACCGCCCAAGCCCAAGTCTGGTTCTCTACGAGATAGAATTGCTGCTTTTGAAATAAAAGCCGTAAGTCCGTCTTCAGAGAGGGGCCCGCCGCCACGTCCGAGGCCTGCAGGATTTGCGAATTGGAAACCGAAACAGTCGTCTCCGCCAACATCGCCTGAAGCATTGACCGCGTCTAGTGCAGGGATTAAGAGTCCTCAGAATTTAGAGAGTGCACCCAGAAGTGGTTCTGGCAGCATGAACGCTGCTGATGCCAAGGAGAGTATTGCGCGTGTTGGAGGAAGTTTAAAGGAGCGTATGGCCGCCTTGCAAGGCAGGGGAGGTTTTGGTGCACCAGTGTCACCGTCTATTCCGACGCCCAGACAGACAAAATGGACGCCACCCTTACAGGCTGTCACACAGCCAGCTCTCGGGGAAGACGACGAGGGACAAAATCAATCACAGGAAGGAACTGGCGAGGAGGTAGAGGGAGGCCCCGTCAAGTCAAATACACCGTCTATCAAATCGCCACAGTTTCTCCCGAAGTCGCCCCCGCCTATCGTTCGATCGCCTCCATCTGCCATTGAAAATGATGCTTCGGGTATCTCTGAAGAGGTCAAAGAGCCTCGCGAAAACGATGAAGGCGCCCAAGATGCCTCTGTGCTTGCTGATGAAGTAGAAGAGGAGAGACAACGAAGGGCACTTATTGCTGCGCGTATGGCAAAGCTTGGCGGTGCAAGAATTGGCATGGGCCTAGCTGTATATGGACATGCAGCATCTATCAAGAAACCCACTTCTCCTTCAGCTGCTGCCCCTGAACCTCAGATCCAGTCTCAAGTCGGAGAAGGTAAGGGTGTGTATCTATCTCACTTTGTTATCCGTCAACTGACTTTGCCTCCAGAAGCATCGACGGCAGACGATGGTGAGTCTCTATTTGTCATCTCTCAACCTTACATTGTATTGATCATTCTCAGATACGTCTCCCCGTCCTCCTCCTGCGATGCCAATGGCTGCGATTCCCAAGCGCACGGCTCCCCCCCGCCGTAAATCAGCTAAAACATCGGCTTCTGGGATGGTCACGTCACATGAAGCGAGCTCTGTTCTGATTGCTGATGATGCCTCCGCAGCAATTCTGGACGCTCAAAGCAGCCTTTCAAACAGCCCCCCCGTTGTTGATGCCACCGCTCGAATCATTGAACCCATCGAAACGTATGGCACCGCCGAAGTTTTAGAAGAAGAATCAAAGCCTGTGGAGGAATCGCCAGCAAAGGAGAAGCAGGAAAATGAAGACGAAGAGTTACGCAAGCAACATGTCGCAGAGAAACTGGCAAAAATGGGTGGTATCAATCCATTTGCATATACTTCCGTGCGGAGACCTTCCGTTGGGTCAATTGCATCCGCTGAAGGTGCCGCTACCTCTTCTTCCCCCTCACAGCCTGTTCCGATAGAGAAGCCTACTTCACCTGGTTCTCCACGTCCAGTTTATGCCGACAAGCTTCCAATGCTGAGACGAGCGAGTGGTGGTTCTACCAAATCTTTTGATTTCTCTCCAGGGATTGATGTTGGGAGAAGAACAAGTGTTGGTTCTGTCACGTCTGGTAAATCTACAAGTGAGGCTGCAAGTGTTGGGAGGAGAACGAGCGTCGGTTCGGTTAAGTCCGTCCCCAAACAGGAGGGAATACAGGAAGTACAGGAGATAGCTGAGGAGCTTGAGAACATCGGGCTAGAGGATGTTACTAGCGTTCAATCTCCTACGCAAGCGAAATTGATCAAAGATGGTAAATATTGAATTTTCCCTCTTTAAAATCATCTTTCGGATCCCTCAACGTACCCAAAATCACTTTCGGACGCAGTGTGGTCAGTCAGTGATGATCTTAAAACATTCATTTTCGTGGAAATGTCCTTATTCTCATCTATACCAAATCTTACTATAAAACTCAAACACGTATTGATTTCACATTGTTTCATTCGTCAGAGCGCAACGCACACAATCCTCACGAAGACAAGATAGACGACGAGTATATTCAGTCTGACGAACGCACCAGTGATGACGAAGACAATGATGCAGCGCCACAACCGCTTCCTCGTCTTCCTCCCATCACTCTTCCTGCATCTCAACAAGATATCAGAAGTCGGGTTGATAACGATGACATTCTCGGTGTAATTCATCCCTCACCCCCTCGTTCCCCATCAACCCCTCTTTCTTCTACTACTATCGATGATGCTATTCAAAGAACGGAAAAACCACTTTCTCCTGGGATTTCTCCGACTTCTAGGGATCCTTCGGTACGTCGAGATAGACTCAGTGGACCCGCACCGCCTAGGCGTATCGTCCCACAGACGCCAGAGCAACCTGCCTGTGACCTTGACGGTCAAAACGCATCCACGGATGAGGTAGAAGGTATGGGAGCAAACGAAGAAGAGACCTGTTCAGATCTTGCATTGAGTACACTCTTCGTTCCTCCTCCTGCGATGGCTGGTCCAGCGGTCAGAAGCAATGACGAGGAGAGTGAGCTGCCTTTGCGTGTTCCGCCTCCGTCTAATTCAGCTAGATTTATTGCCGAGGAGAAGGAAAGAGGAAGAGCGTATGAGGACACTGATGACGAGTCGAATACATCAAGCGTTGCATTACCTGTGAGACTCAACGTCGCATCGGATGACGATGCTAGGGAGGCTGTCGAGTTGAAGCAGCCGCTACCTCTAGATTCAGTCCCATTGGTATCCATACATGCTGCCTCTGCTGAGAAAACTGGTTCGGACCGTGATGACGATCTATCACACGAACAAGAGCATGAGCATGGAGAACACAAGATGGAAGAAAGTATCCATGCGCGACCACGCTCTGATGACCTATCGCAATCCATATATTCTGCTGCTGAACGTCTTGTTAATGAGATTCCTTTTTTCGTTCCGCCTCGATCGTCTGAGGGGAGCGTTACTCGCCATGTTCCAGTGCGGTCTGTTCCTGGTCGTCTGTTGATTTCCTCTCCTCCATCATCATCATCATCATCGTCACAGCCACGACAGCAATATTATGAGGACGAGGAAAAGGAGGTGTTGGACGAAGATGAAGGTGATCCGATTGATCCTACGTTCCATAGTCCAATCCGAAGAAGTCATTGGGGGGAACATGTACCTACACAAGGGATGAGTGAGGCTTCATCAGAATTGTTTGTTCCTTCGAGTGCTACTTTGAAAGCGCCACCTTCTGCTGCCTTATCTCCTCCTGCGTCTGGCTCTGTTGAACTGAAAGAGCCAATGAAGATCGAAGAGGAGAAAAGCAAGAAACAGACGATCGCGGAACGGATGGCCAGGTTAGGTGGGATCAAGTTTGGTGCTGCACCTGATTTGGGAAGAAATTCACCTGTTACATCGCCACGGAAAGTTTTGAGTGACGAGTCTGCGGATGTGGTTGGTGGCGAGGGTCGAGGTGATGCGCCAGGGCATGAAAAAGTGCAATTGACGCAAGAGCATGTCAGGGGTAGTGATGATCAAGGTAATGAGGATGAGAATGAAGAAGAGGAGAGATTGAGGAGGGAAAGGATTGCTGCCAAGTTAGCTGGAATGGGTGGAATGAGAATTGGAATGATGCCGATGGCCATGCCTCCTCGACAGTCTCACGTTCTTGATAGTAGTCAACCACAAAACGTATCAACGTCAACGACTCTTCTTCTTCCGAAGGCACCTGTGATGACCAAACATTCTGATGCGAGTGAATCAGGTACTTCAGAAGATGGAGTGAAAGTTGAAGTTGAAGAGAGTGAGATTGAAGAAGTTGGCTACGAAGAGGCGAAAGGGGACTCGGAAGAAGATTCTGGAGAGGAAATTCCACCTCCGCCACCCCCAAGGACATCTACGAGACAAGAAACGGGAGGTTTGGTTTCATCTGGTGCTGCGAGTGTTCTACCCGCTTTTCCGTTGACCCGACCACCTGTCCCTGTTCCTGGACCTTTTAAAAGAGCAAGTGTGCAGTCTACCGGATCGAAGAAGAGTCAGCAACCAGTTCAAGCTCAGCCCTCAGAATATGTTCTTGTTGATGAACCTCGGATGATGGAGGACGATGCTCTACCTCTACCTCCTGCACGACCTTCGCATCAAGTACCGTCACACACAAGGACTACTGCATCACTGGCAGATAGTATTTCCTCTCAGTGGGAATTGCCTGCAGTACCGAGTTCATCTCTCGGTGGAGACCTTTCAGCCTCTTGGTCTGACGCCTTGATATATGAACGTCAGCCAACGCCACCCCCTCCGCCGCCTCCTCATCAAAATGCCCCATTACCTATTCCGCCGCCTGTGGTTTCCCCTGTTTCACCGTCACCAAACGTGTTGCGTCTTAGTTCAGATGAGTTAATTGCCGTCTGGGGTCGTGTTGGTGTGCAAATTTGTGAGGTTGCGACGACGATGCATGATCACTCGAAGAAAACGTTGATTGGAGATGGGAGTTATCGGGGTTTTGTTGATGCTGTGCTGCGTGAAGTGCCCAATGCGGCAAAGCCGGAATCCAAGCGATTTCCATATGGTTATTTGGTGTATTTGCAGAACGGAGGGCAGGTGCAGAAGAGAGCGAGTGAGATTATGCCTGGAGATGTTGTGGAGATTGTGGATGCGAGGTTTAAAGGGCATAAAGGGTTGGGTGGGTATCAGCAATTTGTGGGTGTTGGGGTTGAGGGTGGTGAGGGTGGTGGACCTGTTGTTGGTGTGATTTCTGAGCTTGAACCCAAGAAGAGTAAGCTTCGTGTCTTTCAAGCCAATCAACATGTGGGCCAACAAGTGTGTATTTTTTCTTGATTTTTGATGGGTTCTGAATGGTGGGCTCAAATGCTTGTTATAGACGGTTGAGTCGGTAAGTTATCGGCTTGACGATTTGAAGAGTGGATTAGTCAAGGTGAGTGTTGTCATTGGCTTCTATACCGGATGTCATTTGAGTTTTTGTTGGGGCCACTAGGTTTATCGAGTTTTGGAGGCACAGTAGTTCTGTGGTTGTTTGTATTGGTATATTTCTGGTTCTGGCTCTGGGTGTCATTTTTTGTCATTTGGTTTGTTTCTGTGTCATTTCTATGTATTGTAGTTCTTGGGGTTTGTGTCATCGCATTTGTATTGGGGTACACTTTTCCTGAGGAACCCTGGAGCGATGAACATTGTACGAGACATTATTATGCTAAGCTGTACTTTCATATTTACGTCCAAAGAGGCGTCTATCTCAATGTCTAATTTTCGTGAAAGTGGTTTGAGTTCAACAACTCTGATGATCGAACGCATGCCCGAGATGATGACATCTGGTAGTTTGAATGTTGCCTATGATAACGTTATGAGTCCTTACACCATGAGTGAGTAGCAAGATTGGTAAAAACTTGGAGACAGAGTGAACTACCAGGAGCTCGAATAACTGGGAAGTTTCAAGATAGGAAGGAGCGCACTGTCCGGGAGATTATTCCAGCTAGAGAAACGTGGACGCGCAATGTGTAATGATCGTGGTGAGCGCAAATTGCTCATGAAAAAAGCAAAGTTCTTGAGTATGGGAAGTTCTGTGGAAAGGACGGACTGGACAGGATTAGAAGAGTGATCCATGAGATATGTGTCCTTGATGAGGTCCGATACAGGGTTTCGCTAGGGTTGTCCTCGAGTGGATCGATTCGAATGACCGTAAACAAGGCCTGTTGGCTCAGTCTTCACAAGAGACATGATGCGCTATCTTGCACTGCGTCTCGCGGCTGCATAGTAGAAGAGCATCGAAACTAAACTTGAGTGGTATGTAGAGTTTGTTTGCCATTGCTGTATACACAAGGATCAAGCAAGCACTGCCACATATTCATATAGGAATGTTTACAACGACAATGAACAAGCCCAAGGTTCGCCTTCCTCAAAACGTCCAAGCCGGCATCTATAAAGCAGACGTTATCAGGATAACATTAAAGAACTATATCGACGCTCCCACAACTAACCCTTGCAGTAGGATGTGGCAGAATCTCTAGGTATTACTATCTCAGACGTCGTCTCCGGAGCGCTAGCGAGCGATGTCGAGTATCGGATACACCAAGTAATAGAGGTGATAATTGACACAGAAAACAAATAGTCACATTTTTAAATGTCTGCAGGAAGCTTCGCGGTTCATGCGCCATGGACGACGAACAACACTCACAACATCTGACATCGACCATGCACTCCGGACTCTCAACATTGAACCTCTCTATGGGCATCTCCCGTTTTCTCAACCATCATACCGTAAAGCTCTGCCATTCCCTCAGGTTTCCACTCCAGGCACAAGCCAGCCTACGGCTGGGCCTGTCTACTTTGTGGAAGATGAAGAGATCGATTTTGAGCGTGTCATGAGGGAAGAGAAAATCATGCTCCCGAAAGGTGTCAGTTGGACCGCACATTGGCTCGCTGTTGAGGGTGTCCAGCCTCTCATTCCTGAAAATCCTCCGGCCGTACCCCGTGAAGAGAATATTGCTGCACCGGCAGAAACAAAGGTCAATGGAACTCTGAATGCTTCGTCCACTGCGACAGGCGCTGCAGGTTTGCTTCAGGGTGGTGGTCAGAAATCGGGTGCTCTCCCTGGTGCAAGTAGTGTGCAGTCCTCCAAAATCGTTAAACAGGTCCTTTCGCGCGAGCTGCAACTCTACTATGCGCGCCTTACCTCATCTTTACTTCCACCATTGAACACTTCAGACTACGCTACGAAAAAGGTTGCCGCTCTTGCGAGCCTGCGACACGATGCGGGATTACAAGCTCTTCTCCCGTATCTTGTTCGGTGGCTCGGTGAGGGTGTCGTTAGCGTTCTCAAGACTGGAGAGCAAGGTGATGGGGAGGGGAAGGTTCTTGAGGTGCTAATAGATGTGGTGGGAGCTCTTTTAGAAAACAGGACGTTGTTTGTTGAACCCTACGTGAGCCACTTACCTTGTGACTCAATCCATCGAGCCATTCATGACGGATCCAGCTTCACCAACTCCTTCCTCCGATTCTTTCGACTCTTCTTCATTCCACACTTCCTTACTCCCAATCCACTCATCTCCGTATCAGTGCTTCACAAACTCTGTCTCGAGTCCTAACTGAGCACAGCACCACCTATCCATCTCTATCACCCCGTATCATGAAGACTCTTCTATTGGCCTTGATAAGTCCGGGAAAGAGCCATGGTACACGGGAAGGTGCCGTACGTGGATTGATGGGCGTAGGCAAGGAGGCTGTTCGGAAGGGTCTAGTTGATGCTGGAGGTGTGCGTGTGATTGCTAATGAATGTCCTGGCTCGAGTATCGAGGAGCTGGCTCTTTTGGACGCTGTTATGGTAAAGCTTTATGGGTTATGATTCATTTGATTTCAGACGGCTCATCATCATCATGATTTGACACAGGATGCGTTGCGCGTACTGCGTCCTGGAACTGCGGAAATGTCGGATTCGCTTGATTTGGGAAACTCGGAGGATGCGGGTATGATGCAGAAGTTGCGCGAGGCTTTGGGTGAGAAGTTGAGTGAGCATGTTTCTGTGGATCGATTTTGGGCTCGGGAAGTTCTTGGGATATCGGAGGCGTCGTGAGATGAAGTGGTCTCTTGGTTTTTTGTTCGTTGATTTGGACTGGTTGATTTTCGCTTGTTGTTTCGTGCTGGTGTGTATTTCGGTATACTGCATATTGTGTACGAGTAGCCGTTGTGCGGCTGAAGTACTTTGAGTGCAATTACTCTACGTGATTGTTCGTGATCGCGTTTGGAGTAGCTCGTTCGGCCCCGTTCTTCTGTGTATCGCTTCTAGGAGTCAACCTTACGTTATTGAGAGACAAAACGTGTGAAATGCTGGTTCCACCCACAGTTTAAGAGAGCCGTGCATGGTGGTCCACTTTACATGAGATTGAGCTGAAATGTGACCCCTGACCATTTAAGAGTTTTGATGGCATATCAAAACTCTAATATTATTTATAGGTCACAGAGCTTATCAGGACCTGACTTAGAACTTTTCTTAAAGAACAATACTTAGATGGACTTTGGAGAATTAGTCCCTTCTTTTCTTATGGATGAATTTCAGACAGTTATGAACCTACTGGCTCATAGTAATAAAGAATTTGTAACTCCATGTTACTAGTAGCTAGTTTTATCAGTGCCTCTAGGATAAATTATATACAATACCCAAGAGAAGAAGAAACACAAGTTTCTTTCCTTCTTAGGAATTTTCCCTATACTCTTAACTGTTCTTAGTGAAAAGTATGAAGTCTCCGCAGTCACCAAAGGTAGTGACAGCCAGAAGAACGGCGAGAGCAGATGATTCTGTTCCAATCAGCAACGGAGAGCTCGCCTAAGATCTTCTTACTAAGTACAAGAGCTGGTGGGCTGGGCATCAACTTGACTGCTGCGGACACGGTCATCTCCTATGACCCGGACTGGGCGTCTGTCATATATGTTCTAGATATTTTTGAATAGATCGCAGATATTCTTTGCCCCTCCCATTATCTAGGAAATAATCTAGGAACTGAGTGTCAAAATTTAGGAGTGTAGTACAAATCTTGAATTTTGGTCAGGAGCAAATACGATTCGGATATCAGATCACTACATGCCTCTGTGCTTGTCATCTATCATACTCCTCTTCAGGCATGAACCTCTGAATCGTCATCATCCAATGCAACAACCAACCTGACTGAGCGCTTATTACTACCAGCAGATTGCCAGTGAAATCTACTATATTATGGTAATTCTACAGGGGACGCCATCAAGACATGGTATGGAGCTTTGATCCGTCTATCCATAAGCGGTTAGAGGGTATTCTGGCAAACAAAGTATCTGAATTGATCGATCAACAGGAACGGAACAAACCATGATGATTATTCCTCAATCACTTGGTTCTAGGGTTGAGCGTGCTCACAGCTATGATAAGACTTGTTCATGAAGGTGTGGATATATGTTGTGATTGTGTATTGCCGTTGATGGTCACTCCAAGTTCTGGCTTCATTGGACGATGATCCTCCATTGCCGATGGAGTGTTTGTGAAACATCTAGGGTGGTTTTCCGCTCACCAATCATCTTGATCTTGGGTATTCTAAAAAATGGGCTGTGATGTTGCCGTACTTTACTCTATATTACTGTTTTTGTGCATTGTAGTCATCAGTCATCAACAGCAAATTCTATGTATATGTCCTGAGACCTTGCATCAATGATGACTCGCAGTCTATAGTTGACCACTGAGTCACAGCGTATGCGCAGGAATGTCCTCAGATGCTAGAAATGCTGGACTGAGATTCAGACAGAAAGACTGGGTCTCAGGTTTACATCCAAGTGGTTTAAGTACTGTAGGTGATATGTCTGTATTTACTGAATAATGAGAGAGAAACTCGGGGAGTAACAATAATGAATGATGAAAAAGAGCAGACAAGTGAGAAATATAAGTGGAGTAGAGGGTATTAGCGAAAAGATAACGAAGGGAAGAATTCACTCTGTGTAGTCACTTCGGCACTGAGGAGCATCACTAATAGTGGCATCCAAAGCGCATGCTTTGGCCCAGGTTGGCTTGACGTTCTGAAGTTTGAATGGGATGCGTTCACCTGGTTATTCAGCATTGGTGTATATGGATATATTTGTCTTTCTAAAAGTAACGACAAATCATATTCAAGTAAATATTCATTCAAATAGTAATAAATATTGTCCCGTTCCGGTCCATTGTAATCAAATCATGTGATTCGAATAATTTATGAATAAGGTACCATGGCAGCTTCGAGTTCTTCCTTAGTCAACAGGCCTTGTTTATTTTGTTCCAAGAAGAGTGTCGCTATTCTAGTCGTCCCGACTTCCTTTCCCTTTTCTCCCCAGTATCTCTCCGACCTGTAGCACCAGGCATCTGTCCCTCGAACGAGATAACCGATGTCATTAACGTATTGCTGGACTTTATCATCGATCTCAGGTCCCCATGATGGCAACGCGTTTACCCCATTCAGGAAAGTGGCCACCATGTCTCTGCCGAATACGTCCAGCCACTTCATTGCAGCGGGAATGTCTACCTGGTGCTCGTGAATGATCGACGTGATGATGTTGTGGAATGCGATTCCTCGAGAGAGCTCAACAGGGTAGGAATGCATGTCCTGGAAAACTATCTGTAAGCTTGTGTTGTTACGTTCTTCCCCTCCTCAGTGCTGAAACTCACGTTGATGATGCACAGGAGATTCATCGCCGCGAGTGTCACTGTTTGCATGACAGGATGTGAAAGAACTTGCTCTGGGAGCCCTAATCCGAAGCTTAAAAATGACATCGTTGCTTGTGCACCAAAGGTCTCTCGGCGAAGTTGCAGATAGTCATTGACAGCACGGATGTTCTTGGTCTCCCGATCTTCGGCCTCTTGTATCATGGACCTCATGTATATGTCAAAGCCTTTGGTGAAGTGGCTGACACAGGCATCTCCTGGCATCGTCAACGCGAGGGCTCTCTGCCAGAATCTATAAAAAAGAAAAGCTCAGTTTGGTGATGACACGCTTTGCACAGGCGCTTTTACCCCTGCATCAAAAGACCTAGTTTGTCGCCTTGTTTGCGCGCCTTGTAGGGATTGTTAAGGACGTCCATCACGATGTCGCAGACCTGGGTCGCAGCCTCGGAATCGGCGACGTCGTTGTACTCGTCAATGACAAAGTAAATGTTCGCGAGATCGCAGCCCGAGCGGCAGAAAGCTGTCAAACGTTTTAACATATCTGGATACGAAGAACCGGCAAATTCTGGGTACCTCTTGTTTTAAGAGGAAAGACAAGACACCCTAGGAGACCTAAAAGATGACACACAGTTAAGCATCCGAATGTAAACTACACCTATCATGCTGATTGCGGACCGAAGAGAGATTTGTCAAAAGACAATTGAGCTTTCGGGTTGAAGAGATGGCTGTCATTGACCCAGCTGGCGGACTCGAGGTCGACGCTGCCATAGTCGGAGTGCAAGAGTGGTTCATAAGGCCAATTGACCAAAATATTTGGTAGCGAAAAAGAAACAGGTGTACAAGTGCTCGAGTTCTGGACCATTGCTTTAGAGAACAGAGAACTGAGGGTATTGAGGACTTGATTCTGACTACTTATACCTGGGAGCAACGGTCAAATTATCCCGGGACTATGGCTAAAACAAATCATTCACAGGGTGCATTTATGAGCATAGTTGAAAGTTTTGGTTATACTTCTATGCATCGTTAGCTGGAAAAAAGTTCATATGTCAGCCTGGAGTTGCAAAAATTATGCGCCTGTCACCAATATGATTGTCATGCTGTTCGAGCTTGCGCCACCTGACCGAGGGTTCAATGCATTTGGGAACGTACATGTGTATTCTTCGCTGCCCATCACATCTCTCAATGATTCATCGCATTTTTTCCACTTCCTAGAGCAGATAATCATAATAGAACCAGCCTGCTTGTATGATAATAATAGAGAATGTCCCATGAGATTTACGATTAATTAATTTTGATAAAGCAGATCTGATAGAGATTGACTTTGTGCCGACTCGGGAATTCAATTATTTTTTGCACACGAACGAGTCAGAAGAATTTCGCCGCTTGTCGACTTGCTCCTTTTTTTCATAGGGTGTCGGGGGAATGCTGGTACCTCTTCTGATTTTTTTTTCAATATTTCTTGCCGTTTACCTAGCACAGGTGATAAAGCAGCAAAGTATATCTCAATTGGTCTTGTGCAGGCCTGGGACGAGAGGCTGTACATCGACTTCAAATTAAGTGGGTTATCGCTTTCCGAGTTTAATCCGTCTCATGGTTCATTGATAGTCCGCTGATGTTGTAGTTATGCATCAACATAGAAGCTGTGTCTACGACATTGCTTGCCCCGAATGTAATTCACGTGAAAATACAGACTTTCTTTCTATCGGACACAGCATTATAAATTTTGGAGAATGGATGAAATACATCCTACGCTTGATCTGGTGAACAGGGGAAACCTACACTCTCAAGTCCACTTTAGAACATCTCGGTCTGAAGGATGCAATACTGGTAGTTATGAAGAATAAAACAGAGTGAGTAGTCGTAAATCATCATTTAGAAGCCTATGTATTATGAATCTGGTTACCAACTAGTCTTCGCCTCTGATCCAATACCACAATACCTTCGCTACTATTGTCATCATTGTATCCAACGTGAGCTTCTAAAGTCTCACTGCAACACAGTAGCATGTGTTTTCCAGTTATTGATAATTTGAGGTTGATGACCAAATAGCCTCGTATTTGGGAAAAGTACACAAATTCTGATTATACCGGGTACACCATATGGTTACAGATAGTGCCCTAATACAATTGTCTGCATTTACTCATTTGGACTGAATTCAGTCGACTGAGTATGACACACACCTCTAATATAAAATGTTTGGTGTAACAGCCAGATAGAGATTCATATGCTTAGAGACAGATGTGTATATATACATTTCTCTATGTAAACCTGCCAGGTCTGCACACAAATTAACTATAATCCTAGGGCCAGACATACAGTGATTGATCTGTTTGGCAAAAGAACTCTAATTTAGTCTACCTATCAAAATAGCAACTGGATACTTCAGTAAAGAGAATGACTCATAATAAAATAGGATTATTACCTCAGTCCCTGAAAGCAACAAAACTGAGATGTAAAACAACTCTGCAGATGAAAATTGCTCTAGCCTTCCAAGCTAATGATGGAAATAAAGATAAGGTGATCACTGATCAAAAGATAAGAGAGGAGAGAAAAATAATCAGAAAAGCAAATTTTATTCGCAACATCAAATCCATTCCAGGGGTCAACAGTCCAAAATGACGCCTTGTTCTTTTTCAAGAACTTAATGCATTGGTCTCAAAATGTGATTATACATGATTTGAGGGGGTAAACAACCAACTCATCTATAGTACCGAATGGTGATCACCAGCCCATCCATATAACAAAAAGTAAGACGCCTCCAAGGGCTCCCCCGGCAAGACGGAGTACCATCAAGGGCATGTGATTGGCAGTCCATCTGTTGAACACGTTTGACGAGCGGTCAACAAAAGAAAAAAGCAATTCGCGAGAATCTAAAGACAAGAGGCGTAAAGCTTCATACTGGTCTAGAAGCGAGCCTGGGTCGTTTCGAGTGAGGTACATTGAGTTTTATAATGGAAAGACGCACGATGAATCACGCCGTGGAGGATGTAGGTGAGGTCGAAGGTTAAAAGAATCAAGATTTCACGTAAAAGAAGAAAAGGAATAAGTAAAACGATAGGCCCGAAAAATATAGACCAAGCAATCAGATGGGCCCAATATTTATATATGTGGACTACCAATAACCTTTAACAATCGAGAAAATGGGAGGATACCAAAGCTCACCAAGCTCTACTAGAGTGTAGAAGACCTTGATTGTCCACTCAGGCAATTGGGCAAGAACGTTTTGAAGCCAATGCACTGTGAACATTAAGTGAGCGCAGCTCACCAGCAGGGACCCACACTACTCACACGAAGGTCCAAAAACATTATTAGATAACCACGCAAAAAGCTGTACTGTAGACATCTGTTGGTTGCTTCCAACGAAACATCTAAGCGAAACATACGCAAAAGTTCGAGTAGAACTTTAGCATAATCCTTGAGCTGTTGGGCCCAGTCCCCCATGTTTGCAGTGCCATATGTGTCTGGGAGATACATTGGCTATTGAGTTGCGCAGGTCACAATACAGAAGGCATGAGTCGCGGCAGGAACGAGCTATTAAAACACGCAATCGTCTCGTTGCTTGCCTAATTTGGATCAACATCAACTCAGTCGTTGATCCGTTTTGCTGGCACAACAATACATTGTTCCTTACGAGTGTACTATCATCTACACTATGCAGCAAGTTCACATGAATCAACGAATGGTGAAAAATACATCGGCAAATTTTCTTCGAATTTTCTTAACATATCTTCTATCATAGGTTTCAGAGAGCTCCGGCAGGGTGAATTTATACCCCATTCATTCCGCCCACCTGCACGTTCAAGAGCAACCTCAAGCATCCTTCCGAAATCATGGAAACCCTTGAGATTAGACCAGAACATTTTCCACGATCCTTGACAGTTCCCATGCAACGAGGAAGTATAACATTGTGGGCTGCGATCGAACGACATGTCTGCCAAGGATTGGCAACGCAGGGCATCCAGACTCCATAACCCGCTCATGAGCTTCAACTGCTGTTCGCTGCTTAATGAACGCACGAGGTCCTTGCTATTCGTGGGTCCACTCACAGCGATCTGCGATACATTGAAAGTTTTCCGGTTTTCCGTAGAAAGCACACCAACGCGCCGCAAAGCATGGTAATAGGCGAGACCCTGATGCCTTGGACTCTTCAAGGTATCAGCGAAATCCAAGGCTCTACGAAGTTCAAGGGAAGTATTTGAGTTTGCAAAGGCCCGGGACAGCCATAGGGTCTCAACTTCCTTTTTGAATGTTGGTTCCATGCTGTCGGTTTTGATGATGAGGATCAAGAG
>Ga0153924_1000901_pt1 | contig 16960 bp, 20 predicted proteins | sample TSNJ008MetaG_FD_104709 | JGI IMG/M metagenome (GOLD analysis project Ga0153924, IMG submission 104709) | Attine ant fungus gardens microbial communities from New Jersey, USA - TSNJ008 MetaG | ecosystem: Host-associated > Fungi > Mycelium > Unclassified | place: USA: New Jersey, Wharton State...
GAGCTTGGGAATCCAATCTTCCCGTATTTGGCGCATCCAGACCCGAATTCCACTGGTCACCCACTGCCGCAGGGAATTTCATCGCGCTCGGTGGCATCACCGCCTTCCCATTTCTTGTGCTCAACGTATTCCTCATTCGGCGTATTGAAGACCGCGTCATACTCGCTACAGGATCATGCCTCGGTCTCTCCTCTCTTCTCGTTTTCTTATCTCTCCTACGGACAGGTAAAATCAATTATGGAAGTGTTTTTATGTGTTGGTGGGCCACGGCTCTGGGACTTAACATCGCCAGTGTCGTACCCGTTAGCTTACTGAGTAAACAACTACCGCCAAGTTGGAATAACTGGCTATCATTGGCAATTCAGTATAGTATGTATACTGGAAGGGTGTCTGGTGCCATTTGGGGTGGGAGTGGTGTTAAAGTTGGAATGATGGTTTATACTGGTGTTGAGATTGCGATTGTTGGAATTGGGATGGTTATGTTTTTGGTATTGTGGGATGGTTTGAAAGCCAAAAAAGGCTGATGAACATATTGTCTTTTGAGATATATTTAAATGATACTGAGCATTGATTTTCCTAGCAGATTGTGTGGAGTGGAAGAGCATTGAATTTTCCAGAACTGGTATTCTTTTTTTCTTGATATAGGGAATTCCTTCTTTTTCCAATACTCTTTTAGCCATTATTCTGCTATGAACTTACAGCATTGATATCAATGTTCTACACAAATTAAGAATAAATTAAGAATTCGAGCATTATCTCTTTTCGTTTGAACTTGCACTCTGCCTTCAGACGGGTGTCTCTTGTGGTAATTCAGAGTCTTGACTCGTCCTTCTCCTCGAGAAGTTGACTCCATTGAAGGGTCCAAGCCTGTACAGAGACAGTATTCAACAAATGTATATAGATATACGGTCTCATTAGGGCAGGCCGCTAATGTGAAGGGTGAGTGAGTAAGAGGCTGTAAGAGGCTGGTATTGTACCTGCAGCGAGTTCACACCTTCTAGTGTGAGCTCTGGGTATACTCTTGTACAACCTGATCTTTTGTTGTGGAATCTGTACACACCACTGCGTCATTCTGCCAGCTTGTTGCCTGTCCTCTAGCGCATGGGCTTGGGCCATATATACATGAGAGCGACAATACCATGAGTCAAACCATGAGTCACGAGCTTTAACAATGCTGATCAAGAGCGTTCCTCGATCACTCTATTCCGTTTATCCGAGATAAAGCCTCATTGAATTGCGCAGTCGACAACTTAAGGGCACAGGGGCACCCGAGCTCTTGGACAAGGCATTCTGAGGGCACAAAGAAGATCGGAAAGAAGGAAACTGAGGCGCAGTCTTTCGAAAAATCAGGAAGGGTGGATATAAGATCTGACGCGTGTGTATCGTTCACCGACTCTGCCGGAAGAAAGGTTACTCTTTCAGATGTGATTGCAGAGTTCGGGTGCGCGAGGAATGAGTCAATTATTCACGAATGAAAGTGCCGGAAGAGTCTCTAGTACTTTTACTACGTTTCAGAATCACTCCTAGGTCCTCAGTGCTGCAAAAGCATATCATCAATCATGATCCATTGTCGGATCCCGACGTATGGAGATCTGTCCCATGTCTTTTGCTTTGTGAAGCTAACGCCCAATTAAGTAGCCATTGAAGATAGGATGTCGTCTGTCTGGCATTTCTCATGTTCTGACTTCGTGAAAATCGATGAGCTGAATTGGGTCGAGATACAAAAGATTCCCCCCAGCTGTCAAATATGATCCTAACATCCAAGATTTCAGAAAGTTTACCGGGATACTTGTATCTTTGATGTACACAAGAGAACAAGAGCTTGGATATGATCCCTCGGTCTGATCTGTCACGTACGAAGAACGCTATATCAAGCTGGAGGCTTCTTCGACCGGACCATCCACAGCATCGCGGTACTTGACCGGGCCTGGTCTTAACCCACGGGCTGTTTACATAACAGAGATTCTGGAAGCACAGGAAGTTTGATGAGTGAATAATGAAGCTGAGGTCATAGGTGCCGTGAAGGCAGCTGCACTGAAAAAACGTGGCTGAACCAGAACCAGAGAGGAAATACAGGAAATTATCTTCAAATCGCTTGATAAAAATGTAGAAGATCAAATTGGACAGCGAACCCTTTGCATCCAGCCATTTAGAATGCGCTCGAGAATCTCGACAAATGAAGACTTTGTGGTAGATGGGGTAAAGCAACAAAGCAAGGCTTGGATAGTGCCATGCCTGACCCAGGCATCATACCTTCCAAAATTCGTGGACCAATTCATGGACGATCTACAAAGTGCCTAAGGACAGGCACTTTCAACGACGCCCATCTATTCTTGGTGTTCCTAACCGACGATCAACATTAAACCCGTAGCTATGTCAAGAGGCAACATCAATTGATTTGTGGTACTGTTGGTAATCCTCCCTCAGATGCCCCAAACCCGGGGACATCGTCCTAGATGCTGCCATGGGTTTCTTTTAATAACGTGATTATTGCTAATGGCAGAAAATAAGATGCGAGGCCTGTTGAGTAATTTTGAGTATATGAATAAAAGAGCTGTCTCTTGCGCTTCATCATGATCACTAATGCCAGTTAGATATTGGGTCACGGTTTTCAGGATCAAATACACTGCCTTGCAAAACATTGTTGGAGCGTTCCTCTCTTTCTTATGAACGTTCACCAAAGACTCCTTTGATCTGTTGATAAGGTCAAGCTTGCACTCCATCGAACTCCTTTAAATGCGATTTGCGGTATGTGTTCTACGTCAGCATTGTTTTTGCTTGTCCCTGGTAAGGGCATATTATGGTGTCTTTGATCAGCTGACCTTGGTTGCATTGTGCAAAGATAGGAGTTGTCCGACACAAACAAAGGATTATCTGTGTGCACGGAAGAATTTTAGTGCCAAAGATTTCTATCGTCTAGAATAAATAGTACATTTCTCATAATAGGATCTGTATTGTCTTCATACAGATCTGTTATTCCTGCTTTTGAAGCTATCGCGAATTTTCAACTATGTAAATACCAGTGCAGCTGTAGTCGTGGGAAGTTTCATTTAGACTATCAATCAATACATTTGCACACCATTTGCTTACTTGCATGGCGGATTCTGGCATCGGTGAAGCTCTCGCGATCTGTGTTACCGGATGCTGTGGTATTTGCAGTGGTTGTATTCTGGACTTCACCTCCATTCGTATGTCTTCCTACTCCGTTTATCTTTAACAAAAACCTGATTGGAAAAATGGTTGTTGACGATCACAGGTCATTCTTGTACAGAGTTTACGGGATGTTGCAATAGTGAATCAAGTGGAGACTTGACAGAGGATGAGCATGAACCTTTGATATCACAAGACCGACAACCTAGACATCAAGCCCCTATGGCTGCTGGTGATGGTGTCGCATGACCGAATTTGGGTATGTGTTCCCTGATGTTGATGGGATGAGCAGGTTAACTTGATTGAACAGTTTAGTTTCTTATACGTCCGTGCACACCTTCACTATCAAGACTCCGACTAAGCCGATTTTCATTGTATAAGGGGTAAGCCTAAATTTCATACCTGCCCTTCATAAGCGGTAACAAGTGATTGAGCCTTGAGTTACTTAATCTCTCTGACAGCTCAAGAACACAAACTAGGCACACCTTGTACGTCGGGCCGGGCTGACGTTGCCATATGTCTCCTAAATTTCAATGTCGTGTATCAGTATGCGACCTGAATTGATTACCAATCAGCTTCCCGGGATGCTTGCGACGACAGCCTTGGAATGATGTGTGATTTATCCGCCACAGTTGAGCTCAGGAAGTCCTCGTAAAATATCCTCTATTCATTGAGTATGGCACCAGCGGGAATTAATCGGGTCAGTAATGAAGCTAGCCCGTTCTTTCCGGTGAGTTTCTCAGATAATCCATCATTCTCTATCCTAAATGCCTGTATGAAAAAAGACGCTCCATCCGCCCTAATCTAACCAACTTTGGCTACTCTCATCTTGCCCGATGCTGCGTTCTATCTCAAAAATTTGCATTGGATATTCTTCGTCTCCCTGACCACCTTCTCCTCTAGTATAGGCAGGACACGGTATACCTTGTCAAGCAAGATGCGTACCCCAGCTCCCAGAGGGCATTTGGTATTACTAATTTAATCTGCCACCGTTATCTGTGGGACACACATGCAAAAAGTAGACTATCGTAAGTAGACCATCGTCCGTCCCAGACCAATCCAAAAAAGCAATGACTCCAAGCCAAAAATGTTATCTAGGGTATGGCTGATTACTAAAACAGTTAACTGCCCATCAACCTTACAAGCCCTCCCATGCTCAGTGTACTCACAATGACCGTAATTGGAATGATGAAGATCGGACTAATCCGAATCGATTCATTAGCACAACTGCCACATCTTGATCGAATCGCTGTAGGAGTTGATGAGGATAGATACAAGGGAATCCGGGAGTACATACACGACAAGAGAGCGATCCTCGGGATCATTTGACCAACTGGACTGCCATTGATCTCGGGCACGCCAAAAGTCACCCATGGCAGCTGGAATTATCATCAGCATCATTTCAAGTTCACGATCAAGGAAGATAGATGCAATGGATCACAAGTCGCCAAGGACAGTGACTTACTATTCGATCCATCGAACCAGGGCTTCTGCCCACTACCATCAGGGAACCAACCGTTCGTCCCTCCCACAGCAACATTTAGTATGAGATAAAACGCTGATAGCACGAAAGATAAATTGATAGAGGATCAATCGCGAGTTGAAACAACCAAAACATGTCAGTGAGTGACATGAAAGCCAGTATCCAAGAGAACGCACGTTGGTCAAATGGCGCAGATTTGGTTCCATTAACCCAAGGGTTGTTCAAGATCACTGCTTCAGAACCATTCTGGACAATTTGGGGGAAATCACCACGATCCCAAAATGACTCTTGGACCCTGAGATCTAGGGCGTGATGTAACCGGGTGTCAACATAAATACGACTTAAGACTTAATGTCAGTTCCTGAAATCAGGACAAGTCAATTCGAAGCTTACATGAAATCCTCAGTCCATTCTAGAGCATAGGTATGGAAGTCGTCCGCATAGCTTGAGCGACGCTGACTCCACCATCCATACGTTTGCCACCCACGATTCAGAAAAAGTGTAGGCCCCCAGTTTAGCGAGCCGCGGACATAATTGCTACCCCTGAACATGGTTCAGGTTTAACATTAGAAACTGTCGTATGTAAGGAATGCAAAGGACATACTGTTTTGGATAGCGAATGCCATTTCCACGAGATTCCATAATGTCGATTTCACCTATGAGCAAAACTAATTAGATGACGTCTCTAGTCTAGACCTATGAAAAAATCCCGCGAGGCATCGGAGGTACTATCCAAGCGAGGGGTACATTGAATAGATCTCGGGGACAAGGTTTGAAGTAACGAGAGGGAATAAACTCAAAAGAAGACTCACCACTCATAGGCCATGGGCCGTATTTGCTATCAACTGGGAGCATCCAGATGGCAGGCCATAGCTAGATTATCATCAATGAACACAGGTGATTACGGAGGGTATATTTTCGAGAAATTACTCACCCAATCACTGGAGGAACGAAGCAACGGCACGCCGTCAGAAGCATCAAAGCAAATCAATGAAACAAGACTGACCCCTTAGGAATTTTGGCCTGGACTTCCACCCGGCCATATTTGATACTCGCGGTCTTCCTTGTACTGATTCTGGCGCTTTGAACGGGATTTATGATCTTACCGGTAGTTGAATTGCTGACTGCCGAACAAGCTCGGTAATATTCCTCTTCATCGAAGGCCTGATCCATTGCTATTGCACTGTCATCGGGAGATTGTGATATGGAGGATGTGTATCCTATGCCTTGTGTGACATTGAATGTACAGCCTGTGATATTGAAGACGTGGCCATCCAGAACAGCTGCATTACCAATGACATCGGAAGTGAACGTCGGTGTGATGTAAAGCCGACCATTGCGCACGTATGAATTGTTCTCGGAAGCCGTGGTCATCTCGAATTCTCCATTTCTATATTGCAAAAGCTGTCAGAGAAGCTTTGGGGGTGCTTGAATTCTCGAATACTTACCCAAAGCCACTCATATCCACCTCACGGAAGAACTTGCCATTCTCCCCAAAGATACCATCTGCGGAGTCAAAATTCTCATCCATCACAAGACAGAGGTTTCCAGGTAGCATGGGCGTATCACGCCACGAGAACCAACAGCGGATAGCACTCGCCGCAACTCCAAGAAGCATCATGCCGTAGGTCAAGAAGTATGCGATGCGAGCAGATGGATCACGTGTAGTGATCCAAGGTTTCTCGACAGGTCCGCGTGCAGAAAGCATTGTAGACTTAGGGCGTTCTCTTTGAATTTTTGCCTGAGGACGCTGTAATGAACGATACATCTTTAACTGTCGAGGCCTGGGTGAAGCGAAAGACTCTCTAAGTCGACTGGAGGATACACGACTAACTCCGGTTCCAGGTCTACTACCTGCGGTTCCGGGTCTACTACCCCCGGAATATAGAGATGACGCTCCAGAAAAGTCAACGACACTCGTAGTTGCAGAGTGAAAACCATTCTGCGGTAAATATAGAGAATCTGAAGACATGACGACACGGTGACCGGAATGAGCTCTGTTGCTTGCTTGTTCCAGGTGAGTAGTGCTGCCGGGCGGTGAAAAGGGGTTGGAGACGGCGGTCGAAGGTCTTTGGTCACCCAAAGACCGTGAGCTTGAGGTTGATATTGCTGTGTTTGGTCTTGACCATTGGTGAGGGGAGACAAGGGCCTCCTCCTCTTGAGCAGGCTGTATCGAATGGGAGGACATGGCAGTAAAATGAGGATGAAGCGACTCGACATCTATATCCAGTTTGAAAAAGTAAATCGGGAAACGGAAGATTGGGCGTGGGATTCCCGACTCGAAATTGAATGATAAATGACCAGCTCTCCCGAACACTTTTTACTGTTCCTGGCATCAAGGCAAAGATGGGCAAGGTGGGAATCGCACCCTCCTAGATTCATGCGCGATCCGCAGGAATCATATCCCCATCAGGAATAGAAAGTTCTTTCGTGCGGACCTATCTAAACCAACATTGCACGTCGTTATTGGCACGATGCCTCCTGGCAATAGCAGAGAGTTTAAGAACATTGCACACCGTTATTCAAACCATATCGAAAAAACTATTCAAGGGTAGTGCTGCTTATACAGCATTGTCGAAGTTTCTTCTAGCGGGTACTACAATATGTGACATAGTATGATAAGTAAATGCGTCATCACAGGGGTTGGAGGTACTCAACATTTCATGTAAGTCGGATGCTGTTCCAAATTTGCAGCAGATCTAAAATTCTACTACTCTCCCTGACCAGACCTCATTTTACTCTGGAAGGAAATCATTGACGTGATGGATTTCTAAACCTTGAAACAATCCAACGAAATCTGATAGGGTTATATATGCGAAGCAGCATCTGTGTATCCCGGGAGAGGACAGAACAATGACACACGTGATGATGAAAAGAAATCGACCTTCCCACGGTTAGGCAACTCAGATACGCGGTGAAAATTTAGCTCAAGGACAATTCTACACAGGCAATGGGCTCTGCATTCCTCACAAGTCCAAGCCATGTCGAACGCTGCAGTCTGATGGTTTTTTTGCACCCCTTCTTACATCCAATCAAGTCATTGACGTTCAGATCTTATCCGCGTGGGCTATTGGATTCAGCCTAGACTATATATGGCGTTTTGTGCCATATATAGTCTATTATTTAATGATAATTTAGTATTGATCCACTGGTACAGCCTGCGGAAGGAATGCGAACCATCTTGAACCTGTCATCTATGCTGATTCCTAATGGAGCTGACTCGTGTAGAATTTTTCTTATTCCGTCAGATTCTCGTGCCAAGGGCGTACGCGGACTTTGGGTTTGATGGTATCGGTCACCGACGTCCACGATTACATTCTTACCAGAGGTTCTGTTTTAAACTCACGATCCCCCCTCGGTCGTGATTCTTTCAGTTCTCAACAACCGGTGATACTATCCTACTCTGCTTCCTCAGGCTCTCGGCCACTTCCCTTGTTAGCCCCCTAATGGACTACGACTCCTACGATGCCATCCTTCATCACATTTTCCGTTCAGTACGTTTCCTGTCCCCCCATTAACTATTCTCCCAAATCAATGAAAATAATATCTTTAGACTCAAAGTGATGCTTGGTTCAAACCATCCGAAGAGAATGTTTCTGCTGGTGTTTGCATAAGACTTGAACCTGGACAGTACCGTGTTTTCCCCTACGAAAATCCCTTTCTAGTCCCCTTCGAAGCCGCTGTCCGTGTGCTCAATGCCCTGGTGGCGGTGAAAATAAGGAGCGCGGCTGTGCACTCTGCAATGGCGACAGTGTATGTTCCCTCCTCACCCATTTTCAATTCAATCTTATGCTATACCCAGCCAAGAAGATGCACCTTTCATCCAAATCGAGTCGGATACTCGCATTCAGATTCTTGAATCTATGGACCTCCTCCCCGACGCCGATAAGGAGCAATGTGCTGCATTTATTGTGAGTTTCTTCATATAAACTGCTATCCGCGGACTCAAAAGGATACTGGATAGCGGGATGAGCGAGTTGTGGTTATATGGACGGAGGACCTGGACCAGATCATTCCTATGAGTAAAGAATTCAACGAGAAACTTATGAAGTACGTTTGGCGTACAAGAGAGAAGATACATTCGGCATCAACCTCTGTCGCTCCTTCTGTCGCTCCTTCGACTGCTGCTTCAAATATGAACCTCAATGATCTCCAGTCTTCATCCTTCCCAGGTGCTGGAGCTGGAGCAGTCACTGCAGCTAGTCCACCTGAACAAACCAAGCCACAGAAATCAAGGACGTGCAAGATTCTTAACTGGAGACGGACCACGTCGAAAACCAATGAGGTTGATCCCGAAAAAGGCGCTGATACACCTCCGCCCCGTCCGATGAAACTCCTTGCCCCCATTTACGGTGGTTTGGCTGCTGCCCTCTCCCTTTGTATGTACCATGCAATTCTTCCCATGTCATTAAACTGAAGTTTGAGAAAAGACTTCGTTGGAAGTGGCCTTGCTATCCTTCTCCTCGAGTTCAAGTTGGATCATACTTATCAGCGATTTGCGCTCTTGGCTACGGCACCGTTTCTGTTTTGTGTATCACTTGTGAGTTACGCTTGGTTTTCAGTAGGCACTGAATTGATACTATTTTTGGTGGGAAGTTCTTTTCATCGCAGCTTATCGGCACTATCTGTATGTTGTGAGTTTTCTCTACGAATAAAACCTCAAGGTTGGCTGATGAATACATACCTTAGAATCGGCCCAGTGGCACAATATCATCAAAACTCTCGATATTACTCTGCAGAGAAGCCTAGGCCTAATCCGGATGTTGACTCTCAACTGCCTCACATTACAATTGAGATGCCAGTGTACAAGGAAAGTTTGGAGGATACCATGTTGGTCATGACCTTTGATCGTTATGTTCAAATGCTTATGGATAACTAGATCCAAGTCTGTAGCTCACATCAAGAAAGCCATGCAGACATATGCTCGCCAAGGAGGGACCTCCTCAATCATCATCCACGATGATGGAATGCAGCTGATCGACGAGGAAGAGCGTGAAGAGCGTAGGGAGTTCTACAGAAATCAGAATATCGGATGGACAGCCCGACCACCACATAGTAACTCACCGGATGGATTCAAACGTGCTGGAAGGTTTAAGAAGGCTTCAAACATGAATCACGGTCTTCGTGTAAGTCCAGAACCTTCACATGATTAGATTCCATTTTCTTATCTTCCTAGCTCTCGCTCCTGATGGAGAAGCACATCCTTAATCTAGAAACTTCTGAAAAGCCGGGAGACCCAAATTCTAGTTTGCTTGAAGAAAAAGCACTTGAGATGGCAATCGAAGAGATGTATGAAACAACAGGGCGGAAATGGAAACCTTGGGCTAGTAACGCGCGCGCTCTCCGTGTCGGTGATATAATTCTATTGGTTGATTCAGATACTGTGGTCCCTGAGGTAATTGATATATCGCTTTCCTGAACACTGAGCAGATGATCAATGACTGTAGGATTGCCTCAGAGATGCGGCGCGTGAAATGGCAGAATGCCCCGAGGTTGGTATCATCCAACATGAGTCAGGAAAGTTCTTTTCTTCTGTAGCGTTATATTTGACTGACTTGAATTCTTTCCAGATGTTATGCAAGTTGCCCACCACTACTTTGAGAATGGCATTACACACTTCACCCGTCGTATCAATAAGGCTATCTCGTTCGGATGTGCCAATGGTGAAGTCGCTCCCTTCGTAGGCCATAACGCATTCCTCCGCTGGTCCGCACTACAAGATGCTGCTTTTGTCGATACCGACGGTGTGACGAAAATATGGTCTGAGAATAATGTATCTGAAGACTTCGATATGGCACTCCGGCTTCAGGTGAGTTCGTATCTTGTAGATATGAATCATGTGATATGAATAGGGATTGGGTACAGCTGGCAGGTTACGTCATTCGATGGGCAACTTATTCTGAGGGCGGTTTTAAAGAAGGTGTTTCACTGACGGTTGACGATGAACTGAATCGTTGGCAAAAATACTCGTATGGTACGTCCTTGTCTGCTCGTGCGGTCTTGCTCTCATTAATCTGTCTAGGCTGCAATGAGCTCATTTTCAATCCCCTCAAAAATTGGTGGCGTCTGGGGCCCATCAACAAACAGCTCCGCATCTTCATGTGGTCCAATGCCCCTGTGCATTACAAATTTAGCATGATGGCCTACATGTTCTCATACTACGGCCTTGCAGCTGCTGCGATGCTCTCGATTTTGAATTACTGCCTTTTGGGCCTCTCGTTTGAGGTTGATGGTTACTATCTCAAAAGTTTCGAGATCTGGCTTGCATGTATGGTTGTTTTCCCGGGGGCGGGTAACCTTGCATTCACACTCCTGGAATATCGCATTGGGCATCGCCATCTACTATCTGCGGTTATCGAAAATATAACGTGGATTCCGTTCTTGTACGTCTCCAGATCTATCAATCCTTTCTCATGATTCAACTGGATTCTCGTCAGCTTTTTTTTCTTCGCTGGATTGAGCATTCACCTGACAACTGCTTTACTCGCTCATATGTTTTCTTTCAACATCACCTGGGGAGCCACGGCCAAGGAAGTAGAGCGATCAAATTTCTTCCAAGAGGTTCCGAGAGTACTCAAGCGTTATTGGCCAACATTCCTTATATGCACTATCATCATTGCTGGAATGATCATCATGGCGACACCAGTGGTACCACCAGAATGGCAGGTTACGGGTGACTTTTGGGCCGTCATTCTTCCCCTTGCGTATGTTTTCAGCTTCTTTCGCAGATTCAATTTCTCATCCTACCAACTTTAGTGTCACAGTTGGTGGACATATTCTCTTCCCCGTCAGTATGCCTCCTTATCTGACAAAAATTGGAGCTAACCTTGATGAAAAGATTATACTCAATCCTTGGCTCATGATTTTCTCTTTCTGAGCGGCATTATTCGCTCATTGCATTCTTGTTATTACTTTAATATGATGCGAACATTTATTGTTGCTTCACCATAACTATTCATTCCATCGATTCTTCTGTTTTCCTCGCTTCGGACTTGGATCAATACTTATACTCACTCCAACAATAGACGATAGATATTCAAAAATTGTGTATATATTACTTCATGTCGGGGTATCATTCATGATATGCCTGTTTTTGTTAACATAGACTGTCATGGCATTGACATCATAGCAGCAACTAGACTAAGGATGATTGTAAGACAGGCATCAACTTGGATGCATTTCTCCTTGTGTTATCATGTTGTCATTATGTGTAATAAGCCATCTTCTGGAGACTACTGAGCACAGGTCTAAGAAAATGATAAGACTGCTGGACATCCTCTTGTGGCCACCATTATTTCCGAGATTGAGTTACAGGCACAGCCAATTAATCCATCATCAGGTATCCATCAACTTGCTGGAATCTGAGCGAGCCGGTGTAATGCACGTGGCATGTGTCAGATCAATGTTTCGGATTTACTGTTCAATTACCAGCAACCCTCAAGAAAGCGATTTTCAACAATATCCCTCGGTTGTCTGGTTTTGGGAAAGTTGTGAAGGAAGCACCTACCGGCTTTAACCTGTTTGCACGTTGATCCAAAAAAGATTCATCCGCCCTTGATGGTGTTCACACAGTAGTGAAAATCATTGTTTTCGCTCAGGTACCGCCTAGCACATTCCTGTCCATCAAGGGATAAAAGATCATTTGTGTTTCAGAATGTATGACAGTGTTGTGACAATTGTGAGCCAATCTCACGTCGTTGAGATACATTGTGTCAGGGCGGAATAAATTTGACAGCCTATATGATTTGCTGTTTGTAACTACGGCATTATCGGTTATTAGAAAGATTTACTAGCAATCATCATTCATGTTTGAGCTAAGCCCACCACCAATGATATGTGTATTGCAACTAAGGAGATGTTTTACGTGAGTATCCCCTACAAGATTTATTACATGGCATATTTGTTCAAAACCGTGAGAGGTAGTATCATTTCTGAAGCGTGGCTGGACGTTGACGTTAACCCGCATTGTATCACCTTCGAATCCTCGAGAAAATGTGTCAACTTAGGGAAAACCCTGATCCACTATGAATCCTGACATAGATTCGAACCTTGAGAAAGTTGACAATCCCCTGAAAATTTCAATCAATTGTTGCAAACAGCAGGTTCCGGTGTCACCACGCTGTCTCAACGAGACAACTCGGAGGGAGAGAGATTTCCCGTTCTTAAAAGTTCTTTCAAGTTCAAGTCGCAGAAACACCTAATGTTAAGAAATAACAATAACTAATAACAAGGTTCCACTTCCTAGCTAGAAAAGGTATAAAAGAGGAAATCCTAGTCCATGAGAAAAAAATCACGCATAATTTGTGAAATCCGATTCAGAGTCTGGCTAAATTCCAGGAAGCGTGAAACCGGTAATGTTTGGCCAGTTGCCGAGCTGGGACGGGTCACCACCAATGCGGACCCATTTAGCAACTGAGGGTGTGGGTCCATCCAATATAAACAGCATAAACCAGCCTGGAGGACTGACACCAGCATTCGGTGGTGCAGTGATGGTACAAGTAGTGCCTGTACAGGAGAAGGCAGGGAAAATTGTTCGGGCGCCCATCGAGTTCCCATGTGTGCTTGATACAGCTGTAGGAATATCTTTTAGTTAGCATGACATGGGGCTATAAAGTATAATCATGCCCGACCTCCAAGGAGAGATACACGAAGACCAGACATAGATCCCTGGAATAGGTGGACGTTGGTGATTGTGTATTGGCCGCTATAGCTCCAATCATCTTCGCTAAGGTCAAACGTAGGTTGCTTCAGGCCAGTGGCAAGGTAAGGAGGGACATAGACCTATCAGACGTAGTGAGTTCCAGTCTTTATTGCATATGACATACTCACCTCAATACGGAATTCCTCAGGGTATTCGACAGTGCCATTGGAGAAATTTGTTTGTGGATCAGAACCAGAAATCAGGACACGTCCATCAGGAATCAAGATAGCTTCAGAATGGTACATGCGAGCCACAATCGTGTTGTTGAGGATGGACATGCGTTGACTACGGGGAAGAGTTGGGTCGTACAAAACAGCACCGAGGTTAGGATCATTCGCCAGACCAAAGCCAGCGACGCCCGCATGAGCACCATTCATGATCATGTATGTACCATCCGGAAGAGGGACCATGCACACAAGAACACGTTTAGAAGGCTTCATCGACTTCATAAGCAAAAACTATGCCTTGGTCGTTGGCTAGACTACTCACCATGCGTTCAAGAACCCATTGAGGCTGGGCTGCCTCGGGTTGAAGAGATACACAGTTATCAGAGGCTTCCGCAGCGCCCACAGTAGAGCCTCCACAGATAAGAATCTCCAAAGGATCAGTGTAAGGAGCATGAAGCGGAAGAGGAACAGCAGCTCCTTCCAAGGGATATGTACGGCCAGCAAGGAAGTTATTCACATTCCCAGGGATGTTGGGCAATTCTTGGATAGTGTCGAAGTTGACGGGTTCCAAAATACGGGCTTCGTTCCAATACCCTAACAAAGGCACATCAGGACCAATTTCAACTGTCAAAAAAACTCAAGCATACCAACGAAGAGGTTCTGACTGGGGAGGACGAAGACGAAGGGGTACAAATTATTTGGATCTGTCCTCTCAAGCCAAGGAAGATCAACTACGGTGTCACCACCCTCGGGCTTGGGCAAGACCTCAAGGTTGGGCTGGGGTTTATCATTGCTGCCAATCTCCCCGCCTATTACAAGGACAGAGCCATTAGCAAGAACAGCGACGGAAGGATACCAGCGACCTCTCTGTATACCACCAATCAGAAATGACACAGGACACATCCGACACTCACGTACCTGTAGAGAAAGGGTAGGATAATCCTCTTCCCAGTCACCGGTCGAATTCTCACCAGGAGCACCATTCGGGGTGAAAAGACGAAGTCCGAAAGTCGACTCGCCCGACCATCCGCCAACGTTGATCTGCCTTCCAACTTTGTCGGGAAGAGTAACGCTTCCGGCGCAGAAGACATCAGTCTTGACACCGTTGAGTTCTCTCCATGCCGCATCGAAATTGTTAACTAAACTAAGATCCAGCTCAAATGCACCCGTAGAATTGGGGAATCTAAAAAGTGACTTGAGAGTGAGTGATAATAGCCGAATGCAGTCAGAAATCACATACCCCGTTCCGTGTTTCTCAAGGAAATTGACCTTGTAGTTGGTACCGACAGTAGCAATTAAAGGGACGATGACACTGGCGCAGTGTCAGAATTACATTTGGGATTGTATGAGACTATAAGCTTACCCAGGAACTGGCAACGCAGAGGGGCAAGCCCGTTAAAAGCTTTCTTCAAGAAAACACACAAGACTCACCGAAGAACTATATAGTGCAGAATCAGCATCAAATAGCAAAACACGGGCATAGTGCAAGACTCACCTCGTACCAGCCAGTCACAGCAGGTTTGTGCCAAACATTAAGATCTCCTTGCCAAGTATAATAGTTGAGGCGATCGCCGCCTCCACAAAGATGAACTGGATCGCCTGGGCAAGGAATATCGCAGTCTGCTTCGTCTCCAATAACACCATTGGCGCTTGTGACATCAGTGATATCACCACAGACTACATAGCAAGGTCAGTATCGATTCCAGCGCGAAAACTTGAGGGCGCACAGCATTGGATACCAAACTAGACATGGATTCAGTCAACAGCAGGCGATAGCATACAATAAGGAGAGACTACTCACCTCTACACCAGCGGCAGGATAGCCGAATGCCGCACACTGCTCCATACAAACGGTAGCAGACATATTCAGGGGCCATTCGATCATCCATGGCAAAATGCGTGCATTTTGTGCCTCACTATCACAAAGATCATTTATCATATTCTTTGAGACCAGATAAACGACGATCTTACTGTAGACAACCAGCATATGTATAGTTTCCTGGCAGATTATCCTTTTGCGGAGACGGAACAGGGAAAGCTACGACTTCGCCCATGGAATAAACAGAAGTACGGGCGGCACCACCGCATGCTTCACTAAATGTCAGGCGCCCAGTCAAATTATGACACATACGGAAAGGAGACGAGAGCCACGTACGTAGCATTACCGCCGCATGCCATATTACAAGAGGAATCGTCCACAATAACAGCACCAGCGACCAAGTTGGGACCACAGACTGGAAAAGGTGACACATAATGACAACGCATATTCTTTTGTCTGAAAGCCCACACTCACAACATTGGGCTAAGCATTGTTCGTCAATCATCTGCTGAGGATACGGAACAGAAGGGACCCACTAGAAAATTCAAGGCCAGCAACCGTAAAGTTCTGAGCAGCGCAAGTCTCGACACAAAGCTCGACTGTCATATTCTGATCATCGGGAATCTGATTCTGTAGAATACGCCCATTGGCATTATCACTGCCCGTATCACATCAACAACAATTCCTTGACATCGGATACTACTCACATCCAGCAAGCATTATACGCCCACCCAGTCGGTAAACCACTAAGGACCGGGAACACAGTAGCGGGCCCTCCGCCACCCGCATTTCCTCCTCCATTATTCACAGGTAAATCGGTGCCTGTATAATTATAAACATTTAACCTGTTAGGACCACCACAAATCTCGGACGAATTTCCATTGCAACTCATAGAACAATCCGTGTCATTCGCCAGAGTCGCAGCAGCATTCAAAGCGGTACCGCAATCTATCAAAAAATAACAGTCAACTAACGTTAATGAAAAAAAAAGCTTATACGAGACATACAGCATTCCCTATTATAAACGTCAGGTGGAGAAAAGTTTACTTGTCAGTTCCCATCCATACGAATGAGTGAATGCGATGCTATACCACTCACCCAGCAAATTCCGTTCCAGCGAGACCATAACCATTTTGGAAGCAAGCAGCGGTACAAAGTTCGTTCGTCAAAGGACTGCTGATGTCCATACCAACAGACAAAGAACGAGGTGCACCATTAACAGCATCACTATACCATCCACAAAGATTAATCATCGATTCCAAATCCCGAATCCCACCCAAAAGATAATAAAATCACAGAAGCAGCAAAGACGTATCCCCATACATCAGTCAGGTTCCCCCCAAAGGTTCCCCGAGGACAAGAAAAAAAAACAGACAATCCGCCAGGAAGCCCGAAGGTACGGCACAGCACCGAGGATAACCAAAAGCACCGAGGGATACCCAAAAAGTCGTCAACAAATTTTCCATGAGAAGAAACCAGTAGATTGGATTTGATAACGAAAAGACGTCGTCGAAGACATCAAATCGTCCAAAACAAGCCAAATATAGAGTGCCGAAAATTTCACGGATCAATCAAAGCCATTGGATAGCGAGTGAACGAGAGGAAACATAAGTAGATCGCAAGGCACACAAGGGAAAAAA
>Ga0153924_1000903_pt1 | contig 16954 bp, 12 predicted proteins | sample TSNJ008MetaG_FD_104709 | JGI IMG/M metagenome (GOLD analysis project Ga0153924, IMG submission 104709) | Attine ant fungus gardens microbial communities from New Jersey, USA - TSNJ008 MetaG | ecosystem: Host-associated > Fungi > Mycelium > Unclassified | place: USA: New Jersey, Wharton State...
GTCCCTTGACCGGCTGGATAGGCGGCGCGTGAGGTTAGCTGAATAACGGATATTTACGGTATTTTCATTCGACAGCCATGAATAATGCTTTGGGCCGAAATGCTGTATCAAAAAGGTGCATTTCTATACGAAAATGTCACCTGTATGTGACAATAGAAAGAGTATTGATATCTATTTATTATTAGAGAGAAACAAGAAAAAGGTATGACAAAGGTATTGAAAATCGCTCAAAAATAAAAGAATTATGATTCTCATTGTTGCCTTAAAACATACCTCTTATTGTTGTTGCCACACATTATCCTTAATATTGAGAAAAATAGATTCCCATTGCTCTCTGTGTTATTTCGTTATGCATATGACCATTTATTGATCTTTTATCTACATACCCCAACTCCTTTAGTTTACCTGTTCTTTTACCAACGAGTTGGTAACTTTTGTCAATAAGTTCAGATATTTCATTGGCTCTCATTGGCTTTTGCTCGTCATTGAGCACTTGCAGGATTTCAAGCTCAGATTCATCAAGCATTAATTCTTGGTTAAGCGATTCGATTTCCTCTTTATAATCGTCAGCAAGATTGACCACCTCACAAAGACCAGCCTTGCATTCAGGACATAGCCATCCAAACCGTTCAATAGCGGCTCTATCATCCATCGGATGAGATGCTCCACATTGCTTGCAACGAATAGTCTGTTTTTTTGCTAAGAACTCTTGTAAGAGACTATTATAGGAAAAGCATCTTTGAACAAAATAGCTCCTGTCATCCCGCCTTCCCCTAGGATACCCCCAAGGTATCTTTTCTGCTTCACATAAGCCATAGAATAGAGCAAATATATAGACATCATTTCCATCTTTATCTCTCATCTCGTGATATTTACTTATGAGAAAATTAAACTCAAGAGATCGTAAAAATGGTTCAAGCTCTTTCCTAATCGAAAAATGGCTTGCAGGCGGATTGGATAAGCCTTTAAAATAGTTCCCACCAATCTCATTTGCTGTAATTTTGCGTTTAATATCTCTTGCCTCAGCAATTATTGTTTTAAGCAATTCATGTTGTATATATCTGTCAAGTTTTCGGTCAAAAGGCTCTAACGCAAACCTATTCATTTGATCGAAGTATCTGTCAAGTACATCTTCATAATACTTTTGACTAGCCAGTTTAATAACTGTAGGATTTATCAATAATCCCTGTGATACACGGTCATTATAACAGTTATTTAATACAAACCCTAAGATTCTCGGTACATTAAATGTACATTCAAAAAAGAGTCGCATATAATCTTCTAGCGGTGTTTTTTCATCGAAATAATCAAAAAATTTTACTCCAAATGAGTCAAACCTTTTTAACAATAATCTTGTAGTATATTCAATTGCTCTCTTTTCTGTATTCTGTATGTCTTTATCTCGGTAAAGCCTTGAAAAATCAAGATTAATTGTATCCACCTTACCGGGATCAATTTTGCCATAGTATACACGATTTGGATACCCTGCAATTTTAAGTTTAACCCTTTCATCGCTCGAATTATTCAAAGGGGCCAGTATGACATCAACAAAAAGTCTCTGATCGATCAGGTTAATTTCGGAAAAGTCATCAAAAAATATAAAAAGTTTATTAAGACCTAATTCTGATAAATATGTTTTAATCTGGTCGAGGATGATAGCAAAAGGAAAGGAATGCAAAATTGCATCTGAATATTCCTCATATGTTTCTCTATCAGATAACAGTTCTTCAAAATCCTTAGATGAAACAGATAAACCAAAACTACTCTTCAAAGCTGCATTAACTTCGCCCGAAGTTGTCAATTGAGCAGTCGATTTTGCTTCTTCTTTGCTTCGCCTTGTTATTGTTTGAAGTATTGGTATCTCCGATTTCGAGAGCTTACCTGCTTTTACATTGCTTTCCAACTCCTCTATTTTCACAATTGATTCAGCTAGGAGTCGTTTTTTACCCAATATTTTGTCCCATAGAGGAAGTTTCTGTGCTTGTAATCTTAATTCTTTTAATATATCCGAGATAACAGAACCTAAAAACTCTTTCCTCAAATTATGTATATGTAAAACATCCTCAGAGACATCCACATTTTTTATAATCGGAACATCGTTGGCACTGACCAAATCATATATCGCCTTTACATCTAAATATATAGAAATATTATTTTTATCACGTCGCAAATTTGACTGTGCTTTTGCAAAGATAGTGCTTTTTCCTGTGCCTTTTCTCCCTAGCAAAAAGGTAGTCGTTGGCGCCAATACTTGATTTATCACAGCATCTGAAGGAAGTGGATCAACATATAGACTATCAATAGCTGGTGCACCAAGTTCACTTTCAAAATCTTTTAACTCTGCTCTTCGATATTGCCGAAGTGTATTGGAAATGACAGAAAATTTTTTTATGTCCATTATAATAACCACCTCATATTAACATTCGGTTCTTTTGCTAGTCGAACTTACGGCTCCGTTTTAAATTGCGGCAATGATTCTACCAGCGTCAAAATAAGAGCTTACCGCATATCCTCGCAACAACTTTCTTTATGCTTCCGGCCGACTGTTTTTTCATCTTTGCGCAAAGACGGTCTATCTCGCCGGAATAGCAATTTATTATCTTTTCAACCGCCCGCGTTTCACCGGTGACGGCGGCGCGGATTGTCTGAATGTCCAGCGGTATATTCTCTCTTTCCACGTGAAAGCCCCATTCCGATATGATAATCAATTTTATCATAGTTTGGGGCAGATTTTCATTAAAAACGCCATTATCAGCGCATACCTCTTTTTTTCGCGGTTTTATCGGGGTATGGGATGTCCCCAACAAGCAATTTCCCACGAAGGCCCTGCAGGGCCGAGACGGGGGAAATACGGAAGTGTGTACACACTTCCTATGCTTGTTCCGTGACTCATCTCCCAATAGCTCATATTCATATATGCGCCTTACATACTTCCTTACAAGGAAGTATAATGGGAGCATATTGAAAGATGGCGGTAATTACATGGAATATTTAACGGCAAAAGAGGCCGGGGAAAAACGGGGCATTACCCCTCGCATGGTAAATTATCATTGTACTTCCGGGCGCATACCGGGGGCTGTGAAAAAGGGCGACCTATGGCTTATCCCGGCTGACGCGGAGAAGCCTAAAGATGGACGTTATAAAGAAAACAAAAAAGATAAGCGTCTGTGAGATTTCTGCGACATTTGAGCGTTACTATAAAGAAAAGGAAGTGATTGCGTGAAAAAAATATTGATTGTTGAGGATGATACCCTTTTGAATAAAACGCTTTGCTACAATCTTACTATTGCCGGTTATGCGGTTGACTCTGCCGTAACCGCTGTTTTGGCAAAGAGACTGTTTGAAAAGCAGGAATATGATTTAGCTGTTCTCGACATCAATCTGCCGGACGGCAATGGTTCTGATTTATGCCGTAATATTAAGAAACGAAGCGAGAATGCGGCAATCATATTTCTAACAGCTAACGATATGGAAAGCGATATGATAAAAGGCTTTGAGCTTGGCGCGGACGATTATGTAACAAAGCCTTTTTCTATCAGCGTGTTTCAAAGAAAGGCAGCCGCTCTTTTCAATCGGATAACAAAACAGACTGGCGGTGATTGCTACGATGATGGTAACTTGTTTATTGATTTCTCTGCAATGACTGCAACGCTTGCGGGCAATCCCGTTGTGTTTACAGGAGCGGAATACCGCACTCTAAAAGTGTTTGCTAAGAGCCCACAGATTGTTTTAACAAGACAGGTTTTATTGGAAAAGCTATGGGACATTGACGAGAACTTTGTGGATGAACACGCCCTGACTTCCAACATCAGCCGTATTCGCAATAAAATAGAAACCAACGGCTTTCAATATATCAAGACCGTTTACGGCATGGGTTATATGTGGATTGGCGGTGTAAAAAAATGACTGCTGAAAAAATAACCATAAAAAAAATATACATTGCGACAGTCATAGGACTTGCCATGACCGCCGCCGCTATGCTTGCCGCTTTGTATCTGCTGACCGATAGCGTTAATGCTGTTTTGTGTGGGTTGCTTTTCACAGTCGTAATAACCGCTTGGGTTGCGGTTTTTATTTATCTTGTACGGAAAAAGCTGACCGTCTTTTCGTCTGAGATATGCCGCACTTTGGACAATATGATGAACGGCAAAATAGAATTACGTCAAAACAACGAGGAAGAAACCTTATTTACTAAAATCAACTACCGACTGATACGGTTATATGAAACGATGCAGGAACACAATCGCCGTGTAGCGGAAGAAAAAGCAGACTTGCAGGAGTTTATTTCCGATACATCACATCAGGTAAAAATGCCGATTGCAAACTTGAAGATGGTAAACGCTACGCTTTTGGAACAGAATGTGCCGGAGGATAAACAGCGAGAATTTTTGCGGGCAATGGACGGACAACTTGACAAACTGGATTTTCTCATGCAAGCCATGATTAAAATGTCACGGCTTGAAGCGGGTGTTATCACATTGGAAAAAAAGAATTATTCCGTCTATGAAACGCTTGCGGCGGCTTTGGGCGGTATCTTGCTTTCCGCCGAAAACAAGCATATTCATGTAAGCGTGGATTGCCCGGAGGATTTGACCGTATCCCATGACCACAAATGGACAACAGAAGCATTATTTAACGTCCTTGACAACGCTGTGAAATATACGGCAAGCGGCGGCACAATCCATGTAACCGCCGCGAGGTGGAAAATGTATACGAAAATTGATATAGCGGATACAGGCAAGGGCATTTCAGAAAGCCGTCAAGGGTCAATCTTCAAACGCTTTTACCGGGAGGAAGAAGTCCACGATGTAGAGGGTATTGGCATAGGCTTGTATCTTGCCCGTGAAATTATCACCATGCAGGGCGGCTATATTAAAGTGGCTTCGGAAGCGGGAAGAGGCTCGACCTTTTCTATTTTTCTTCCAAACAGATAACGTCTATTTTGAAATGTCACAGGATTGTGAGATTTGATGTTGATTTAGGGTGAATTTTTTTGTCTGTTGTGACATTTCTGCGAGATTTGCCCTTTACAATAAAGCCATCATTACTGAAAGGATGGTATTTATCCATGAGCATTTTGCAAACAACAGACTTGAAAAAACACTACGGTATGGAGCCAAACAAGACAAAGGCATTGGATGGCGTGACGCTTTCCATTGAAAAGGGGGAGTTTGTCGCCATTGTAGGTACGTCCGGCAGTGGCAAGACTACCCTGCTTAATATGATAGGCGGGCTTGACATCCCCACATCCGGCAGCGTTAAGGTGCGGGATAAGGAGCTTTCCAAAATGGGCAATGAACAGCTTACTATCTTTCGCCGCCGTAATATCGGCTTTGTGTTTCAAAATTACAACCTTGTACCTATTTTGAATGTCTATGAAAACATCGTCCTGCCCGTGGAGCTTGACGGCGATGCGGTGGACAAAAAATATGTGAATGAAATTGTGCGTATGCTGGCGTTGGAAGATAAGCTCACTAATATGCCGGATCATCTTTCGGGCGGTCAACAACAGCGCGTTGCTATCGCCCGTGCCTTGATTAGCAAGCCGGCTATTGTGCTGGCCGATGAGCCAACGGGCAACCTCGACAGCAAAACAAGCGCGGACGTTTTAGGGCTTCTCAATCGCACAAGCAAAGAGTTCAGTCAAACGCTTGTAATGATTACCCACAATACCGAGATAGCCCAACTTGCCGGTCGTATCGTCCGCATTGAGGACGGCAGGATTACAGGAGGGCAATAGATTATGAGTGATATTCTATTTGGCAACAATAATAGGGCGATAGCTAAAAAGTTAGCAGGCCGCAGCTTAAGAAAAACAAATTAAGAAATCTCATAACGATAGCCGCCATTATACTGACCGCTACTTTGTTTACCTCCATAGCTACCATTGGCCTTGGAGCTATGGAGTCCATTACCCTGACCATGCAAATACAGAAAGGCACAAAAGCGGACGCTGATTTACGTTATATGACGCGGGAACAGTTTGAAGCTCTAAAATCAAACGATATGGTACAGGCGGCGGGGCTGCGTATGCCGATAGGTTTTTTAAGCAATACGGCAAGTCATAACATAGAACTGAATTACATGGACGCGATAGAGCAGGATTTAATGTTTTCCACCCCTGAACACGGAACCGCGCCTAAAGCGGCCAATGAAATTGCTACTACCGATTTGGCGTTATCAGACCTCGGCATTGAACCTGAAGTTGGTGCAATCGTATCTGTCACATTTCATTTGAGAGGACAGGACTATCACTTTGATATGGTGCTTTCCGGTTGGTGGGAAGCGCAAAATCCACAATATAGCATTATGCTTGTATCGGAAGCGTTCATAGAGGAAAACGCTGAAATATTTCCTCATACCTATCACGAGGATAGAGAACTGGCAGGAACATATTTCTCCGATGTTGTAATGCGGAATACCAGCCATATTGATGAACAATTGGACGCATTTGTTTTGTCTGTCGGCGGCGAACCGAATGACTATACCGCCGATAATTACGTTGCGGCGGTGGTAAATCAGGTAACTAACCCAAATACCGACTACACATTGTTGGCTGCGATTGCGATTTTTGTGGTGCTTTTTGTTTTTGCCGGGTACTTGTTGATATACAATATTTTTGATATATCTGTTACACAGGACATTCGGCATTATGGGCTTCTGCGGACGATTGGAACGTCCGGCAGACAAATTAAACGGATAGTAAGGCTGCAAGCGGTTTGGCTCTCAATTACAGGCATCCCCATTGGCCTAATTTTAGGTTTCTTAATTGGTAACTTCTCTTTGCCAACTGCGCTTAGTTTTATGGACGCGGAATATAGAAATATAGCCGTTTATGTATCCGTAAACCCGTTGATTTTCATAATAGCGGCGGTTTTCACCGCATTTACAGTTGCAATCAGTATTCGCAAGCCCGCAAGAACAGCGGCGCGTATTTCCTCTGTTGAAGCGTCCCGGTATACCGGAAGCAATGCGCCGGGTAAACGGACGAAAAAGAGCGGTTCCGGCGCAAAGATTTCAAAAATGGCCTTTGCCAATCTCGGCAGAAATAGACGGAGAACAAGTTTTATCGTAACTTCGCTTGTATTATGCGTTATTCTGTTAAATTGTGTTGGCATTGCGGCTCAGAGCGTTGACGCGGACAAATATGTGGCTCGGATGATTAACGCGGATTATGTGATAGCCAATTCCACTTCCTTTCTCAATACGAAAGGGTACACGCGAAACAGCGATACTTTAAATATGGATACGATACGGGAGATTGCGGCGCAGCCCGGTGTTAGCAACGGGCGTATCCTTTATAAGAACACGATTGACAATCGGAATGTGAGCTTTGATATTGGGGCTGAACTCGGTGAAATCTATGAATACACCGATGATAGCGGTGTAACCGTGTATCAACAGGAAATAGTCGGGAAAGGTGTTTATCCCCGGATTGCGGACGATGGGCTTTTTCTTTGCAATGTGTACGGTATGTCCGCTTCGCACCTCTCACAGCTTGAAATCACAGAGGGCGAAAGCGACCCCGCCGCATTAAAGCGGTTGATGGAAGAAGGAAATTCCGTGATACTCGGATTGACGAAGCGGCAAGATGGCACGATTCAAACATACAATGATTTATGTGAGATTGGACAAACAATTACCGCCCATGTGGACGGTTCGCCTGTAAAAACCTATACTGTCGTTGCAAAAGCAATCGTTAACTACTGTGATTATGAATTGCCGCTGACTACTACCGGATTGGCCCGCGTAGGCGGCGGGGATGCGCCACTTTTCTATTTTGAGGAAGCCGCCTATTTATCGCTTTATAACAGCCCCGCCATACTGAATTATTCATTTGATGTTGAGGATGGCTATAAAGGGCAGCTTGAACAATATCTGAACAATTATAAAGATACAGTGGATACATCCCTTGAATATACTTCCTCCGAAATGTTCCGCGAGAGCGCGGAACATATGCAAAACATGATTTATTTAGTGGGCGGGATTATAGGCGTTATTCTTGGCCTTACTGGTGTAATCAATCTGATAAATATGGTTATTACCAGTATACTCACAAGGCGTTATGAGTTTGCCGCTATGCAGAGCATTGGAATGACAAGCAGGCAATTACGTAGAATGATGATGTTTAAAAGCTCCTATTATGCCTTATTTGCGGGGCTGATTGGATGCGCCATGTCGCTTGTATTCGGAATAACCTTAGTCAAGATAATCTGTGACAGCATTTGGTTTTTGACCTTTAATGCCACCCTGACACCGGCTATTCTCTTAGCGTTAATGCTACTTGTGATTGCTTTTTGTGTGCCGGTATTTGCTTTGCGGGTGTTTAACAAGGGCAGCGTGGTGGAACGTCTGCGAACAACAGAATAACGCTTGTAATGGTATGGCCGCTTCTTCGGAAGCGGCCTTTTTTTGAAATGTCACAGGATTGCGACATTTGAGCCTGTTTTTATGTCAAATTCATGTTCTGTCGTGAGGTTTCCGCGACATTTCTTTTTTACAATATAATCATACAAATTATTACTGCCATGCGGCTAATAAAAAAAGCCGTTAATTGGCAGTCGGATTTTCGCGGTCAAAAGTGAAAAACGCCAAACGATGGTTTATAAAAAGCCGCCGTTTCCCGTTTTTCGGGAGGCTTGGTAAACCGCGCCCTTTTTACAGGACACGGCGGCAATCAGGAGGTTGTCGCCGTGTTTTGCTTTGCGCTATTTAAGTGTGACCTGCGAAAAAAAGCCATTTCAATTTATGGGACAAGCCCGCCCATGAATTAGGCATATCCAGTTAACGTCTTGGGCTATGAAATCGCGGTATCGGACGAGCTGATAGCCGAAGCCTTGAACGCATTACTGGCAGACCGGCGCGACATTATCCTGCTGTCCTACTTCCTTGACATGAACGACAGGGAGATCGCCCAACGCCTGAACCTTGTGCAGCGTACCGTCAACTATCGCCGGACAAGCGCCTTGCAGGAGCTAAAAAAATACATGGAGGGAAATGCAAATGAATAAAGCGATGAACAGCAAAACCGGCAATACCCACCTGCTGACCTTTCCTGTGATTGTCGCGGCGACAAGCGGCCATGTGGACGCAATCAACACAGTCCTGAAGCATTACGAGGGCTACATAATCGCCTTGTCAGCAAGGCCGCTGTATGACAAAAATACTTGCCCTCATTTTTGCGTGGACGAGGAATTGCAACGGACGCTGGAAACCAAGCTGATTACCAAAATCCTGACCTTTGACGTAGCATAACCCCTTTAGCCTGTGCGGGAGTGTGAACCTCTTTCCACGCTCCCGCATTTTTTTATTAGCATAATTTCTTTACGGCAGTTATGGTACTTTCAAATTCATACTTACATTATTGTCCTAATTTAATGGGATTGACATTATTAATCTCGTTATATATAATAGCGTATAGGGGTATATGGTATACTGCCAAACATAGAGGAGGCCATAGCTATGAAACAATGTATGGACGTTGACGCTGTAACCAACCGGCTCAAACGAATTGAGGGGCAGGTTCGCGGGATTATCAAGATGATTGAAGATGATAAATCCTGCGAGGATATTCTTATTCAAATAGGCTCGGCAAAAGCAGCGTTGCATAAAACCGGGCAGGTCGTGTTAGAGGGACATTTACACCATTGCGTGCTTGACGGTATTCGTGAGGGCAAAGAGGATGAAACAATAAAAAAATTATCTTCCGCAATAGAGCAGTTCTCACGCATTGTTTAGGGGGTTACATTGTGATTAAAAAAGCAGCTGATTTTTTAATGGGTATTCCTATGACGATTGTGGGCGGTGTCTTTTTAGTGGCAAGCCTTGTACTTATGCTGATGGACATAACCGTATCGTTTGATCCTGCTTGGGTGTCGGTTCTGATTTGTGGGTTGCCGCTTTTGTATCTTGCCATATCAAGGATTATTTTCAATAAAGGGATAAGCAAAATATCGTCTGCGTTGCTCATTTCCATTGCTATGATTGCCGCAATTCTCATTGGTGATCTATTCGCTGCCGGTGAGGTTGCTTTTATCATGGCAATCGGCGCGATACTGGAAGATAAGACGGTTGAGCGAGCAAAAAAGGGATTAAAGAAACTCATTAACCTTGCCCCGCAGCAAGGCCGCCGGATTTTAGCGGACGGTAAGGAGGAAATGATTAAAGCGGAGGAAATCAGGAAGAACGATATACTCCGTATACTTCCCGGCGAAACAATCCCGGTAGACGGCGAAATTATAAGCGGCAATACATCAATCGACCAATCCGTTATTACGGGTGAGTCTTTGCCGGTGGATAAGGAGATCGGGGGCAGCGTTTTTTGCGGCACAATCAACCGCTTTGGCTCCATTGATATTAGGGCAACAAAAGTTGGCGAGGACAGCTCCCTGCAAAAGCTGATCCGCATGGTGCAGGAGGCCGAAAACAACAAGGCTCCCATGCAGCGTATTGTAGATAAATGGGCCTCATGGCTTGTACCTGTTGCCTTGCTTATTGCGGTTATCACTTATTTTGCCACAAATGATATTGTCCGGGCGGTAACGGTTTTGGTTGTATTCTGCCCTTGCGCTTTGGTATTGGCAACACCAACGGCAATTATGGCGGCCATTGGGCAAGCTACAAAGCATGGCGTTATTATAAAATCGGGCGAGGCATTAGAACGCATGGGAAAGGTAGACTGTATTGCCTTTGATAAGACAGGAACGCTGACACATGGAAACTTGATTGTAAGTGATGTAATATCCTTAGACCCTGCCTTGTCTGAAAGTGAAATGCTCCGTATTACTGCGTCCGTGGAAGCTCTGTCTGAACATCCGCTGGCAAAGGCTATCGTTACATATGCAAAAGAAAATGATACGGCCATGCTGACCGTAGGTGATTTTACCATGATACCCGGCAAGGGAGTTAGCGCGAATGTTCAAGGTGATACAATCCTTTGCGGGAATATGAAATGGCTTGAAGAAAGCAATGTGAGGTTTGACAAACCTGTTTCCGAACCATTGAAACAGCTTAGAGAACAGGGCAAGGCTGTTATTATAACGGCAAAAGCGGACAAATGTATCGGTGTGATTGCTTTGTCCGATACCTTGCGGGAAAATGCGAAAAGTATGATACAGGAGCTTGAACAGACGCATACGGAGGCCGTACTTTTGACCGGCGACCATGCCCAAACTGCTAACTACTTTGCGGAGCAAGTTGGTATATCCTCCGTACATTCTGAACTACTACCGGCACAGAAAGTAGAAGAAATCCAAAAATTACAGCAGAATGGTAAAAACATCTGTATGATTGGCGATGGAGTAAACGATGCGCCCGCCCTAAAGACCGCAAATGTAGGCGTTGCTATGGGGAGTATGGGAAGCGACATAGCCGTGGAAGCCGCCGACATAGCATTAATGGGCGATGATATTAGTAAAATCCCCTATCTGAAAAGGCTGTCCAACGCCACAATTAAAACAATCAAATTCAGCATTACTTTATCAATGACAATCAATTTTGTCGCTATCATCCTGTCTGTAACGGGGGTATTGAATCCCACGACCGGCGCATTGGTGCATAATGCGGGTTCTGTATTGGTAGTCTTGATTGCCGCGCTTTTATATGACAGAAAATTCATTTAATATGCAGAGCAAAAGAATAAGCGCCGTAGACCGAATAAGGTTTACAGCGCTTATTTTTTTACTCTCCCAATATCGAAGTAACGCTGGGGAATATCAAGGCGAACAGGTATTGCTCCATTTGCTCCGGCGAATATTTTTCGCCGGACTTCATCCACCACCGCAATAACTCTATCATAGTGCTTGTTACATAATTTGTAAGAATATCCATCGGAACTTTAGGGTTTTTGCCTTTTGGTAAATGTACCAATAGGTATGGCTCTATTTTTTTGCTCCAGTAGCTTTTGAATTTATCAAATAGCAGATCGCCGCTATCTGACATCAGGATGCCGTTTATCAAACGGCTGTTTTCCTGTATATGTGCAAATATTTCCGCTACGGGTATCAGACGGCTTTCGTGTTCCGGCGGTACTTGCTCGGTTAGGTGATCGCTGAACGATTCAAAAATGGTTTCAATGCAACTACTTAGTAACGTGTCTTTGTCGGTAAAATGCTGATAGAAAGTAGTACGCCCAACATTTGCCCGGTCAATGATTTCCTGTATGGTAATGTTGGCGTATTTTTTTTCGCGCAACAAGTCGCTTAACGCTTGAAATATTGCTGTCCTTGTCTTTTCAATCCTGCGGTCGGGCTTATCCACTTTTACACCTCATTTCGGTACAATTTCATATGTCTTATTCCGTTCGGAATTTTTCACCGACATTGTCTCTTGTATTGTAAAAAAAGCTACCGTACAATGTAAAAGAACAACGTGTTCACTTGCAAATATATTATACACAAACTGTTTTAGTTTTGCAAGATAATGTATGCTAAAAAATTAGAGGAGCAAACAGAAATGAAAAACAACAACGGCCATAAGAATATGCACAAGGTAATAATGAAGCATGTCCTAATCCTTATTGGTATTGCAGCGATTATAGGGTTATTTTTTCTGATTAAAAGTTTTATCTAAGAAAGGGTGAACGCATTTGAAGAAGCTATTTGGGTTTATGCGGCAATCACTTCACGCGGTGATTGTCATTGTCCTGCTCCTTGTTTTTCAGGCCATATGTGATTTAACCTTGGTGTCCTATCTTTCCGACATTATCAATTTGGGTATCAAGAAAGACAATATTGATTTCATTCTGCAAACAGGCGGGAAAATGATTGGCGTGGCTATTATCTCCATGTGCATTGCTATTGTGGTATGCTACTTTGCCGCTAATGTGGCGGCGAGGATCGGGCGCGACCTTAAAAGTAAAATATTCAAAAAAGTCGTGTCCTTTTCCAATATGGAATTAGATAAATTCTCCACCGCCTCCCTCATTACAAGAAGCACAAACGATGTTCAGCAGGTGCAGCTTTTAATCGTATTGCTGCTTAGAACGGTAGTATACGCGCCCATTTTGGGGATTGGCGGGATTATCAAGATACTAAACACCAGTGTTTCTATGGCATGGATTGTGGCGGCTACGGTTGTTGTCGCAATGACGGTTTTGATTACACTTTTTTCAATTATATTCCCAAAATTCAACCTCATGCAGAGGTTGGTTGACAAGCTGAATTTAGTGACAAGGGAAATACTGACCGGGCTTCCCGTAATCCGGGCGTTCAGTCGGGCAAAGCACGAAGAAAAACGCTTTGATGATGTCAATAAAGATTTGACAAAAACAAACCTTTTCGTCAACAGGGTAATGATCTGCATGACGCCGCTTTTGACGCTGATTTTGAATTTGACTTTAACAGTCCTTGCGTGGCGGGGCGCTTACGTCATTGACGGGGGGCAGATGTTACTTGGCAATCTCATGGTCTATATGCAGTATACCATGTTGATCGTTATGCAATTTATATCCGTTTCATCCATCGCCACCATACTGCCGAGGGCCTCCGTATCCGCCGTTCGTATTGATGAAATACTGAATACGGAAGTCGCGGTGAAAGACCCCACAATGGAAAAATCCTTTGATATGTCCAAAAAGGGCGTAGTGGAATTTAACCATGTTTCTTTTCGGTATCCGGGGGCCGAGGAAGATGTGATACATGACATTTCCTTTACCGCGAGGCCGGGGCAGACAACCGCGATTGTCGGCAGTACGGGAAGTGGCAAATCTACAATCGTAAACCTTATCCCTCGCTTCTATGACGTGACGGAGGGACACATTTTTGTGGACGGTGTGGATGTTCGGGACGTTTCGCAGCATGACCTGCGGGGAAAGTTAGGCTATGTCCCGCAAAAAGGCGTCTTGTTTTCCGGGAATATCGCGTCAAATATTTTGTACGGAAATTCGGGCGGTTCTCCCGAGCAGATGGAAAAGGCGGCTGAAATCGCACAGGCCAGGTCATTTGTTGAGGAAAAGCCCAAACGGTATGAAAGCCGTATTGCGCAAGGTGGCTCCAACGTGTCGGGCGGCCAGAAGCAACGGCTTTCCATAGCAAGGGCGATTGCCAAAGGCCCCGAGATATACATTTTTGACGATAGCTTTTCCGCGCTGGACTATAAAACGGACGTCAATCTCCGCAAAGCGTTAAAAGATGGAACTACAGACAGCACCGTGATTATCGTGGCGCAAAGGATCAGCACCATTCTCCACGCCGAGCAGATTGTTGTATTGGATAACGGTAAAATCGCGGGAATTGGCACACACCGGGAGCTTTTGAAAAGCAGCGAGGTTTACCGGCAGATCGCCGCAGCGCAGCTATCGGAGGAGGAATTGAACTATGCGTAATGATAAGAAGCCGCAAAAAGACGGTGCGCTATCCCGTTTCATGGCGTACATGAGGAAAATGCACGCCATGGAAGAAAATACGGCGGTACAGCCCACACCCCATGCTCCCCCGGCAGATGATGATGGTTCGGAGGCTGACAGCGATACTATATCAAAGGCGAATACTATAAGCGGCAATCTTGCCTTAGAAGATACGGGAGAAAAGGCTCAGGACTTCAAGGGAACGATGAAAAAGCTCTTTGGGTATCTTGGAGCTTATAAATTCCGTCTGATAGCCGTTATCATTTTCGCGGTGTTGAGTACGGCCTTCGCCGTTGTGGGGCCGCGTGTCCTTGGGTTTATAGCGACGGAAATATTAAATGGAATGACGAGCAAGGCTTCCGGCGGCAACGGTATCAATTTCGTGGCAATCGGGAAAATGGCAACCTTGCTGTTGGCGCTTTATCCCATCAGCGCATTGTTTTCATTCGCTATGGGTACGGTTATGACGGGCATTTCACAGGGCTTGACCTACAAGCTCCGCAAAGAGGTATCGGAAAAAATAGGCCGTATCCCCATGAAATATTTTGAGATGAGGACGTACGGGGAAATATTGTCCAGAGTTACCAACGACATTGACACCATGAGCCAAAGCCTCAATCAGTGTATCACGCAGGTTATTACTTCCGCTACAATGCTGATCGGCATTATTGCTATGATGTTGTCCATCAGCCCGATTATGACGCTGGTTGCGTTTGCGATTTTGCCCGTGTCCATGTTCGTAATGACAACGGTGGTAAAGAAATCCCAAAAGTATTTTCAGGAGCAGCAGGAATATTTGGCCCGTGTAAACGGCCAGGTGGAGGAAGTTTACGCCGGACACAGCATTGTACGGGCATATAACAAGGAAGCGGACACTATCCAGACCTTTGAGGAAATGAATAACGTCCTCTACAATTCCGCAAAGAAATCACAGTTTCTGTCCGGCATGGTTGTTCCCGTCATGTCCCTGTTAAGCAACATAATCTTAGTTGCCGAGGCCATATTGGGCGGGTACTTTGTAATACAAAAGGCGATTGTTGTCGGTGACGTACAAGCGTTTCTGCAATATGTCAGGTTCTTTACAGACCCGATCCATCAAGTCGCGCAGGTGGTGAATCTCCTGCAATCCACTTCGGCGGCTTCTGAGAGAGTATTTAACTTTCTTGATGAACAGGAAGAAGAACAGTTTGCCAAAAATCCCGTGTCATTAAAAGGCTTGATAGGGAATGTCGCCTTTGACCATGTGCGTTTCGGCTACAACGAGGATAAAATTATCATCCGTGATTTTAACGCCAAAGTGAACGAGGGACAGAAAATCGCCATCGTAGGCCATACCGGGGCGGGTAAAACGACAATGGTAAAGCTGCTTATGCGATTTTATGACGTAAATGGCGGCGCGATTATGATTGACAATCACGATATACGGAATTTTAACAGAAGCGAATTGCGGCAGGCTTTCGGCATGGTGCTTCAAGATACATGGCTGTTTAACGGCAGCATTCGGGAAAATATCCGCTATGGGAAGCTGGACGCAACCGATGAGGAAATTATAACAGCAGCCAAAGCCGCCAATGTTCATCATTTCGTACAGACCTTGCCGGACGGTTACGACATGGTACTCAATGAAGAAGCTACAAATGTTTCACAAGGCCAGAAACAGCTATTGACGATTGCAAGGGCAATTTTGGCCGATCCCAAAATCTTAATCTTAGATGAAGCGACAAGCTCCGTTGACACGCGAACGGAAATGCTTATACAAAAGGCAATGGATAATCTGATGAAAGGAAGAACCAGCTTTATCATCGCTCACAGGTTGTCCACAATCCGCAATGCTGATTTGATCCTTGTCATGGAGGACGGCGATATTGTCGAGCAGGGCAGCCATAATGAACTGATAGGTAAAAATGGCCTGTATGCTAATCTGTATCGTTCACAGTTTGAGAAAACAAGCGCATAACTTCATAAACATTGGAAAGGGTTAAATATACCATGGACCATTTTCACCATTCCCCCAAAGAGGACAGTACGGAAGAAAATAAAGGGGGGAAATAACAAACACAAGGCTTTTGTAAAAATGCTTCTGATACACATTGGCGTGATAGCACTTATTATCCTGCACATAGTCATGTTTAAGGTGCTTTAGTAAATTGTGTATCTGCAAATATCGGAAGTGGCTGATTACATCTCAACTACTTCCGAATAGTTAGCAAGTTACATTTCACATTGACGTAGCAGGTTTCTCAGGAGGTAATATTAAAAAATAATAACTGCCATGCGGCTAATAAAAAAAGCCGTTAATTGGTAGTCGGATTTTCGCGGTCAAAAGTGAAAAACGCCAAACAACGGTTTATGAAAAGCCGCCGTGTTTTGTTTTGCGCTATTCAAGTGTGACCTGCGAAAAAAAGCCATTTCAATTTATGGGACAAGCCCGCCCATGAGTTAGGTATATACAGTGTAGCATTTTGGCATGCCCCGTTTGACGCCCGGTTGGATTTTATCCAGTCGGGCTTTTTCGCGTCTGCGAAAAAATATTTTTCACTTTTTTGCCGCCGACTTTGCCAAAAACCTGTTTTGCCTACAGGTAGGTATGTGAAAGGGGAAATCCATCAC